>Ga0207867_1000551_pt1 | contig 37838 bp, 35 predicted proteins | sample HigsolmetaAR206D_FD_184838 | JGI IMG/M metagenome (GOLD analysis project Ga0207867, IMG submission 184838) | Ionic liquid and high solid enriched microbial communities from the Joint BioEnergy Institute, USA - AR20-6-D (SPAdes) (version 2) ...
GCGTTGGTATTTAAAGACGACATGCCCCATTAAAGGCGGGTGGATACATAAAAGCGGCTCACCGCTTGTCCCATGTATTTCGTAAAAAATTTTTACGCCATCGGATGTTTCGAATCGCGGCACGGCCACCCTCTCCTTGGCTTATGATGAGGAAATCAGGGAAAGTATCCATTGAAAACACTTAAATCCGAGGTAAATGCCGATGATGCCCGATATGCCGGCTAGTGCAGGTGGAGCTGGAATCGGCAATTTTAAAAATGCAAAAATAAAACCAACAATAAATCCGGTAATCAGTGCAATGACGACGGTTTTCATATTCCATGACCTCTTTCATTAGTTTGAGTTGAAGACAGTGAAAACATGCAACACCACTAAAAACAGGCGCTTTTTTGCGGGCATAGGCATCCCAGTTTTCTCTATAAAAATTTGGATGAAAGGGATAAAAGCTTTCATTTTGATACGTGTTTTTTTAGCTAAGGGTACTCTTACCATTTTTTACTAATTGTCTTTAGTTGATAAATTAATGTCACGCGGCCAAACGGCTCGCCTTGCATATATAAATCATAACGGATCGTGATCAAACCTTCGCCGCAGTCTTCGAGCCACTGGACGTCACAACATTCGGCATCGACGAGCGTCTGCATGACCCCAATCGGGCTTTTGTATGTCCCTTCTCTTGAGGCCCCAACAACCAATGGCTGGCGCATCTCTATGGCGCCTTTTCTAAGAATGAGACCCTCGTTATTTTTAATGCGAATCGTATGATCAACCTCACCAAAGTCCTCCACATTTTCTTTATACTTCAGGTAATAGGCATCACCTTTGATAAAAAATTGCCCCTGTATGTAAAGTTGTGTTTCTTCTGCCCGGCCTTCTCTTTCAATGGTGCTGCTTAAGATAATATTGACCTCATGGCAATGATCCATTTAGCAACCTCCATATAAATAACTTTTTCCCCTAATTGCGTCTCTTTACTTGGAAATTTTGTGCAATCGCTGAATGGCCGGAAAACAGCCTTCATAGCGAACACCGGCATACGGCTTGTCGTCGACCATGCCCTGACCACACATTTTGTTGATAGTTTGTCCAAATGGACCGACTTAAAGCGTGAACATTATACCATGCGGTTTCGGTTTTTGGTAAAAGGACGCCTGAAAATGGTTTGAAAAGAGGGATGTAAAAAGAAGCCTCCAAGCAACCAAAGTTTCTTTACAGGGGAATCTTATTGGAGCTGGGCGTTCGTGTAAAAACTGGAATGCGTGTGAGTTTAGGGAAACGCGGAGTGAATGATGATGTTTTTAGGAAAGCCTTGAACGGCTACATTGTGGATTTTGAACAATGAATGGGAACGCAAAGGCCGGTTTACGTCCCCATTGCTCGCCTTTTAGTTAGATAAAGATGGATTGCGTTTTTAATGAGGTTGAAGTGTAATCAACTCTGAAATATCTTCTATTAATTTGTTGGTGGTATCATTCACTTTCGAAAAGTCCATCGCTGAGATATAGTATTTTTCCAGTTCGTCATGCAAACTTTTAGCTTGAGCCAAATGCTTTGTTCCCTGACTCATATGGCTTCGGTAGCGGTTTTCCAAGTCAGTAAGTACATCTTTTTGCGTGACCTCAACCGATGGATCGATGCATCGTTCAAACATGTCGACTGACTCATCACCGACTCTCGAAGGGTCAAAAACATGAGGTGCGGTACCATCGAGTACGGACGTCTTAAGCGCCGGTATAGACACCATATCAACGCTTCCCGGGTCAAAGGCACAATGGTAATAAAGGACGCTGTAACCTAACCGTTCGGCATGGGCGCCGATTTTTTTCATCATTGTCGATTTGCCGCTCCCTGCCCGACCTTTAACAATATAACGTTTGTTATCTTGTTCTGTTAAATTGTCGTAAAAATGGACGGGGCCCTGGGGGGTAGCTGCACCCATAAACAAATGCTTAACGGACGGCGTACGCTCTGCTCTAACATCCCCAGAAAAAATGGTGTTTATGAGATCACTCGTGACTTCGTTCGCTTTTTTAAAATCCATCGCCTTTATATAAATTTTTTCAATATCATCGTGAACTTTTTTAGCCTTTCGGAATTCGTCATATGCCGCTTTATAAGTATTTGATATCTGGTCAGTAAGCCGGACGATTTCGTCTTTATGGGCGATAAGCTTGGTGTCGTCCCAGTATTCGCCAAGGTTGACGATCCGGTCGATGACTCCCGGATATTTCGGATCAACAATGTGGGGGGCCGTTCCATCCACAATACCGGCTTTTAACGCTGGAATGATGACGCCATCCAACGACTGGTTATCTGAGGAACAGTGCAAAAACTCGATGTCAAACCCTTTTTGGTGCAAAGCTTCCCCGACTCTCCGGATTAAAGTGGATTTACCCGTGCCCGGCCCCCCTTTCAGGATATAGAGACGATCTAAATGCTTTAATGCTTCATCAAAAAATGAAAAAAATCCCCGACTTGAATTACTCCCGGCAAAATAATGCTTGATGGTGCTCACAGTAATCCTCCTTATAAACTGAACTAGGCCGATGCCCACTCATAACCTATGCAGCCGGGAGCAAGAAGGTTCTTTATTCGGGGTCAGTCCCCCACTGCACTAAAGTATTGAAGTGGGTTTTCCGAATGATTAAGGAAGATACTCTATATTCAAGCTATATCAAGCGCCTAATTACGAACAATACAACATTAAAACTTATTAAAGTATCGTTTTTTTGCTTTAATACTTTAATGAAATGGGGGACTGACCCCCCATTACCACCCTAGGATGATTTCGCGGATGAATTTGCTTGCAGCGATAGCCGTTTGCTCCGTTGGGTCATACGGAGGGGCAACTTCTACAAGATCAGCGCCGACTACATTGACGTCGGATTTGGCAATCAGGACGATGGCATCCAGTAATTCTTTTGATGAAATCCCGCCGGCTTCTGCTGTTCCTGTGCCAGGGGCATAGGCCGGATCCAGGACGTCAATATCTATGGTGACATAGACATTGCGGCCGTAGAGCTTCGGCAGATGTTTTTTCAAAGGCTCCAGGACCTCAAATTTCTCGAGGGTCATTCCAGAAGTGCGAGCAAATTCAAACTCCTCACGCATACCGCTGCGGATGCCAAAAGAAAAGACATTCTCTGGCCCTAAAAGGTCACAGGCTTTTCGAACCGGAGTGGAATGGGATAACGTTTCCCCTTCATATTCCGTGCGCAAATCGGCATGGGCATCAATGTGAATCAAGGCCAAGTCCGGGTATTTTCGGTGCATGGCTTTAAGAATCGGCCATGTGACCAAGTGTTCCCCACCAAGCCCCAACGGGAATTTGCCGTCACTCAGCAGCTTGTCCACGTATTGTTCAATCAGCTCAAGGCTTTTTTCAGCATTACCAAACGGGAATAGAATATCCCCCGCATCGTGATAGGCGACTTCTTCCAAATGTTTATCCATATAAGGGGAGTATTCCTCAAGGCCGATCGACGCATCACGAATGCGGGCTGGGCCAAAGCGCGACCCCGGGCGAAAGCTCACCGTGTAGTCCATCGGCATGCCGTAGATCACTTTTGTTGCGCTATTATAGTCGGCACGGCTCATGATAAAAACTTTTCCAGAATAGGCTTCATCAAATCTCATCCAAAACCCTCACTTTGCGATGTTTAAAATCGGCCAATTCGGCCGGTGTCCGGCTTTTTCGTCCGGTTATTTTGTTAAATCTTCTACGAATTTGGGTAAGACAAAGGCTGCTTTATGCAAGTCTTTTGTGTAATATTTCGTTTCTATATCTGTAAAGCGCTCCTCAGAGACGGCAAGCGGATCATATTTTTTAGAGCCCATTGTGAATGTCCACAAACCGCTCGGGTAAGTCGGAATATTCGCTGTGTATAAGCGCGTGATCGGGAAAATTTCTTTAACATCTCGGAAAACTTTACGGATTAAATCAGCTTTAAACCACGGGTTGTCCGTCTGAGCGATAAAAAGGCCATCCGCTTTCAGAGCGCGGCTGATGCCTTCATAAAAGCCTTTCTCAAACAATTTGACGGCCGGGCCAACGGGTTCTGTCGAGTCGACCATGATGACATCATACGCGTTGCGGCTTTCGGCGATATGCATAAAGCCGTCCCCGACGATCGTTTCCACCTTTGGGTGGTCAAAAGCTGCGGCGATGGACGGCAGATATTTTTTTGATGTTTCGATGACGGCACCGTCGATTTCAACGAGAGTAACTTTCTCTACTTCAGGATGTTTAACGACTTCACGAATGACTCCGCCGTCACCGCCACCGACCACAAGAACATTTTTCGGATTAGGGTGGGTAAAGAGCGGAACATGAGCGACCATTTCGTGATAAACGAATTCATCTCTTTCTGTTGTCATGACCATGCCGTCTAGTGTAAGCATATGGCCGAATTCGACGGTGTCGAGCATATCAAGTTTCTGGTAGGGGGTTTGTTCCGTATGTAACGTTTTATGAACTTTTGCCGTGATGCCGAAGTTTTCGGTTTGTTTTTCCGTAAACCACAATTCCAACATTCATCACTCCTTCAAACCGGCAACCATCATGCCGCTGTTAATCTTCAAACTTAGGATTGGTTAAAACAAGTAAATTATGATTGCATCTTTCTCAATCCAATCCTCTCCAAAGTATAGAAAAAAACCGCTAAAAAAGAAAGGGGGGTCAGTCCCCCACTTCGCTAAAGTGTTAAAGTGGATAATGTGGATAACCACGCCATATTCTAACTATATTTAGGATTGAGTACCATATTATAGAAAATAAAGGCTAAGTTATGCACAATATCCACAAAATTAAGGGCATTTTTTACTTTTTCACTTTAAAGGGGCGGGGGACTGACCCCCATCCATGTTTAACTTTTCGACAAATTTCCCATACTGCTTGATATATCAGCATTAGAGAGGGGCATGTTTGTGGAACCAGCAACCGGACATAATTTGCATAACACAAGACGCGTTCTAAAATGGTCCCTGCGCATCATGATTGGCTGTCTAGCCTTATGTTTTGCTTGTTTTTTCGGCCTATGGGCTTATGCCAAGATTGCCGGCCCACCGCCCATTAAAGTGCCGGAGACTACCATTTTTTATACGGCGAAAGGAAAAGTTTTCGCCGAAGCGGAACATCAAAGTCAAAATCGCTTTTGGGTAAAAATCGATGACATTTCCAAGCCTTTAATTGAAGCAACGGTCGCGATTGAAGATAAACGTTTTTTCACCCACAATGGCTTTGATATGCGTCGCATTTTAGGGTCAGCTGTTGCCGACTTGTCATCCTTTTCCAAAGCTCAAGGAGCTAGTACCATTACCATGCAGCTCGCCCGAAATTTATATCTTTACAATGACAAAACATGGACGCGTAAATTTTTAGAAGTATTCTATGCCATGCGCCTTGAAATGCATTATTCAAAAAAAGAGATTTTAGAAGCGTATCTTAATACGATTTATTACGGCAACGGGGCTTACGGGGTCGAGGCCGCCTCCCGCTATTATTTTGGAAAAGAAGCAAAAGACTTAACGCTTTCTGAAGCGAGTCTTTTGGCTGGCATTCCGAAAGGACCGACCTATTATGCCCCCGATGAAAATTTTGATAATGCCAAAAAGCGCCAGCGCCTCATTTTAAACGAAATGGCCAAAGATCATTACATTTCAAAAAAGGAAGCAGTCCAAGCCTACCATACCCCGCTACATCTTTTAACAAATCATGAGTCACCCCCGCGCAAAGCACCTTATTTTGAAGATATGGTGCAAAAAGAATTGCGGGACCGGCTCCATATGGATGAAAAAACGATTGCCACCAGCGGCTTAAAAATTTATACAACACTTGACTTAGATTTGCAGAAAAAAGCGGAATTCTGGGTGAAGCATGTGATTAACCCCGATTCAACGATACAAGCCGCCTTAGTCGCAATGGATCCAAAAACCGGAGCCGTTAAAGCCCTCGTTGGCGGCCGAGATTACCAAAAAGATGCTTATAACATGGCCGCCAGTGCCAAGCGTCAACCGGGGTCAAGTTTTAAACCATTTTTATACTATGCCGCTTTAAAAAATGGCTTTACCCCCTCGACACTTTTAACGAGTGAACCGACAACCTTCCGTTATGATGATGGGAGGGGGAAATATTCACCCGAAAACTTTGGCGGGTATTACGCAGATGGGCCGATTACACTCATGCAGGCGCTCGCGTTATCAGACAACATTTATGCCGTCAAAACGCACCTTGCCATTGGCATGGATAAATTAGTTGATGCGGCCCGGAAAATGGGCATCACAAGCCCCTTGTCACCCATTCCATCGCTGGCACTTGGGACAAAAGAAGTGAGCGTGTTAGAGATGGCGCGCGCTTACAGCACAATCGCGAATTTGGGGACGCGCGTCACCCCGCACTTTATTACAAAAGTCGTGGACAAAAGCGGAAATACCATCTATGAATGGCAACCTAAAAAGGAAAAAGTTCTGGATCCCGCGACATCCTTTGTTTTGTCGCAATTGATGACCGGCATTTTTGATCCGAAACTCAATGATTATACGAAAGTGACGGGTTACAGCGTTCGGAATTTGTTAAGCCATAAGGTAGCGGCTAAAACCGGGTCGACCGATACCGACAGCTGGATGGTCGGTTTTACGCCACAATTGACAACGGCTGTGTGGGTCGGCTATAAGGATCACGCATCGATCAAAACGTATCCGGATGCGACCTACTCAAAAAAAATTTGGGCAAATTTTATGGAGGAAGCTTTGGCTGGAAAGCCAAAAAACAGCTTTAAAGCGCCGGACGGAGTCGTCAAAGTCTGGGTTGACCCAGACACGGGGAAGCTGGCCACCGATGCCTGCCCCAACGCCCGCCTTACCTATTATCTGGAGGGAACCGAACCAACTGAATACTGTGACAAACACAAAGGCCGCCGATACGTTCCTGGAGAAAAAGACCATGGCCCAACCGACGACCTCCTCAACCGCCTCAAAAACCTACTGCCATGGTAGGGGGGTCAGTCCCCCACCGCTTTAAAGCGAAAAAGTGGATAATGTGGATAAGTGCCGCAAAATTATCCATTTTATGTTATATATTGGGAATAATTGGGACGCGCAAACAATTTATCCACAATATTCACCAAAAAATACGTAATTTTTACTTTCACACTTTAAACAAATGGGGGACTGACCCCAAACAAAAACCCCGGGTGAGCCCGGGGTTTTTGTGTCCTAGTAATATGCGTGGTTAATTTTAGTTTACGTCTCGGCGTGGTTTGACACAAGGTTTTCAAAAAAAGTTCAAAAAACCGTCAAATAATCCCCTATACATCGAGTTGCTTTTTCAAATCTTCGTGAGCGCGCTCCCACATGCCGGCGTCGTGATTCATCAAAAATTCCTTCAAAACGCGTTTTGATTCGACATCCATCTCATCCAAGACCACTTTATGTTTTAAAGCCTTATCCATTTTATTGACATGGTCAGCCAGAATCTTATACCCGCGTTTCTTTTCTCGGTTGATCACCATCTCGGACGCACCGGCACCGGCATAGTAGGGCCCGTCTTTCCCGCGTTCTGTAAGGAGCCACACCAGCCAGTATTTCTTGCCACCTTCTGAATCCTCGCGGTTGGTCGTAAACCGGATGCGCCGTTCGACTTGGCTCCTCGCGTGTAGCGCACCCATATCCACCGTAGCCGTTTTTTCAACCGTATCAATGATAATCGGGGAGATGTTATCCAAGTTAATGGTTCCGACACCAAACCCACCGTGCCCGGATGTGGAATTGCCGCTCAATATATTAAAACCCGAGTTCTTATTATTAAAAATGTCCGCCATCCTGTAACCTCCTTTATAAAAACCGAAGGCAGGACATCGATCTGCCTTTTGATATGCTTATATTAACATATCGCAACAGCCTCCTGCCACTCGCGTTCAAGGCATAAAGGTTGGGGCTACTCGGACATAACTGATGGCGAGGAATATGGACTTTACGCTTCCATTTTACCAGCCTCATGAGGTTTTAAAATTGCATAAATCGTTTCAATGTGCGGGAGTTTTAAGCCATGCCGCTCTGCCAGCCGCAGTGCCCCGCCGAATAAGTGCTCCACTTCGAGCGGGCGGCCGTGTATTAAGTCTTGATGCATCGAAGAGGTTGCTTCATCTGGAAAAGCCTTCAGCATCTCAAAGCCCGCTTTAGAAACATCCGGAAGTGTGACACCGCACGCTTTGGCTAACGCGCCCATTTCCTCTAAGATTTTTTCCCCGAGTTGCAGTGTCGGTTCCGACTTTCTGATCCCTCCAATTGCAAGACGGGTGGACGTCGTTAAGCCCGAAAACGCACTAATAAAGACATATTTCTGCCACATGTCCCGCTCAATGTGCTCACTATAAGCAAGACCCATGTTCACTTTCCGAACCTCTTTTAACTTTTGGCATGCATCCTCGCCTTGTTCTGTCAAAGCGCCATAAAGGAACGTATGCTGATTTCCAGTATGGATGACGTGGCCATCGTCATTTAACGCAGCGACAATATAGGCGACACCGCCGAGCAGATGGTCTTTGCCAGCGATTTCCTCCAGCCATGATAGATGTTCCACACCGTTTAAAAACGGAAGAATATACGCTCCCTTTTCCACCAAAGTTTTTATCGTCGATTCCATGCCTGGCAAGTGATAGCCTTTTACAGCTAACACCGCGACATCGACACTTTCGATGTCTTCGGGATTCGTCACGACTTTCGGCCGTTCACATGTTAAATCGCCGCGCGGGCTAAAAATTTTCAATCCTTTTTCACGGATTTGTTGGGCTCTTTTTTCCCGCACTAAAAAAGTGACATCACAGCCTGCTTCTTGCATCCGCAGCCCGAAATACGTTCCAATCCCGCCGGCACCGATCACAGTAATGTGCATTGTGCATCCCTCCTGAAAGATACTATCCATAGATAAACTTATTCGCTGTCAATCCTTCATTATCCTTTAACGCTCTGCGGCGCTTAACCCATAACCCATTCAACCAATAAGCCAATTCCAAAAAATTAGTCCCCATTACTAAACCAAAAACCCCGTACCACTTTTAGAGTGATACGAGGTTAATTTGAGGACGCGGTCAACAAATATACCCTTTTTTCCCAACCTTATATTTTTGAGGCGCAGTCAGCCTGTTTGTCCCAAGCTTGTTTTTACTCCGCGCTAGCCTTAAGAAACCGGCGAACACCAGATTTTTTCTTGTTTGCCATACCGCCTCAGGAAATTCGCGGCTGGCTATGATTTAACTGACGGAGCGGGTGGTTTGTAAATGTTCAATATAGGTTAGTGCAGACTCGATCTCCTCGTCACTGTAATTTTGCTTCTGCTTGACCACTTTCACTTTTTCGATCAACAAGTCGCGCGGCAAGTCATCAAAGAAGAGCAAGGTGGAGACGAGTTCCAGAAAACGAGAACTTTGTGCGTTCAGTTCTCCGGTTAAATCTTTTAGCCCGTCCATCTGTAGCTCATAATATGAAAGAAAACGCTCGCCTTCTTGCGTCAAACTATATCGGTATTGATGATAACCGCCTTTGTCCTCTCTGACTTCCGACAGTAGATTCAAGTTGCAAAGTTCCTCAATTTGCAAGCTTAATTCCTCTGAATAAGGGCCATAAAAATGAAACTCGTATTTTTCCCGAAATGGAAAATCTAATTTCTTTAATATGTATAAGATTTTTTGCAGTTTCTTGCGCCCAGTGACTTCCCCAGCGTATTGAATTAACCGGAGCAATTTTGCATGATCCTCCAACATGCCCAATCCCCCCAACTAGTTTAATAGTTCAATCATCCGTTGTTTAATTTTTCGATGTGTCGATAGATCATAGACAAAGTCCGCTGGATAATAAAGCTTATGGTCGGTGCGTTTTTTCCCCGAAATCGCTTCGACCACATCCGACTCGCGCGACAATTCACGGAGTGAGCCGTCTGGCATTAAAAGATTGATCGGAAGGCGTTCGCCCTCTTCTCCTGGCCGGTAAAAGTCGTAGGGCAAATCCGATGATGAATCAACAACAAGATAGTATTCAGGGTCAATGCCCGCCTTTTTAAAAGCGTTTCTCAATTCCGCATACACTTCATAATTCGTTGGAACATATTCCGTATATTTGAACAACCGCCGATTCACAAATCTGGAACAAAGGTCGCTAAGAATCGGATCGGCCTCATCTTGCCAAATTGAAAAATAATAAAGTATAACGGATTCATCCAATTTAAGATAATCCTGTAAGGTCATATCTTCCCGGAAAAGCGGGATCAGCAAGGTCGGCTCAACTTGGAAGGAATAACCCGATTGATATAAGAACTTCGCCCGATGCAAAATTTTTCGAAGGACAACTTCGGCGCTTCTTGTGACAGGATGGAAATAGACTTGCCAATACATTTGATATCGGCTCATGATATAGTCTTCAACAGCATGCATGCCGCTTCTTTTGAAAACGACCTGGTCCTCCCTCTGGCGCATCACGCGCCAAATCCGCTCTAAGTCAAAATGGCCGTAACTGACACCGGTGTAATACGCATCGCGCAGCAAATAATCCATGCGATCCGCATCAATTTGGCTGGAAATTAAACTGACAACAAGTTTGTTTTCATACGTTTTTGCGATGACATCGGCGACTTTTTCGGGAAAATCCGCCCCCATTCTCTCTAAAACAGCATGAATCTCCGTATCGCCCAAAATGATTGAGCGGGTAAAATTTTCATGATCCGTGCCAAACACTTTTTCAAACGAATGGGAAAACGGACCGTGGCCGACATCATGCAGCAAAGCGGCGGAAAGGCAGATGAGCTTTTCCGACGGATCCCATTCATCTCGGGCTTCAAACCCTTCAATAATCCGACGCGTAATTTCGTAAACGCCGAGCGAATGGCTAAAGCGGCTGTGCTCTGCTCCATGAAAAGTCAAGTAAGTCGTACCAAGTTGGCGAATCCGGCGCAGCCTTTGAAATTCCTTCGTTCCGATTAAATCCCATATCAACCGTTCATAGACATGTATGTAATGATGGACCGGATCTTTAAAGACTTTTTCTTCATCGAGCGGTTCAAAAGGCTTTGTCACAACGACTCACATCCTGTCTTAACTTGTCTTTTATTATATCGCTTCCGCATGATTTATGAAACGGGGTTTAAAAGAATTATCGCGTCTACGAATGCAAAAAGTGTTAAAATAAGACAGATAAAACTGCTAATAGGTGAAAAACATGATGGATGTACTGAATGAATCAAAATGGCGCTGGATAGATCAAACGACGCTTGGGCCATCCTTTGATGCCAAAGCCTCGTTTGCCATTGACGATTGTCTTTGCGAATCGGTCGGTAAAGGAATCTCACCACCCGTCATTAGGGGCTGGGTCCACGACCAAACGATTTCCTTGGGCATTCAAGATACGCGCCTGCCGCATCTAAAATGCGGGTTGGAACTTTTAACGGAACGGGGTTATCGCTATATAGCAAGAAGTTCAGGCGGACTTGCCGTCGTCTTAGATCAGGGCGTGCTCAATCTTTCGCTTATCTTATCCGAAAAAGAGCGACATCTTTCCATTGATGAAGGCTTCGAAGCCATGGTCGCATTAATCCGAAAAATGTTAGCGCCCTATCAATTGCCCATTGAGGATGGCGAAATTGTCGGATCCTATTGTCCCGGGCGCTTTGACTTAAGCGTGCATGGGAAAAAATTTGCCGGGATTTCACAGAGAAGACTTAGAAAAGGCATTGCCGTTCAAATCTATCTTTGTGTCACGGGAAGCGGCGGTGAACGCGCCAAGCTGATTCGCGATTTTTACCGCGCGGCAATGAACGGCGCTGAGACGAAATTCACTTATCCTACCATCCAGCCTGAAGTCATGGCTTCACTTTCTGAGCTCACCGGTAAAGCGCTTTCCATTCCGCAATTATTAAAGAACCTGCATGAGGCAATGGGGGCTAAGCTCGTATCTTCCTCGCTGACTGCCGACGAAGCCGAGCGTTTCGCCACTGATTATGCCCGCATGGTGGAAAGAAACCGAAAGGCGTTTGAAAAAATCGGGCATTTCAAGTGAACGCATTTTCGCTCTAGTAAACCCAAATTCCTGAGATAGCAACGGCAGGCTCGCTAGAAAACCCCCACCAAATTTCAACGCTTATGAAAGGTAATCTTGCCGAATTTGTGACAGGCTAGCTCGCTATTTGCGTTTCCGGGTCTTAAAAAGATAATATAGATGTGGAAATGGAACGTTGTCTTAAGCGAGGAGTGATGGGAATGTCCGATGCAGTTGAAACCCTTGACGGTTGGTACTGTCTGCATGATTTCCGCACCATCGACTGGGCGGCTTGGAAACAGCTCACAAGTGACGAACGTCAAAAAGCGATCGATGAAGTCAATGGATGGCTGGATAAATGGCAGCAAAATTCTGAAGCGCAAGAAGGCAGCTTCGCTTTTTACGCCATTGCCGGACAAAAAGCCGACATCATGTTCATGTGGATGCGGCCGACCATGGATGAACTGAATGAGATCAAAACGGCGTTTAACAAAACAAGATTTGCTGATTTTACCGTGCCGAGTTATTCTTACGTATCGGTCGTCGAACTCAGCAACTATCTTGCTTCCCAAGTGGAAGGAGACCCGTACGAGCATCCGCGGATTAAAGCTCGGCTTTATCCGAAGTTGCCAAACACCCATTATCTTTGTTTCTATCCGATGGACAAGCGGCGGGCACCAGGTGAAAACTGGTATATGTTGACGATGGAAGAACGCCGTGAGATGATGAAAAGCCATGGTCTCATCGGCCGCCGTTATGCTGGGAAGGTCAAACAAATCATCACCGGCTCCGTCGGTTTTGATGATTGGGAATGGGGAGTCACCCTATTTGCCGATGATGTGCTACAATTCAAAAAACTCGTCTACGAAATGCGGTTTGACGAAGTTAGTGCCAAATACGGTGAATTCGGACCTTTTTATGTCGGCACCATTTTGTCAAAAGAAAAATTAGCACAAATGCTGGCTGTTGAATAATATATAAAAGTCATGGGCTAATGACATCCTCTTATGGGATGTCTTTTTTTATACTGGTAAGAAGCTCTAATCATTTGTCCGGCCAGTATTGAGCACCATGGCTCAAGCTTGGGCCAAGTTTTATAGGACGCATTCTCTTATCATAAACAGCCTGTGATGAACATAAATATGGGCATAGAGCCTTAACGTGAAAGGGGAATGCATGAGACTATTTTAGTTTGGAGGGATCAAGTTGGCGAACGAAAACCAAAACCTCGGGCAAGGGAAAAACGAACAACAAGCCCCATCCTATAACCAGCGGCCTCTTTATAGACAACAACCGCCCGGCGGGACTTACACTGGACAGCCCTACACTGGGCAACCCCACACTGGGCAAATGCACACGGGGCCTTCGTCTTATACTGCCCCCCCTTATTACGGTACCGTCACCCCTGTTCAACAAACGATGACACCACCGTATCAAGGGTATCCCGGTTTTTCCGCATCGACCCCTTTTACACCTGGAGGTACACCTATCTCGCCGCAACAGGGCGCAGTTCCGCTTCCGGCCATGCAGCAATCTTATATTGAAAACATTTTACGCATGAATTTGGAGAAGGTCGCTACCGTATACATGACGTTTGAACATGAAGGCGGAGCGCAGTCCAAAGCATTTAGGGGAGAAATCGAAGCGGCCGGGAGAGATCATGTTATTATCAATGACAACAAAACCGGTACCCGTTACCTGCTCCCGCTCATTTACTTAGATTATGTCACTTTCCAAGGGCCGATTAACTATTCTTATCCCTTTGCCTGAGAACCGAAAATAAAGGTGCCGTTGTTCCGGATAGGTACAACGCGCGCCGATTTTTCTTTTACTCGTATGAAAGCCAAACATTTTTCAGGGAGGCATTAGGGCAGCGAAGTTTAAAACCCCTGTCCAAAATTTTTACCTCCACTTTAGACAACCTATGCGCGGATGACACTAATGACAACCAAAAGCCAGGAAACGAGAAAAAGAACACCGCCAACCGGTGTGATGGCGCCAAGGACACCGATTTTTGTCACGCTTAACGCATAGAGACTACCCGAGAAAAGGACAATCCCAACAAACATTAGCCAACCGGCCCAACCAAGAAGCCCAGCTTGTGAGCTCAGGCGCTCCGCCAAAAGGCCGACGATTAAAAGCCCGATCGCATGCATCATATGGTATTGAACGCCCGTATGATAGATGTCCATATAGTAAGCATTCAGCTTATCCTTCAGACCATGGGCTCCGAATGCGCCTAAAGCAATGGATAAAAAGGCGTTCAGTGCTCCCAGAACTGTAAAGAGTTTAAACACGAAAGAATACGCCCCCTAACGTTTCCGTTTCCATTTTCAAATCAAGGTGATGTAGCAATTCAACCGACAAACGATTGCCTTGGAAAGCGAGCGGCTTAATCCATGGCGAAAGCATCGGCATCGGACGCCTCAGCCAATTGCAAAAATCGTGACACGACGGCTTGCATGCGTCTTTTATTCGCTCCGAAATCCGTCCATCCAAAGCGTGACGCCGAACGGAAATGCAATTCCTTTTTTTCTTCATCAAAAAAGAATTCAACATCATGCAAAAACTCAGCGATGAAAGTTTTAGCGACCGCATGGAGATATTGCCCTTCATCGCGGTCAACCGTCATTTTTGGAATTGTTTTTAAAACTTCAAAAAGAATGGCCCGCGCCTTATCCAATGAAAGGTTTTTATAAGATATCGGCATGAGGAACCGATTTTTGTTTTCGTGATTGGAGGCAATGCATTTAGCCGTTTTCGGTGTCGGGGCCATTTTCCCATTTTTCCGATCGTCTAAAAACGTTTTGTGTTCCATCCGCCGACCATCCTTATCTTTCAAGATACAAATCATCTATTATTATAAAATTTATGTTTTCTTGGCGTCAAAAAAGGGGGACATTACAAACCATTGGCGTATGGGCCTGCCACGCGTTCTTTGTGTGTATAAATGTTCATGCTGCCGTTCCGAATAAACCCAATGGCAGTGATGTTTAACTCATCAGCCAGCTCCAAAGCTAGATCTGTCGGTGCTGCTTTCGATAAGACAATGCCGATCCCCATCTTCGCCGCCTTAAGGATGATCTCGGAAGAAATTCGACCGCTGAAAGCGAGGACCCCCAATTTGGTTTGGAGACGATTTTCTAATAAAAAGCCATACAACTTATCCAATGCATTATGCCGGCCGATGTCTGATCTGATACATATCAAACGATCCGGATGGCAATACGCTGCGTTATGGACGCCGCCGGTTTCATTAAATACATCGGAGCGGTTTTTCAATTCCTCCATTAAAGCGAAACATTGTGCCGGCGTGATGCACGTGTTTGTATAGACGGTCCTTGCGGTATAGGCATCGTTTTGCAAATAAAACTGTCGGCTTTTGCCGCAACAGGAACCGATAAAACGGCGTTGGCCTCTTTCAAGAGCGGCCTTGACGTCGCCTTTTACGGTGACGTAGGCATACCCTTGGCTTTCATTGAATGTTATATCTAAGCAGTCCTCTGCGCTGCGAATAATCCCTTCTGACGCCAAGAAACCAATGACTAATTCTCTGACATGGGAGGGGGAGCATACTAGGGTTGCTGCCTCTAGACCATTTACATTAATTGTAAGCGGCCATTCGGAAGCGACCATGTCTTCCGTATGAATCCATCCGTTTTCCGTCACTTTATCCAAAGTGCGCCGAACCGACATCGCTTTTTCCATGGATTCCATGGGACTCCCCCCATTCCCTTTAGTTACAAAATCGGTGCTTTCCGGAAAGAGGTAGCTTGTTCAAAACTATAGGCCATTTCAATAAGTTTCCCTTCTTCAAAGGCACGGGCCGTAAAGGTCAAGCCGACCGGCTCCCCTGCGGAAGTAAAGCCACCCGGTACGCAAATCGACGGATACCCGGCCTTCGCGGCAATACCGGCACCGCGACTCGAATAAAAAGCAAGCGCGTCCAGGTTGTTCTCGGTCATGACGCGATCGATGCCGGAACGCGCATAGCGCAAATCATTCCGGCGGGCTTGAAGATAAGCCGAATCCGCTAGCGTCCCACTCGTCATTTCAGAAGCTTCAAGCAAGGACTGGCCATATCGCAGAGCGCGTTCGGCATTTTCTCCATTATAAGCAACCAAATCACGCAAACTGTGAACGGGGACATGTGGCGCAAGTTTACTCAAATAAGCATTTAAAGCCGGTTTAAACTCATAGATGAGAACATCGATGTTTTCTTCCGCGTCAGCATAAGGGATCTCCACGGGATCGATGACTTCCGCGCCTAAATCTCTCATGATTTGAAAAGCCGCGTCCATTTTCTTTAACACATCTTCCGGAAGTTCATCATAAAAACGCGAACGTGCAACCCCAATGCGCTTGCCTTTTAGGCCATCGATGTGTAGGAAATCCGTATAATCTTTTTCGGCATAATAGGTTGCAAGTTTTGTAACCGGATCTTGTCTGTCCTCCCCGACCAACGCATTTAATAAGATCGCGCAATCCCGAACGGTGCGGGCCATCGGGCCAGCCGTATCTTGGCTGTGGGCTATCGGAATGATGCCTGAACGGCTCACAAGGCCAATCGTCGGTTTGATGCCGACAATATTATTTTGGCTGGCGGGATTTAAAATCGACCCGGATGTTTCTGTACCTATAGCAGCGGCCGCAAAATTAGCGGCAACCGCAGCTCCAGCTCCCGAACTCGAGCCGCCGACGTCAAAGAGCCCCGGACCATATGGGTTTTGCACTTGTCCGCCGCGGGAGCTATACCCGCTTGGCATGTGGTCACTCATGAAATTCGCCCATTCCGTCATGTTCACTTTTCCGAGTAGCACACATCCTGCCTCTCGGAGCTTTTTGACAACATAAGCGTCGCTTGCAGCAATGGAATCCTTTAGGGCTACCGACCCGGCGCTCGTGTGCATGCGATCCCCCGTATCGATGTTATCTTTTAATAAAATCGGAATGCCATGAAGCACACCCCGCGGTCCCTGATGAGCGCGCTCAGCGTCGAGGGCGCTAGCAATGAATTCTGCATCGGGGTTGATTTCCAATACGGCATTGATCGTTTCATTGTAACGTGCGATTCTTTCCATATAATAGTGGACAAGCTTCTCACTGGTCCATTCCCCGCTGTTTAAAGCCTCTTGAAGGCGGGTAATGTCAGCCTCAAGTGGAAAACGATCATGGTTCATAAAATGTCCCCTCATTCTTGGGTTTCTTGGGTCTTTTCTTTATATTTTTTCTTTAAATACTCGCCGATGGCTACAACCAGAACCGCCAAAATAACTGGAAAACCGATTTCGGCTGGCCAACCAACCTTCTCCGCCCAATGCGCGACAGCATCATCTCCGACCATCATTTCCCCAGCCGTGTAACCGAGAAGCGCTGCCCCGAGAATCACGATGATCGGGAAGCGATTCATGAGTTTCATGAGGAGTTGGCTGCCCCAAATAATCAGCGGGATGCTGATGGCTAACCCGACAATAATCAATAAAATATTATTCCCCGCAGCACCTGCCACCGCTACGACATTATCAAGGCTCATGACGAGATCGGCAATGATAATGGTGCGCACAGCGCCAAGAAATGTGGCGCTCGCTTTTAAGTCCGTTTCTTCATCACCTTTCAACAGGTTGACAGCGATATAAATTAACAGTAAGCCCCCGACGATTTTTAAAAAAGGCACTTGAAGAAGTTCAACGGCAACAAAGGTCAGAACGACACGTAAAGCGACGGCACCGAAGCTTCCCCAAAACACCGCTTTTCGCTGCTGTTCGATCGGCAGACGTCTGCAGGCAAGTGCAATGACGACCGCGTTGTCTCCACTTAAAACAATATTAATAAGAATAATTTTGAATAAGCCGATGAAAAAGTCCAAATCCACTTTAAATTATCTCCTCTTTTGTATTTTCAGTATATAGCTTAATTTTTGGGCAGGCAAACCAAAGAAATGCTGTTTCATAAATTTAAAAATTACTATTCCTTCTAAATTTCCTATCAATTATAATGGGCTTTGTTGGGGGGTTATTTTATGAATAAAACAAAGAACGCTTTAAGATGGCTCATTCCACTCACCATTGTCTTCGTCTTGTTTCTTGCCATATGGGCACATCAATTGATCAATGAACGACAGCTCCCTGCCCCTGGTTGGAGCCGTACGATCCACCCCGAAGTCGCTGCTAAACCTGTCACGCCTTATGTTTATAAAGATGGTAGCAAGACCCATCTTTTGACGGTCGTTGACGGTGGGATCGCCCGAAGCGTGCTCGACGAAAAATTGCACCTCTTAAAAAAACAGGTTTTTCACACGAAGGGCGATGTCCAAAGAGTCGTCTGGGCGGATGCGTCAAGCATTTTATATAAAATGGATGGATCCCTGTTTTTACATACCTCACAAACCGACAAAAAAATCGGAAACCGCGCCGGCGATGCGCAAGTTGAAGGCGGTTTTCTTTATTATGCACAAGGCAACGCGTTACATGCCTATAATCTTCGCTCAGAGTCCGATGAACGAAAAGCGACCTTCCACGAGCCCATCCAAGCGATTGCAGCTAGTGGCCAGCACGTGATCGTCATCACCCAAGATGAGCAGTCAACGTTTCATTTTTATGCGGCACCATCGGGCTCATCCCAAGGGAAAACCCATGAATTCGGGCGGTTTTCCGGGTTTACTCACGGCAATATCAGCGTGTTAGAAACGGCTCAAGTTGATGGGAAAATCGGTCTCTTTTTCATCGCCCATGTGTTAAGCCAAGGGGAGCATTTCTATAATTATTATTTAGAATTTTCCCCTAAGTCACTGTTAGTTGACAAACCTATGTCGATCAATGCCTTGCCGCTTACGTTTACCGTCAAGGGTACTGGCGAAAATGTAGAAACACCGATGAATACGCGTTTCTTCATTAAGGACGGAAAGCCCCACCTATTGTTTAGCGCTGAGGGACTGCGCACCTTGCGTGATACAGCGATCAACATCTATGATGCGTCCCCTGAAAAAACGGGGAAATGGACCGCTGAGCGGCGTAGCACGTCATCGGAAATGTCGATCATCCCCTTTATAATCGATCAAAATACCGTTGGTTGGCTGGACTACGTCTCCGATGAACATTACCAAATCGGCCTGGCTGCCACTCAGCCCTCAATCATCAAAGAAAGTTTAGCGTATCATACCAAAGATTTTTCTCAATCATTGTCCAATGCCGTTTTGTCACTGTCGCGCGTATTTATGTTTATCTTGTTATCGATTGCGTATACCATCCCGACGATATTGGCATACGGGATGATCACCTTTTTCAAAATAGAACTCATTGAACAGGATTCCCCTATCGTTAAGTGGGTGCTTCTGGCTGTGTTCTTTGTTTCCCAAATCTTTTTATTGAACCATTTGGAGGGAGCTGCGTTTTACAGATACGCCCCAAGATATCTGACTTTCCCGTTCAACCACTGGATCATCCCCATCGTCATGGGGGCCATTACCTTACTTCTTGTGAAATGGTTGGCATCAAAAGAATGGTCGGTGATTTCCAAAACCTTCTATGCCATGGCCTTGTTTTCAATAATGGAATGGTTCACGTTCGGCCCGTATTTCTTTTGAATGGCGAAGGACGTCTTGCGGTTTTCGCAATGCGTCCTTTTATTTCGCCTTTTGGACAAATTGGAAATTATGCGCGATACAGTTTGTAAAGTGCTTGCGTGCCGCTGTTTTCTTCCCCCATCGCTGCCAATTCCTCGTAACGTTCTTTTGCCAAGGCTAGCCCGGGCGTGAGAAGCCCCATTTGTTTGGCGCTTTCCAAAGCAATGGTCATGTCTTTTATAAAGTGCTTGACATAAAAGCCTGGCGCAAAATCACCTTTTAACATACGCGGCCCAAGATTAGACAAGGAGAAACTGCCAGCTGCACCCGTTGAGATGCTCTGCAACATTTTTTCCATATCCAGCCCTGCCCGTTCGCCGTAGGCAAGCGCTTCACAGACGCCGAGCATGTTGCTAGCAATGGCAATTTGATTGGCCATTTTTGTATGTTGGCCGGAGCCGGCTTTTCCTTGATAAACAATATTTTTGCCCATCGCCTCAAAAATCGGCCGTACGCGCTGAAACGCCGCCTCGTCACCACCGACCATGATCGAGAGCGTGCCATTTTTTGCCCCGACATCACCACCGGAAACAGGCGCATCCAAGGCAGCAATACCTTTGGCTTTCGCCTCTTCATAAATTTTCTGAGCTAGAAGCGGTGAAGACGTCGTCATATCTATGACAACCGAGCCTTCTTTCGCATTGGCTAAAATCCCGTTTTCCCCCAAATAGACTGCTTCCACGTCTTTGGGATAACCGACGATCGTAATGATGACATCAGAGCTTTTTGTCAAAGCACTGACAGAATCTTTCCAGACGGCTCCTTCCTGAATTAGCGGTTCGGCTTTTGCTTTTGTCCGATTGTAAATATTTACAGAATAACCTGCCTTCAGCAAATTCCTTACCATTCCCCCGCCCATAACACCGGTGCCAATAAAGCCGATTTTTTCCATGTCATATACCTCCCGCATTAAGAATTAAGGTTCCGGATTTATGGTAACACATGTCCACTTACCCCTCTAGCAAACAAAGCGGCAATGACTAAGCCCTTTTCAGAAAAGTCACTACTAACTGTCATTTCATATGACAAATCTAGGACAAAGGTCCTATAAGGGAGGGAGAAAGCTGTCGAAAAAAGCAAAAACGCAAGAAAACATACTGCATTTAGCCAAAAAATCGATTCCCGAAAGGCGCGACGGCATCCACGCGAAATGGAGGGAGAAGACGGCACTTTGGGAGATCACGCGCGACTGACCGGATGGTTTATTCGGCTTTGGATTTTTAATGGTTTTCAAGGTGAAGGCATTGCCGCCTATAGCGGACCCGCCTCGACCACCCGGCCAAAAACACAATAAAGACAACAGCTCCCACAAAAAGCCATAGCCCGCTTTAATCGGATATAGCTAGCTCAAAGCGATCATTTTTCCAGCGGTAAAGCAGAGTCACCCTTTCTTTAAAAATCAAAAACAGCCTTCCTATTGGCAAAGGCTGCAAAAATAAAAGACCTTTGCCTGTATTAAGGCAAAGGTCTCGCCAACAACGTCCGTTGCCAACAAGGCCGGGGCATTATACCCGAACTGACGACCTTGTTGTAAAAAGGCTACTCCCCTTTGGGCTACTTTTGTTACTTACATTTTATGAATAAGAAAAAAAATATTCAATACCTTTTTGTAGACATTTCTTAACAAATTCTGATTTGCTCTATGGCTGGATATGTAACGGCCGTGATGGAGGCGGCGGTATTTTACTCGAAGGCTATCTCAACATTCCTCAAGAAACACGCTCTGCCTAGCATTTATGCGAAAGTAGGTTACCTTTATCCTGGACTGGGAAATTTTTATCCATTCTTGCTAGCATGAAAAATCATTGGTGAGAAGAACATGGACCGCATCCTCCTTTGATGACCCCCTCCAAAGACCTTCCAATTGCGGTCGTTTGATCGTGACAATGGTCTATACGGTTCAAGAAGTCCAGCCATATTTTAATGGTGAGAATTTTTTAAAAGGGGGTTGTCACATGAGCGATGCCAACCGGAATTACGACCAAAACCGACCGGAGTTGATGCCGTTCGGTGGAGGGCTTTTGCGGAGAATCGATGAATTTTTTGCGGCTAATCCGCAACACAGCATATTAGATGCGATCGATGCGTTTTTCCAAAATCACCCTTTTGCAGCTGGCTTTCCGGTTGACCTTTATGAAACGCAAACCGAGTGGATCGTCAAAGCGGACCTTCCTGGAGTTCGTAAAGAGGATATTCATATCGAAACGCTGGGAGACCGGCTGAAAATTGCCATCGTGAACTCGGAACAAATGGAAGAAAATAATGAAGTCTATAATTATTATCGTCGGGAACGTCGCATGCAAAGGTCGGAGCGCATCATTCCCTTACCGTATACCATTGATAAGCGAAGAACCAAAGCGCGGTTTCAAAATGGGATCCTCGAAATCCGCGGCCCAAAATATCCGAAAACGAGCAATACTTTAGAGGTCGAATAGGGAGATAACATGTAGGATCTTTGGTAAGTTTCGCGAAAAAGGAAATATGTCATATGTCTTAATGCATGCCGCTTTTATTATGAAAACTTGACTCTGCTAAAGAAAACTTGACTCTGCGAAGCCTTTTAGGCGAAGGCAGAGTCTTAGTTGCACTTATGCTGGCCCGATTTAAAGCCAGTGCAAGCCTTTTAGGCAGGCGGAGCCTTAGTTGCCCTTCGATAAAAGAGGCTGACTCAATCGTTCGGGCCAGCCCACCAAAACCATCTACAGTATTTACGGACCGTCGTGTAAGTCAGCCTCCTTATGAATCAACCTCTATTTTCCACTAGGATCATATTCATCCCAAACGAGCTTTGTGACCTTCGTATAATCACCGCGCCGAATTTCTTCTGCCGTTGCGTTTTCGTTTAATTCCTCATCGTCATCGATGCCGGTGGCAATGGTCGGCGCTTCATTTTTTATGCGCTTTTTTTTGTCCACGTTACATGCCTCCTGTTATTCTTCGTAAATCATTTTCCGCGTCATCCCACCGTCAACAATTAGATTGATGCCGGTGACAAAGTCGTTGTCTTCATCGGTTAGGTAAAGACAAGCCTTAGCGATATCTTCGGGTTTACCGACTCTTTTTGAAAAATGTTGGGCGTGGTCGGTTTCTTTTAACGCACTATAGTCCCCTGTTTCGATCCAGCCCGGACTGATGGCGTTCACGGTAATGCGCGCCTCGCTTAAGGAAGCCGCTAGCGCATGGGTAAGCCCGAGAACCCCGCCCTTTGACGCGGCATACGCCTCAGAATTTTTTTCGGACATAAGAGCACGGGTTGAGGCAATGTTGACGATCGAGCCGTGGATGCCGCTTTCTTTCATGAGCCGGGCGGCTTCTCTTGCACAGAGGAAATATCCGCGGAGGTTGATATTCAGCACATCATCCCATTCAGCTACCGTCAATTCCTCAAGAGGTTTGAATCGGGAAACACCGGCATTGTTGATCAGAACATCCAGCCTGTGATAACGTTGCCGGACTATTTGAAAGAGCGCACTAATCTGCTCTGGCTCTCTGACGTCTGTCTGAATAAAAACAACGTCCCCACCTTGAGCCTTAATTTCGCTAACTGTCTGTTCAGCATGATCTCGGTCAACATCAGCAATGACCACTCTGTCACCGCGTGCCGCAAAGGCCTTCGCAATCCCCTTGCCAATCCCTTGGGCACCGCCCGTCACAACCACACACCTAACTCTATCCAACACAACCACCTCTCCCATTCTAGTATGTGCAAAAACATCGGGGGTCAGTCCCCCATTACACTAAAGTGTTGAAGCAAAAAATGTGGATAACTTAACTACAGATTTCCATAATCGCCCATTATAGGCGAAAAGAGGGCGGATTGCAGGCTATTTATCCACATTATCCACAAATTTAACCGTTTTTATCGCTTTCATTCTTTAAAGCGATGGGGGACTGACCCCCTATCGTGACGCGCCAGTTGTGGTTGACGGTAGCGTTTATGATTTTGTGTTCTAATATGTAGTTGGCAATGAGTTCGGAGACATCGATGGGGATGTCTTTTACGACCGGGCAGCCCTTGTACATCACGTAATCACCGCCACCACCGGCACGGTAATTGTTCATGACAACGTCGAGCTCTTGGTGGGCTTCAAGCGGCTTACCCTTGTATTTTAAAACGGTCACGCGGGAACCCTTTGGCCGCTTGATATCTATTTCGTATTCAATCCCTTCCCACATGTCATAGTTATAATGCTGCGGTTTCGGTTTTAGAAATTCATCGCTGACCCGTACAGAACCATCGGCTTCTAAATCAAAATAAGTGGCAGACTTCTCAAGGGCCTCTTTAACGATTTGCCCAGTCACTCTAAGGACAACGAGCGTATTCGGATAAATATAATTTGAGACCACATGGCGCATGGTCACATCTCTTGGGAATCCCGGCGATTGATTGTCAAAAAGAGCTGTATTGGACACTTCCACACCAGCTGCATCCATTTGAACGCGATTAATAAATTCAATTAAAGGATGATCTTCCATCCGAATAAGCATCGGATCGCTTGCGGTCATATCGCCTTGAATATGCCCGATCGGTTGATCCAACCACTCTTGAACAGCCCTCTCATATTCTTGAACCATGGCGATGACGTCCTGGTCGGGTTCCACCCCCTCCGAAGAGAGCCATTCGGAAACTTTACCAACGACATGGTACCGTCCGTTTTCCTTTCTCATATCAACCGTGACCTTGCCAAGTCCCATCCCATTACACCCCGGCTGTAAAATAACGACCCCATTGACCGTAACACCGGAAAGCTGTCGATGTTGATGGCCCGTAAGCAAAACATCGATGCCCGGCACATCCATGCATAATTGATAACCTTGGTTTTCCCCCGTCAGCGTCTCAATGGGTTCCCCTGTGTCAAGATCCCGTTCAAACCCGCCGTGATAAGAAACAACGACTAAGTCGACCTGTTCTTTTTCCCTTAAAAAAGGCACCCATTTCTGCGCGGTTTTTACCGCATCGTCAAAACGCATGCCGCGTATATGTTCTTCTTTTTCCCAATTCGGTATGTATTGTGTTGTCAGTCCAAGAACACCGATCCGCGGCCCGTTCGGGAATGCCTTAATCAAATAAGGCTGTCCAAAATAAGGTTCTCCCGTTTCCGCATTAACAATATTGGCGGAAAGCCAAGGATAGCGGGATTCGCGAATCGCTTGTTTCAATAGCTCGAGGCCATAGTTAAACTCATGGTTACCAATGACGCCGGCATCATAGCCAAGCGCGTTCAGAATTTTAATCATCGGGTTTGGCTTCTCCCGTTGAAACTTTGCAAAATGGTAAGTCAGCGGTGTCCCCTGAATGACATCACCGTTATCAATCGTTAATACAGCATGATTTAAATCGCGTTCCCTTTTAATCAATGTGGCAACTTTGGCAAGACCGAGCTCGGCCGGGCGATTGGTTCCATAGTTGAGCGGTAAGACATTTCCGTGCACATCACTCGTTTCCAAAATGCCCAATCTAAAATTCTCCATTCTCTCGTTCCTTTCAGACTCGTTTATCGTTTTTTATACTGGCAAAAAATATACAATTTTAGACTAAACAAAGGTCAACTAAGCCTTTGCCTTTGCCCAATAGGCTTGGCAGAGTTTTCTTTAGTATAGCAAAACAAAAGTTTTTATATAAAGTCATGAGGAGTCATCAAGTTCTTGCGTGAAGTGTGTTCAAGGTCATTTTCCATATTTATGGGGCCTATATGTTCAAAAAAAGGATCCCAACTTTCTTGCCCGAGCGAATACTAGGGTCCATCTCATACGGCGGTTCGGCTTCAAGAATGTTTCCCCTCTTCATACAGCAAGACGTGAGAATATCCACTTGCCGGCTTACTCCCTTTAGAGACATCATATTTGGCAGCTTTCATCAAAAATCCGAGAGCCTTAACATTTTGAGACTCGCTTCAACTGAAACCTTCATTAAAGATTTATCATTTTTTTACAATAAAAATAAATTATTATAAAAAATAATGGGTGACGATTCACATATTTATGCTATATTAAAAAGTACAAGGATTTATTAAATCTTTTAGGGGGGTTCAATTTATGCTTAAAAGATTGACGATGTTACTTGCCGCATTCGCACTAATGATTGGAATACTTGCCGGCTGCGGCAACAATGACAACAAAAGCGATGGAAGTGGCAAAACGATTGATGAACTGAAAGTTAGCTTCGTTCCATCTAAAGATCCAGATGAAATTATTACCGCTACAGAACCGTTAAAAAAGCTTTTAAAAGACGAATTGAAGAAGTTGGGCTATAACGTTAAAAAAGTATCCATTGATGTCGGTACAACATACGAAGCTGTCGGTGAAGCACTTTCTTCGGGCACAACCGATGTCGGCCTGATTCCGGGCGGAACTTACGTCTTATATGATGACGGCGCTGATGTCATTTTAACGGCTACCCGCGCCGGTTTGTCCAATGACTCGAAAAATCCGAAAGACTGGAACGATAACAAACCGACAAAACCGACCGATGAACAAGTTACGTACTATAAAGGCTTAATCATTGCCGGGCCGTCTCCGAAAGGCCAAGAATTAGCAAAGAAAGTGAACAACGGGGAGAAATTGACATGGGATGATTTAAACAGCGCGAACTGGGCTGTCATGGGTTCTTCTTCTTCATCCGGCTACATATACCCAACATTATGGCTCCAAGACAATTATAAGAAGAACATCACCGATTTGGCTCATGTCGTGCAATCCGACTCATACGGCAGTTCATTTGCCCGCCTGGCTGCAGGACAAGTGGACGTTCTGACCGTTTATGCAGACGGACGCCGCGATTATGAAAAAGACTGGACAACGAAATTTGGCGGCAAACATTCCATCTGGGATGATACAAACGTCATCGGCGTGACCGATAATATTTACAACGATACCGTTAGCGTCAGCAAAAACTCCAAAATCATGACGGATGATTTCAAAAAAGCGTTGCAAAAAGCCTTTATCAACATCGCGAAAACAGATGAAGGTAAAAAGGTTATCGCGATTTACAGCCACGAAGGTTATAAACCGGCGAAATCCTCCAATTACGATGCTGAAAGAAAAGCTCAACAACTGCTTCAAAGTTTGAAAAAATAATCATTTTCACAATTAGGGAGAAAAGAGAACATCATTTCATAATGAATGTTCTCTTTTTTCCATCGTATTCTATCATACAAAAAGACTAGGGGCTGGGCCCTCATTGACTTGAGTTTACTAGGATTGGAGTATAACGATGATTGAATTTAACAATGTCGAAAAAACCTATCCCAATGGGACGAAAGCCTTACAAAATATTAACTTAACCATTGAACAAGGTGAATTTGTCGCCATCATCGGTTTATCCGGCGCTGGTAAGTCTACACTTATTCGCTGTATTAACCGCATGCATGACATCACCGGCGGCAAATTAATCGTCGACGGCGTCGATGTCACGAAATTGAAAGGAAAGCAAATCCGCCGCTTCCGCCGGAGAATCGGAATGATCTTTCAATCTTTTAACTTAGTCACACGAACGACGGTTATTAAAAACGTCCTCGTCTCCTTTGTCCCGGATCTACCCTTTTGGCGCAAACTCACCGGACTTTACACAAAGGATCAGAAAATAAAAGCTTTGGAAGCGCTCGATAAAGTAGGCATTCTTGATAAAGCTTATATCCGTGTCGACCAGTTGTCCGGCGGTCAACAACAGCGCGTGGCGCTTGCCCGGACGTTAGCACAAAATCCGGATATTATATTGGCCGACGAACCGATTGCTTCTTTGGATCCAGTCACAGCTCGGCTCGTAATGGATGATTTTAAAAGAATCAATAAAGAAATGAACATTACCGTGCTTTTAAACATCCACCATGTCGAAGTAGCCCTTGAGTACGCCGACCGCATCATTGGGATTCGCAAGGGCGAAGTCGTATTTGACGGCCCATCTAAAGATGTGACTCGGGAGATCTTAAACGAGATATACGGCGGCAATGTCGAGGAATTCGGGGCCGCTTCAGAGGAGAGGGAGCAACATGTATGATAAACTCTTCCCTCCGAAAAAGTTTGTGCTGCCAAACGGAAAGGTCGTTCTGCAAAAGCGATCACGCGTCCCTTTTATCACGCTGATTGTCATCATTGCTGCTGTGATTTCTTATCGTTTTACGGAATTCAGTTTCCAAGTTTTATTTACACGTATCAATGAATTTTTCAAAATTATCGGCGATATGATACCGCCCAACTGGGACTATTTTCCACAGCTTTGGAAAGCCTTATTGGACACGCTGAAAATGTCATTGATCGGTTCGTTTATCGGGGCAATTCTTGCGCTTCCTTTCGCGGTCTTATCATCTTCCAATATTATTAAAAGCAAGACCGTCGTTTCCGTTTTTAAAATCATTTTGAGCTTAATCAGAACAATGCCGACACTCGTTTCCGCCTTAATCGCGACGTTTATCTTTGGATTAGGCCCCATGGCTGGGACAGTAGCCATTATGCTGTTTACCCTTTCCTATGTGGGCAAATTGCTGTATGAAGCCATCGAAAACGTTGACATGGGCGCATTTGAAGCCATGGAATCCATCGGCATGACACGGATCCAGTCGTTCCGCTATGCGGTAATTCCACAAGTATTACCCGGTTATCTCTCGCAATCCTTGTTCTGCTTTGAAGGAAATGTCCGCTATGCTGCCATTCTCGGTTACGTTGGCGCGGGGGGTGTCGGACTTCTCATCAATGAAGGCTTGGGCTGGCGTGATTATCCGAGCGTCGGCATGATCATTCTCGCCTTGGTCGTGACAGTCTTTATCATTGAAAGAGTCAGTGAACACTTCCGGAAAAAGCTTATTTAAAGGAGTTTATACGGACTATGACCACAGTTGAGAAACAGTTAAAAGCAGCCCCCCGCCGTTACGGCTATATTTTAACCATTACCGCTATCACGCTGTTTTTGTTATATTGGTCCTCTTCCGCCATCGACTTTAGCAAAGTCGATGAAAAAGGCATTGCCATCGCAGAGGGCATTATTAAAGGGCTTCTTCAACCCGATCTCAGCCTTTTTAACCTTACAAAACAAAGCGTACCTTATCTGCTTGTTGAAACCTTAGCCATTGCTTTCTTGGGCACCATTGTCGGCGCGATTTTATCCATTCCGTTTGCTTTTTTGGCTGCCTCCAATATCGTCCCGAAACCGGTCGCTTGGCTGACGCGCTTATTATTAATTATCATTCGCACGATCCCCGCCTTGGTGTATGGGCTCATGTTCATTCGCGTGACCGGTCCAGGGCCGTTTGCCGGGGTGTTAACCGTTGGCATCACATCGATTGGGATGCTCTCCAAATTATATGTGGACGCCATTGAAGAATTGGATACGAAAGTTTTAGAATCGATGACGTCCATCGGCTGCTCCACTTTCGAGAAAATTCGTTACGGAATTGTTCCGCAGCTCTTATCCATATTCATGTCCGTGACGATTTACCGCTTTGACATGAATATGCGGGATGCGGCGACTCTTGGCCTTGTTGGTGCCGGCGGGATCGGGGCACCACTCATGTTTGCCATGCGCAGTTATCGGTGGAACCAGGTTGGATCCATCCTCATTGGGCTAGTTATCTTGATCTTAATCATTGAGTTGTTCTCCAACTGGCTGCGCGCCAAACTTGTTAAAGGATAAACAGACCTTTATCTACATGAAAGGCCGTCTCCAACATCCTTGATCGTTGGATGGGAGACGGCTTTTCTGCTATTTACACGACACGTTACTTAATCAACATAAGTGATGGCTTGGCTGCCGAATTGATGCCAAGCTTCAAGAAAATCGCGTTTCGGAGCTTTGGCATTTTTCCTGCCAGTTAGCGGATCATTGAAGAAGACGTTGTCCTTCTCATAGCCCGTGAGGAGAACGGCATGTTCCTTTTTCGTCACGCGGATTGCCCCGCTTCTCGTTTCCCAAGTAACCCATTCAGTGTCCGGGACTTTTTTATACGTGCTTGAGACGATGACCCAAACCGGCCGTCCTTTATCTAAATAATCCGTGACGGTATCAAAAGACGTGCCGCTTAAATCCTTGATTCTTCCCGGCAAGTATTTTTCAGCCAAGTCAGCGATCGGTTTATGATAGACACCTAACCCTGGTTTTTTATAGGAATAAAGACTGCCGACAAAACCCGTATTCGGATTGCCAAAATAAATTTTCCCATTCACTATTTTCATAGGGGTTGGATCTTTTTTTAATTGTTTGGCCAGCGTCATTTTATCGACATGGGCACCAGCATGCGCCAAAAGCATGGCGAGGCTTGTCACTTCACAACCTCTCGGCAATTCAGGCAACTGTTTGATAAGTGGGGCATCAATCAATTGTCGTGGCTCGTTTTCCACGGTTTGATCCATGACGATCTTGTAGTACCCCGTCGGAAAAACTTTTCTCGCAATAACAGGCTGCTCGTTCCATTCCATATATAAAAAAGTGACAGCTAAGATCACGACAAAACCATAGAATAAGAGCTGCATCAAAAGTTTCACAGATTTACCCTACTTTAACAAATTGCTAGTCTTTCAATTATAATATAAAATAAACAGAACGAATGGTACATACATCCGAATGGTGGAAATAGGTATATAAGGGAGGGGGTCCCGTCGTGTATAAAAAATTTATTTTGGGGATGATCCTGAGCTTCGGCCTTGCGATAATGCTTGCCGGCTGCACCAAGGATGATTTGCCAAAACCTGAAACCACATTTTCTAAGTATGTGAAAGCCTGGAAGACCCAGAATTTTTCTGAAATGTATGCCCTGCTCTCCAAAAGCGCTAAAGCAGACATTTCCGAGGATCAATTTGTGAAACGCTATAAAGACATCTTTGGCGGTATTGAGGCGCAGGATTTAAAAATCACCTTCGACAAGCCGAAGGAAAAACGCGATTTAGAAAAGATGAAACAAGAGACGCTGACCTACCACGTCAAAATGAATACCATCGCTGGCCCGATAACCTTTAGTGGCAAGGCAACATTGACAAAGGTTAATCAAAAGGATAAGTCTTTCAAATGGACGGTCAATTGGAAACCGGACATGATCTTACCCGGTCTAAAGGAAGGCCAATTCATTCGCGTTAAAACGATACCGTCTGAACGCGGCGAAATCGTGGATACCAATGGCAACGGCCTCGCCATCAATGGGGAAGCTGTCCAAATCGGTCTCTATCCAAAAGAACTGGAAGGCCATGCTGACACGAAAGCAAGACTTGCCAAATTGCTTCATATTCCTGAATCAAGCATTGAAGACGCACTCAGCGCGGGTTGGGTGACACCGGAGAGCTTCGTTCCGGTTAAAACTGTCTCGGCGTTGAATACTGATTTAATTGACCAAGCTGTAAAACTCCCCGGCGTTTTGACCCAAAAGAAAAACGCCCGTGTTTATCCATGTGGCGCCGCATGCAGCCATTTGATTGGCTATGTCGGCACCATAACGAAAGAGGAATTGGACAAAAATAAAGGCAAGGGCTATAACACACAAAGTCTTATTGGAAAAAGAGGGCTGGAACAGCTTTTTGAAAATCAACTGCGCGGGATCGACGGCGCGGAAATTTACATCGCTGATGAAAACGGGAATCCGTTAAAAACGATCGCAAAGAAACAAGCGAAAAATGGTGAAGACATTCAATTAACCATTGATGCTGATGTTCAAAAAACACTCTATGACCAACTGAAAAAAGATACGGGAACCGCCGTTGCCATCAATCCTAAGACTGGCGAAGTCCTTGGTCTTGTCAGCACGCCGGCCTTTGATCCCAATCAATTTATCCTTGGGATGACCCAATCAGAATACAACCAGCTTGTCAATAATCCAGGAAAACCGCTTTTGAATCGGTTTACAGCCAAATTCCCACCTGGATCCTCGATTAAGCCGCTCATCTCGGCGATTGGATTGGAAACAGGTGCTATTACCCCTGATACCGTCATGAAAATCAGCGGGAAAACGTGGAAAAAAGCGAACTGGAAAGGGGATTTTCACATCACCCGCGTCGATTCATTGCCAAAGGTGAATTTACGGGATGCCCTTGTCTATTCTGATAATATTTACTTTGCCCGGCTCGCGCTTTCCATTGGAAAAGATCCATTAATCAACGGCTTAAAAGATTTTGGCTTTGGCAAGAAGCTGCCGTTTGCCTACCCGATGGAAACATCGCAAATAGCCAATAACGGCACGATCACCAGTGAAGCCATGCTCGCCAATACCGGTTACGGGCAAGGCGAAATCGAGATGAACCCGCTGCATTTAGCCTTAACCTACACGGCTTTTGTCAATAACGGCAACATCATTAAACCGCAGCTTATTAAAAAAGATAGCAAACCTGAATATTGGCTAAAAAATGTCATCCCAAGCTCGGCAGTGAAAACCATTCATAATGATCTCGTGCAAATCGTATCAAGTCCCGAAGGCACCGCCTACAACCCGCGAATCGACAATTTACCGCCTTTAGCGGGTAAAACAGGAACGGCTGAACTGAAGGAAAAACAAGGTGAAAAAGGAAAAGAAGACGGATGGTTTGTCGCATTCAATACGAATCAACCAAGTCTTGAAATCGCGATGATGATTGAAGGCGTCCAAGATAAAGGCGGAAGCCACTATGTTGTCGGTAAAGTCAAAAATGCGTTTCACACATTATTAAAATAAAAAACAGAGGTTGACCTCATGAAGTCGTAGAAAAACCCCGCCAAAACCGTAAATAGAAGGTCATGGCGGGGCCAACACTCTCAAGGGTCAACCTCGATTTATTTTAAATGCGTTTGAACATATTGAGCGACGTCTTCGGCCGTATCGAGATTTAGCACAGCGTCAATATGTTTTTCAACTTCAGCTTTTGACAGATTTTTCAATAGGCTGCGCGCCGGAAGGATGGAAGTCGCACTCATGCTGAATTCATCCAAGCCCATGGCAAGAAGAATCGGAATGGCTGTCTCATCACCGGCCATTTCGCCGCACATCCCTGCCCATTTGCCTTCTTTATGCGCCGCCTGAATGACGTTATGGACGAGGCGCAAGACCGCAGGATGGTAGGGCTGATAGAGATAGGAGACCTTCTCATTCATGCGATCAGCCGCAAGCGTATATTGAATCAAGTCGTTGGTACCAATGCTGAAGAAGTCGACTTCTTTTGCAAATCGGTCCGCAATCACGGCCGTTGAAGGAATTTCTACCATCATGCCGACTTCAATGGCATCGGAGACGGGTACACCTTCCTGAATGAGCTTTTCTTTTTCCTCATTTAAAATGGCTTTCGCTTCCCTCAGCTCTTCTAAAGTCGCGACCATCGGGAACATGATTTTTAATTGGCCATACACGCTTGCCCGGCAGAGGGCTCTGAGCTGTGTACGGAAAATATCCTGCCGCTCGAGGCAAAGGCGAATCGCCCGGACGCCGAGGAAGGGATTCAGCTCTTCTGGTAACTCCAAATAGGGCAGCTTCTTATCGCCACCGATATCCAACGTGCGAATGACGACTGGTTTTTCTCCCATTGTTTCTAGCACTTTTTTATAAGCTTCAAACTGCTCGTCCTCCGAAGGTAAGCGATCGCGACCCATGTATAAAAATTCCGTGCGATAAAGGCCGATTGCTTCCGCCCCGTTATTGACAACACCTTCTAAGTCATTCGGATTGCCGATATTGGCACCCAGCTCAACATGAACTCCATCAGCGGTAACCGTCGGCTCATGGACGAGTTTTGCCCACAGAGCTTTTTGTTCCAAGAATTGTTTTTGTTTTTTTTGGTAAGCGGCTTTCTCTTCATCAGTCGGGTTAACAATGACAACCCCATCCAAGCCATCCACGATTAAAGGCGTGCCGTTATCGACCGCGGAGGTAATCGTCTTCGTCCCAACAACTGCCGGAATTTCCATGGAGCGCGACATGATGGCCGAATGAGAGGTGCGCCCACCGATATTCGTCGCAAAACCGAGGACGAACTGGCGATTCAATTGCGCGGTATCCGACGGTGTTAAGTCGTCAGCAACAATGATGACTTCCTCATTGATCGCAGCTGGCGATTGGAACGTTAAGCCAAGTAAATGGCTCATCACCCGTTTGGTCACATCACGAATGTCGGCTGCTCTTTCCTTCATATATTCATTATCCATGTTTTCGAAGATCGCTATAAAATCATTTGCTACCGCATTTAATGCAAATTCGGCATTAACCTGCTCTTCTTCAATCCGGCGTTCGACCGTTCCAATTAACTCAGGGTCACTTAAAACGAGGAGATGGGCTTCAAAAATCGCCGCTTTGTCCGCACCTAATTCCTTTTCCGCTTTATCCTTGATTTCCTTTAATTCATTCTTGGATTGTTCGACCGCCTCATGAAACCGCTTTGTTTCGGCTGAAGCATCTTGGATGGCCTTTTTTTCAATATCAAAAGACGGGTTTTCTAATTTAAAAGCTTTGCCAATGGCAATGCCTGATGAAGCGGCAATGCCTGTTATTTTTTCCGATGCCATATGTGTGCTCCTTTCTATTAAAAACAAGACACATCGCAACCATAAGACTAAGTTGCTATGGTCCGCGCACTAAACCGATTTGTAATCGATCGGATCCCATGTTTCGCAAAAATGTTCCGACATTTTTATATCATGATCATTTTCGCCAAGCGTCGGCTAGATTGGCGTACAACCACGGATCGACCAAGTTTGTATCATAAGCCCCTATGTATTGTAATTTGAAAACTTGCCGTTTTCAACCGAAACCCCTTTTCTGTGCATCCCAGTTTGTATATGTTAAGATGATATCGAACTCGCCCTAATTCTAGCAAGCGAATGACATCATGAACAAACGAAAGGAACAGGGAGGAGCTTTCATGTGGGATCGTATCCTTAAGTATTGGACAGAACATAGCGAAACCTTCAATCATATCATTTTGGATACAGCTAAAATCATCGTATTTTTTATTGTATCTCGGATTGCCATTGTCATTTGCACGCGGGTCGTGAGACAGTTTTTTAAAATCCAAGGTAAGTTGGATGATCGGCGACGCGAAACGTTAGTATCGCTTTTTTCCAATATCATTAAGTATGTTGTCTATTTTATTTTCCTTTTAACGGTGCTTCCAATCGTTGGCATTAATATTACAGGGATTTTGGCAAGTGCCGGGGTGGCTGGCATCGCCATTGCCTTCGGCGCCCAAAGCCTCATCAAGGACTTTTTTAACGGCTTTTTCATTATTTTTGAGGATCAGTATGGGGTTGGCGATTATGTCAAAATCAACAATGTGACTGGTACGGTTCATTCGATCGGCTTGCGCATGACAGCCATTAAACTTTGGACCGGCGAAGTGGAAATGATTCCGAATGGTCAAATCACCCAAGTCACCAATTATTCGAAATTTAATTCCATCGCCGTCATTGAGGTCAATGTTGGGTATGGCACGCCCGAAGCCGAAGCGATTGCCATCATCGAAAAAGTCATGAATGACCTCAAGCAAGAATCGGCGGACATAGTCGGAGATGTCGAAGTGTTAGGTGTGCAAAGCCTGAATGATTATAATTACACCATTCGAGCCACCGCAGAATGCGCTCCCAATACTCATTGGGGCATTGAACGTCTTGCCCGGCAAAGAATCCGGGCGGCTTTGCAGGAGGCTGGGGTCGACTTGCCTTATCAAAAAATCATTTATTTGCATAAAGAAAAAGACGAACAATCGGACAGAGAACGCTCATAGGGTAAACAGGCATGCTCCATTGGCTTACGGGGCATGCTTTTTTGTGAAGAAATCTCGCGCCGCCAAACCTTTAGGTGAGGCAGAACCTTCGTCGTCCTTATACTGGACTAAAAATGAGAAATCCATGCTTACTGCAGCGCTTTTGTTGCTGGTCCGTAAAAACGATAAACTTTCGTCCCAGTACAAGCCTTTTAGGCAAAGCAAAAAATAAAAAGCGCCACATTCCGGTCTGAGAATGGTGACGCCCACAATATAATCCCTATTATTTTCCAAACCACTTATGCCATAAATCTCGCGCTGTCCAGTTGAATTTGAGGACGACAATCCACGAGAAAGCTAGGATGACGTAATCGATCGGTTTGTTTTCAATGTTTAAAAAGATGTTCGCAAAAAACATAAAGGTCAAAGCGACGGTGAAACAAATCCCCAAGATCTCAAGGTACGACTTCAATTTCATTAAATCCAACACGCATACCTCCGTCATCTTTTCCTGCCCTTTATAATAATACAATCTGCACATAAGGTAAAGAACATTCCGACGACGATGTAACAAAAATGTTATCCATTACTAGTCGTCATCCGAATACCTCAGTTACTCAAATAAAACTTTATACTCGCCGTAACCTTCTTTTTCAAGGTCCTCTTTTGGTATAAATCGCAGGCTTGCGGAATTGATGCAATAGCGGAGTTTCGTTGGCCCCGGTCCATCATTGAAAACATGACCCAAGTGCGAATCCCCTAACAAGCTTCGGACTTCCGTACGAATCATCCCGTGGCTTAAGTCCAGCTTTTCCTTAATATGAGCTTTGTGCAGCGGTTTGGTAAAACTCGGCCAACCGCAATGAGCTTGGAATTGATCCTTAGAGCTGAAAAGCGGTTCGCCGGAGACGATGTCAACATAAATCCCTTCCCGCTCATTATTCCAATATTCATTTTGAAACGGCGGCTCTGTTGCATTGTTTTGCGTCACTTCATATTGTAACGGGGTCAAGCGCTTCTTCAATTCCTCTTTATCCTTATTAACGGTCCAATGCTTTTCTATAAAAGCTTTTCTCCCTGAGCCTTCATGATATCTTTCGTAATGGTACGGATTTTTCTTATAGTAATCTTGATGGTACTCCTCGGCGGGATAGAACGGGCCAGCCGGCAGAATCGCTGTCGCAATCGGCTTGTTGAACTTGCCGCTTTTTTCTAAAGCCTCTTTAGACTTTTCGGCTAACGCTTTCTGTTTTTCATTATGATAAAAAATGGCGGTCCGATACGAACTGCCGCGGTCGTGAAATTGTCCTCCAGAGTCAGTCGGGTCAATCTGCATCCAGAAAATATCCAACAACTTTTCATATGGGAAAATTTCCGGATTGAAGGTGATCTGTACCGCTTCGTAATGTCCGGTTGTTCCGGTCGTCACTTCTTCATATGTTGGATTTTCCGTATGCCCTCCCGTATACCCAGAGATAACAGAATGAATGCCAGGAAGCTCATCAAATGGTTTTACCATGCACCAAAAACAGCCGCCAGCAAAAGTCGCTTTTTCCAACGATTCGGTCGACACCATCAACACCCCATTCTTTTTAAAGATATGCTTATTTTATACTGGTAAAAAAGGATATTATTCTTTTGGCCAGTATTAGGTCAGCTCAGGCCTTGCCTTTTTCCAAAGACCTTTTCAAGCCTAGTTTTCTTTATCTTCCTACCCATTATTATTATAATAATAATGGCATTATATTTAGGGAGATGAAGCTTATGTATAAAGCGTTAACGATTGCTGGGTCCGATTCTTCCGGAGGTGCTGGCCTTCAAGCCGATCTGAAAACCTTCCAAGAACTCGGCGTTTACGGCATGTCCGCGGTGACGACCATTGTCGCCATGGATCCTTATAATCATTGGCATCATCAAGTTTTCCCGGTCGATGTATCCATCGTGAAGGCCGCGCTCGATACAATTGTTGTCGGCTGCGGGGTCGAAGCGATGAAAACCGGCATGCTTGGCTCACCGGAAATTATTGAACTGGCCGCGAAAACGATTGAAGATAATAAACTGAAAAATGTCGTCATTGATCCCGTGATGGTGTGCAAAGGGGAAGATGAGGAACTCGCCCCCGAAAATACGGTCAGCTTGCGTGAACTGCTCATTCCGAAAGCAACTGTGACAACGCCAAACCTTTTCGAAGCCGCAAAACTGGCACAAATGGCACCGATTACAACCATTGACCAAATGAAGGAAGCCGCCGCACGCATTCATGAACTTGGCGCCCAATATGTCCTCGTAAAAGGCGGAAGCAAAGTGGCGCATGAAAAGGCCGTGGATGTCTTGTACGACGGAAAAACATTTGAACTTTTGGAAAGCGAAAAAATCGACACGACCTACACCCACGGCGCAGGTTGCACCTACTCAGCGGCCATTACGGCAGAACTGGCCAAAGGCCAAGATGTCAGAACGGCCATTCACACTGCAAAAGCCTTTATTACCGAAGCCATTAAACACGGATTCCGTTTAAATCAATTTGTCGGTCCGGTCCATCATGGCGCTTACCGTTTGC
>Ga0207867_1000552_pt1 | contig 37781 bp, 39 predicted proteins | sample HigsolmetaAR206D_FD_184838 | JGI IMG/M metagenome (GOLD analysis project Ga0207867, IMG submission 184838) | Ionic liquid and high solid enriched microbial communities from the Joint BioEnergy Institute, USA - AR20-6-D (SPAdes) (version 2) ...
CTCTGGCGGTGCCGGGTGATCCGATGCCGGGTTGTGAGACGCAGGTGTTCGCGAACTGGTGTGATGGGCCGATCCGTGAGGACGGGTCGTGGAAGCGGTGCCTGTTCGCGCATGGCCAGTATGGGGGTGGCGTGTACACGCCGCCGGTTCAGAACTGTTTCATCGTGCCCGGCCCGGATCGGATTCCGCCGTTGCCGCTGGGGCAGCCGCCGTATCACATCGACTGATCACCCTGTGCTGCGACGCTCGGTGTCGTGGATGCTCAAGTTCGTTGCGCGGCCTGCGTGGGCGTATGGGTTGGTGCTGTGTCGGCGTTGCGGGTGGATGAGCCGTCGGGGCGGGCGGTCTGCCCGCGGTGTGGCGGGACAGACACGTTCACGCAGCCGGCTGCTGGTCGGTCTGGTGGCGGTGTGCGGTGAGTGTCGCCCTGCTGGTGGCGGCCCGGTATGTCCGGGCTCGGCGGGCTGGTAGGTGGCCTGGGTCGCCGGCTGAGTTGGCGCGCCGTCTGGATCCGCGGTTCAACGTGACGCCGACGATCCGGCTGCTGAGTGATTTGGCGGTGCGGGCGGTCAGGCAGCGGAATCAGCGTGACATTGTGAACACGCCGCCGCGGACGGGGAAGAGCCAGCTGTTGGCGGTGTGGCTGCCGGTGTGGGCGTTGGGTGAGGACCCGGATATGCAGATCGTGATCATTTCGAATGGTGACGATCTGGCGCAGGAGCATTCGCGTGAGGTGCGGGAGATCATCCGGGAGCATTCGGGTTTTCTGGGATACCGGATCGCGCAGGATAAGACGGCGGTTGGCCGGTGGCGGGTTGAGGGGCGTCGTGGCGGCATGCTGGCGGCGGGTATCAACTCGGGTGTGGTGGGGTTTGGCGCGGATCTGATGATCATTGATGACCCGGTGAAGGATGCGGCGCAGGCGGATTCGGCGGCGCATCGGCGGCGGGTGCTGAATGAGTATCAGGGGTCGTTGTCGACGCGTGTGCACCCGGGCGGCAGCGTGTTTTTGGTGATGACGCGTTGGCATCAGCAGGATTTGGCGGGGTCGTTGTTGGAGTTGGAGCCGGACCGGTGGCGTGCGACGAATGTTCCGGCGGTGTCGGAGCCGGGTGTGCCGGACGCGTTGGGCCGGCCGCCGGGGGTGACGATGGTGTCGGCGCTGGGGTTTACGCCGAGGGATTTTGAGGATCGGCGCCGCTCGGTGGGGGAGCGGATGTGGTGGGCGCAGTATCAGGGGGTGCCGTCTTCGCCGGAGGGCGGGCTGGTGAAGCGGGAGTGGTTGAACGCGTGGCGGTTGGCGGCCGCACCGCAGAATCCGGTGTTGACGGTGGTGGGGGTGGATCCGTCGGATTCGGGTTCGGGTGATGCGTGCGGGCTGGTGGCGGCGTCGTTGATGCCGGCTGGTGTGCGGGTGTTGATTGCGGATAAGTCGGCGCCGATGACGTCGGATGAGTGGGCGCGGGCTGCGGTGGATCTGGCGGTCGAGGTGGGGGCGTCGGAGATTGCGGTGGAGGCGTTCGCGGCGCGGGAGACCTATACGCGGGTGGTTCGGGAGGCGTTGCGGCGGGCTCGGGTGGATTGGCCGATCAGGGTGTCGGGGTGGCCGCCGAAGGGCCGGGCGCGGGTGGGTGATGCGGTGGCGCGTTCGAGTGCGCTGTTGCAGGGGTTGGAGACGGGGATGGTGCGGCTGGCTGGCTATTTCCCGGATTTTGAGGAGGCCGCTGTCGGGTGGTTGGCGGGTCGGCATCAGCCGGACTCGCTGGCGGCGTTGGTGGTCGCTGATGACGTGTTGGTGAACTCGCGGGGCCGGTCGTGGGAGTTGGCGGCGCCGGTCGGGTTGGCTGGCGGGTCGGTGACGTCGGTGGATGATTGGATGCGCCGCAAAGTTGGGTGAACCTGGTCACTGCCAGGTCGTAGTCTGCTGGTATGGCCTCGGAACCTGATTTACGTGCTATCCGTCGTCGGTCGTGGTCGGGTGATCCGCCAGCAAAGCAGCCGCCGCCCGCGCCGCGCCCGCCTGTGTCGATTCGTGAGCTGGTGGACGCGTTGACCGAGCTGGCCGAGCGGGTTGGCTGGGATGCGCCAGTGGAGGGGCGTGACGGCGACCCGGTGCAGGTGGTCGATGACGGCGATGGCCGCGGGGTCGGGGTGTTCTGATGTGTGGTCCGCGGTGGCCGGTGACTGAGTGTCTGCATGAGCATGTCTACGAGGGTGTCCGCCAGGTGAATCTTGCCGGCGAGGTGCTGCGTGACGATCCGGCCGAGTGCGCGGATTGCGGGCTGGTATTCGATGATGACCGCCCCTGATTCACGGTTGGCCGCGTTGCCGGATGCGGCGATCGGTTTGGCGTTGGGGATGTCGGTGGCGCAGCCGGACGCTCGGCACGCTGGGCGGGTGTCGGTGCTCATTGATGAGCTGCGGCACCGCGGTGTGTTCGACGCGGTGATGGCGGCGTTGGATCCGGAGCTGGCGCAGTCGATCCGGTTGCTCGACTCGGTGGATAGGGGGCAGCGGTGGGCGCAGACCGGCAGTCGGTGAGCCCGGCGAGGTTCCGTGTGGCGTGGTCAGACGAGGACCGGGAGTGGGTCGGGTTGTGCGACGGGTTTCCGTCGTTGTCCTGGCTTGACTGCGATAAGGGTAAGGCGCTGGCCGGGATTCGGAAGTTGGTCGGCGATATCGAGGCGGGTCGAGCCTAATCAGCACACTCCCCAGGACCTGCCAGTGACGCATGGCACAGCCGGGATAACGGGTTGGTAGCAGGGGTTTCGGCTTTCCGGGGCCCGGTCAGATCGCGTGTCTACCGTGGGGGTTGTGGGACGCTGGGTTCTCCTGGTCGCTGGTGGTTGGCTGTGACGGCGCCGGATCGGTGGGAGCCTGACGAGCAGCTCGTCGCGGCGGTGATGTCCAGCCCGAAGGCGTCGCGGCGGATGACTGAACTCGCTGACCCGGACCGTTGCTGGCTGGTCGCGGGCCTGACGTTGGCGGGGATGACCGCGCAGGACATCGCGGACCGCACCGGCTGCTCACTGCGGCTGATTCGGGCGATCCGTGCCGAACCGATGACCCAGGTGTGCGTGTACGCCCACCAACAGGTCGGTGCGCTCTCAGATTCGTTGCGCGGCGAGCAGATCGACCACGCGGCCACCCGGCTTGAGTTGGCGCGGGCCCGGGACGAAGCCGATCGGCTGCGGATGCAGGTGGATCAGCTGCTCGACGCGTTGACGACGGACGGCCGGATCGAGACGTTTCCGCGGTGTGGGCATCCGAAGGTGCGATACAACGTCTACGCGCATCGAGGCAAGACGTATTGCCGGGAGTGCCGGCGGGACTGGCAGGCGCAGCACCGAGCAGACCGACGCGCAGCGGGATAGTTACCGGGTAACTATGGTTGCGTTGCACGGCAACGGTTTACCGTCTGCGGCCATGAACCACAGCCTCGGTTTCACGATCCTCGTTCTTGTTATCTACGTCCTGGCGGTCGCCCGGCTGGTGCGGCTGGTGAACTTCGACACGGTGCTGGATCCGGTGCGGGTGCTCATTGCCCGCCGGGCCGCCCTGGCCGATCGTGCGGCGGCCGAGGCAGGGGATGCTGGCCGGGAGGCCAGCGCCGAACTGTACCGCCGTCGCGCCGGCCGCTGGAACACGCTGGCGTACTTCGTCGCATGCCCCTGGTGCGTGGGGTTCTGGCTGGCGCTGGCGACCGCGCCCATCCCGGTCGGGATCATGGGGTGGCCGTGGTGGGCGGTGTTCGGTGTCGCACTGGCAGCCAGCCACGTGGTGGGGTTGATGGCGCCGCTCTCGGCTGATGAAGAGATCGAGATCGTCGAGGCGTAAACACCCAGCTTGGTTACCGTCGCGGTCGTGGCAGCTCCGGAAATGCGTGTCGTTCGGCGCCGTAAAGGCGCGGCTCTGGTCGCCTCCGGTGCGCCGCGGGCGTTGACGGCAGCCAGCGCGCCGGTTGACGATCCCGCACAGATCTTCAAGGCCGGCGTGGTGGGCCGCCGGGGTGCGGAGTGGCAGACCGAAGCGTGGGAGATGCTGGACCGGGTCGGTGAGCTCGGCTGGTATGTGCGGTGGCGCGCCAACTCCTGCTCCCGGGTGCGGCTGGTCGCCTCCGAGATCGACCCGCTGACCGGTGAACCGACAGGTAGTGTCGCCGATGATGATCCGGCGGGGCAGCGGTTCGCCCAGATCGTGCGCAGCATCGCCGGTGGACAGCTCGGCCAGGCGCAGCTGATCAAACGGTCGGTTCAGTGCTTGACGGTGCCTGGCGAGTTTTGGGTCGCGATACTCGTCCGGCCGGAAGGCGAGAAGTGGTACGCGGTCACGCGGGAAGAGATCGAGCGCGACCCCCAGAACTCGAAGGCGGTCCTGATCGTCCTGCCCGACGGCACCAAGCACCGGTTCGACACGGGCGCCGGGGACGGCATGTTCCGGGTGTGGAATCCGCACGCCAAGAGGGCATCTGAGCCGGACAGCCCAGTGCGGGCGAATCTGGATTCGCTGCGTGAGATCGTGCGCACGACGAAGAAGATCACCAACGCCGACAACTCGCGGCTGTTGAATAATGGGATTCTGGCGATCCCGCAGGAGGCGTCGCTGCCGTCGGCGCAAGCCCCGACGGCGGCTGACAAGCCGGCGGGCGCGCCGGAGCTTTCGCAGGGCGGCCATGCGGCCCGGGCGTTGCAGGACATGATCGTGAGTGTCGCCACTGTCGCCGCGGAAGAGGGCGAGAACTCGTTGGCGTCGTTGATCCCGATCGTCGCCTCGGTGCCGGCCGAGCATGTCGACAAGATCAAGCACGTCAAGCTGTCCGATGATGTGACTGACGTGGCGATCAAGACCCGCAACGATGGGATCGCACGGCTGGCGATGGGTTTGGACATGGCGCCGGAGCAGCTGCTCGGGTTGGGTCGCAATTCGAACCACTGGACCGCGTTCATGCTGGCCGACGAAGATGTGCAGCTGCATGTCTCGCCGGTGATGGAGACGATCTGCTCGGCAATCTACGACAACGTGCTGCGCGGCATGCTCGACGCCGAGGGGATCGACCCGGACCGGTACACGCTGTGGTACGACACGTCGCGGCTGACGGCCGACCCGGATCTGACCGACGAGGCGCGGGACGCGTTCGAAAAGGGCGCAATCTCGTCCGAGGCGCTGCTGCGGATCTACGGGCTGCCAGACGACGCCGCCTACGACTTCACAACCCCCGAGGGGCGCCGGAAGTGGGCGCAGGACAGGGTCAGCCAGGACCCGCGGTGGATCCGTGAACTACTGCCGCTGCTGGACCCGTCGATGCAGGAGATTGAGTTCCCGGAGCCGCCGCCGGCGCTTCCCGCCCGATCTGAGCCGCCCAGGGATGACCGGTCGGGATCCGAGCGTGGGCAGGAGCCTGACACGGAGGACAACGAGCCGTCGGGGCGGGATTCAGCGTCAGCGGCGGACGGCGTGTCGATGGCGGTCGAGTTGATGGTCACGCGGGCGCTGGAGCTGGCGGGCAAGCGCCGGCGGCGGCGATCCGATATGGAGCGGCTCCGTGACGTGCCTGAGTACGAATACCACCGGTACATGGATCCGGTCGCCGACTCAGACGTGCCGGGCCTGATCAAGGGCTGGGACCTCGGTCTGGATGAGATCGCCGCCCGCTATGGGCTCGATGCCGATCAGTTGCGTGTGGTGGTGCAGCGTGAGGCGCGGCGCCAGTTGACGTCTCAGGTGGTGGATGTCTGATGTGGCCGACACCGGGTGAGGCGCTGTCGCACACGATCGATGCAGAGGCCGCGGTCGCGGATCTGTATGCGGAGGCGCTGCGACGGTGGGCGCCGCACGGGCGGGCGGCGGTGCTGCCCAGCCTCGACGCCACGGTGGTCACGGGGGAGTCGGGGATTGTGGCGTCGACGCTGCCGCCCGACCCGGATGCGTTGGAGCGGACGCAAAGCATCTGGGATGAGATCGCTGAGGCGGTGATTCTTGGCGGGCTGGGCCTGTTGTGGGCGGTGACGTTCGTGCGAGCGCGGCGTGCGCTCGGCCTGGCCGTGCCTGAATCGGGCGACGTGGACGAGGTGCTCGATACCGACAGCGTCCCGGTGGACGCGTCGGCGCTGTCGATCGTGGCCCGCGCCGCGGACGCGACGCCGACCGAAGTGCGTGAGGCCGCTGCGGCGGTCCGGGCAGTTGCTGCACCCCGTCAAGCGGTGGAAGATTTCACCGCGACGCGTCGGCAGGTCGTCTCCGCGACGCTCGGTGTGGTGCGGAAAACGGTGTCCGTCGCGGTGGCCGCAGTCCCGGAGACGATGGCCGGCCAGGCTGCTGCGGTGCGTGCGGTGGCTGCCGACGTGCTCGACCCGGATTCGCAGCACATGCGCGATATCGCCCGCAACGAGGGCTACCAGGCCGCCGGCGTCATGAACCACGCGGTAGTGGAGGCTGCCCGCGGCTCAGATGAGGAGCTGGAGAAGACCTGGATCTGCACGATCGACGGCAAGACCCGGCCGACACATTGGGCGGCCGATGGGCAGCGGGTGCCGCTGGACGGGAAGTTCACGATTGGCACCGAGCAGCTGGCGTATCCGGGTGATGAGTCGGCTCATCCGCGGGAGTGGAAGAACTGCCGGTGTCGGGTTGGGATTCTGGCGCCGGATGAGCCGCTGCCCGATGAGGTCGACCGGCACACTGAGCGGCTCGATGGCCGCGACAGCGTGGTGATCCACCGGCAAGGCCGCACCCAGGCAGAGGAGATTGAGCGCCGCGCCAAGGCCGGCAATGTGCGGGCGCGTGACGACGAGGACGGGATCGGACGTGTGGCGTCCGCTGGGTGGACCGCACTGAGTGAACAGGAGTACGACATGGTCAACGAGCTGTCCGCCGACGCTGACGACACCAGCAACGACGAGACATTCCTGACGTTCACCGACGCGCTGTTCGCGGTCACCGGTGTGCCGACGTCGGATGGGCGCATGTTGTCCGCTGACATCGACCTGTCGTTCCGTGACACCCCGATGCCGCTGCAGTGGTGCGAGGAAATGGAGGGCGGACATCACGGATCCGTCACCGTCGGTGTTATTGAGTCGATCGCGCTCAAGGACGGTGAGGTGCGGGCGTCCGGGTACCTGCTCAACAACGAGCACGCGGTCAAGGCGATCGATCTCATCGCCCACGGTGTGTGCAACCCGTCGGTGGATCTGGGCAGCGTCGAGTGGGTGGCCACCGACGAGGACGGCAACGTCGTCACCGAGGAGAACTACGAAGACGGAATGACCGTCTATATGACGGTCACGAAAGCCGAGGTGTTGGCCACCACTATCGTGGCCATCCCGGCGTTCGGGGAGACCAGGATCGCGCTTAACGAGGAACGGGAGCACCGCGACAAGACGCTGGTCGCGTCCGCCGAGGGATTCCGGCCGCGCGTGTACGACCCACAGATGTTCGCCGATCCGCAGTTGTCGGGTCCGACACCGATCCAGATGGACCCCGAGACCGGCCGCGTGTTCGGGCATGTGGCGTGCTGGGCAGAACGGCACCGGTCGGTCGGGCTGGGGCACATGCACCCGCCGCGGTCGAAGTCGGGCTACGAGCATTTCCACTCCAGCCCGCCGGTGCACCTGTCGGACGGCACACTGCTGCCGGTCGGCCGGCTCACTGTGGGCACCGGTCACGCGGATACGCGGCTCGGGCCGGCCGCGGCGGCTGCTCACTACGACAACACGGGCGCATGCTGGGCGCTGGTGCGTGCGGGTGAGGATACGCACGGGATCTGGGTGTCAGGTGTGGTGGCGCCGTGGGCGACTCCCGAGCAGGTGGAGATGGGGTTAGCGTCTCCGCTGTCCGGTGATTGGCGGCCGTTCGGCCGCGACCTGGAGCTGGTCGCGGTCTTGTCGGTGAATACCCCCGGGTTTTTGTGCCGGGGTTCGACGGACAGTCGCGGCAACCCGACAGCACTGGTCGCGTCGTTGTCACCGCGCCCGGGCGCCGACGCTTCGGCCGGCCATCTGACGCTGGCGGACATTAAGGCGGCGATGGCGGAGGCGATCGCTGAGGAACGCCGCAACCACGAGCTGGCGCAGCGGAGGGCCGAGGTCCTGGCCCGCGCCGAGCAGTCGGTCGGCGCACCGCCCAAGCCACCGACGCATGCGGATCGAGTTGCCGCGCTGCTGGAAAGGATCTGACCCGATGGGGTGCGGATGCCGGGGCAAGAAGCGCGCCGGGACGCGAGCGAAGGTCGTGGGGTTCGACTATGTGCCGCCAGGTGGTGGTGATCCGATCCGGTTCATGACCTCGATGGAAGCGCTGCTCGAGCAGCGCAAACGTGGCGGCGGCACCATCTACCAAGTCACCAGCGACTGACTTCGACCTTCGCGCGCAGCGTGCCCTCGTTCGGGCCCGAGATTCAAGAGATGGTTTGCTGGAAGATCGACTGCCGTTTCACTGGATATGCAGCTGATGCCGACCAGGTGAACGGCCCCCACCTTGGATGGTGGGGGCCGCTTGCCGCTTTTGTCGCGTTGCCAGACGCTGACACCCATGATGCTATCCGCTCCCGCTGCACCCTGTGCTCATAGCTTGTTGCGGCAGAGAGTTCCTGCTGGCTGCGGGCCGAGGGGCGATCCGACAGGCAAGGTTTCACACCTTTGAGACAGGAGTTACCGCAGTGAAGTTCACCCTGCCCGATCAGTTGCCCGTCACTGTCGCCGAGCTGGACGAACTAGCCGACCAGGCGACCAAAGAGATCCGCGTGTACCAGACCCGCCACGAAGCTGGCGACGAGCTGTCGGTCGAGGACGCCGAACGGTTGGAGTACCTGCTGGATTCGCGGGACAAGATCATCGCGGCCCGCGACGAGGCCGCCAGCGCCGAGCAGGACCACACCAGCCGGCTGGCCAGCCTGCTGGACCGAGCCAACGCCCCGGCCGCCGAGGAGTCTGCTGAGGACACCACCGACGCGGACAGCGACGACGCCAGCGAGTCCGGCGAGGTTATCGCCGAAGCCGAGCAGATCACCGAGGAAGCCGCCGAGGAGCAGCAGGCGGTTGCCGCGTCCGCGCAGCGTCCCGTGACGTTCGCCGGAGCCGCACCAGCGGATCAGCTGCCTGACGCCGCGGAGAACACCGGTGAGCCTGCCAAGCGATGGGAGCTGCTGCCATCGGCGCCGCGGTACGCCAACTTCGGCACCGAGAAGGTCACCTCCCGGGAGATCGCGCTGGCGATCGATTCCGTGAAGCCCGGGCAGCGCACCGGGATGCAGCCGACCGGCCGCCGTGATCTGGCCGGCGTGGCGTTCGCCACCCAGGCGATCGCGAAGATGGAACGCCCGCACGGCACGATCATCGAAGACCCGCAGCAGCTGCACGTGGCGCTGGACCGTCTCGCCGACGAGATCCCCGGCCACGGTGCGGTGTCCGCGCAGACGCTGGTCGCATCCGGCGGCTGGTGCGCACCCAGCGAGCAGCTGTACGACTTCTGCGATACTCCGGCCGCGGCGAACCTGATCTCGCTGCCGGAGATCACGATCCGCCGTGGCGGCATCCGGTTCCCCGCCGAGCCGGATTTCTCCGAGCTGCTGACCGGGTTCCACTTCACTGAGACGGAGCTGGAAGCCACCGACCAAGACGGCAATCCGACGGCGATCAAGGATTGCGTCGAGGTGCCCTGCCCCGACGAGATGGTCGAGTACCGGCTCGAGGCGATCGGCTGGTGCGTCAAGGCCGGGATCCTGCAGCGGCAGGGTTGGCCGGAGCTGATCCAGAAGTTCATTGACGAATTCCTGGTCGCGCACCAGTACCGGGTGTCGGCGCTGACGGTGTCAAAGATGGTTGCGGCGTCGGTGGCGAAGACCGTTCCGACCGATGCGGTGCTGGGCGCCACCTCGGGTGTGCTCAACGGTCTGCACGTGCAGGCGCGAAACCTGCAGCTCAAGGCTCGCAAGGCCACCATCGAAGGCGTCGCGCCGGTGTGGTTCCGCGACGTGCTGCGGGCCGACCTCGCCCTGCGCGAGGGCCTGGACGTGCTGGCCGTGACCGACGCGCAGATCGACAACTGGCTCGCGGTACGCGGTATCTACCTGCAGTACGAGCACACCTGGCAGTCCCTCGATGAGGGCAAGCCCGGGCACCTGGACACCACGTGGTGGCCGGACAGCGTGCAGGTGCTGCTGTACCCGGCCGGCGCGTTCTTCCGCAGCCTGGACAACGTCATCACGCTCGGCGTCCAGTACCCGATGGAGCAGGTGCAGCAGAACCGCTATACGCACGGGTTCGTCGAGGATGCGTTCCTCGTCGGGAAGCGGTGCGACCCGTCGCTGCTGGTGACTGTGCCGTTGTGCGTCAACGGCGCTGTCGGCGCGCGGGAGCAGATCGTCTGCACAGGAGCTGACAACGGTTCGGGTGAGGGCGAAGGCTAAGGCTAAGCCGGCCGCGGATGAGCGAGGCGGGCAGCGTGAATCTCTCCGAGGCGGTTCACGTCTGCCCGCCTTCCCCAATCTGAGAGGACGGGACGTATGACTACCGCGCTGATGCCGGTGCAGTTCGACGCGCCGCTGGTCAACCCAGCGCCCAACGGATTGTTCGCCGCGGTGATTTGGCAGCCGTGGGAGGGTCCGCTGCGGTTCCTCGAGGGCGTCGACATCACCGTGTTCAACTACGGCGGCGCCGAATCGTTCGGGGTGTGGCGAGCCGACTGGTGCTCCACCTCAAAGGATCTCGAGCCCACGGATGTGAAAACCGGTGAGCGTCCCACGATGCCGGACACGTTCACGGCGATGACCACCTGGGCATACGACGAGTGCGACCTGACTAAGCGCAGCCGTGAGGAGGTCCTCACCCGAGCCGAGCAGGTCCACCGGCTGCAGGAACCCAACGCCGCCGAAACCGAGTTCGCCACCCGTCTTTTGGCTGATGCGGGTGCCGCCGACCCGGCCGCCGACATCACCGCCGCGCTGGCCGCATTGGAGGCTGGGTTGGCGCGCACCAACACCGTAGGCGTGATTCACGCCGGTGCGCAGTGGGCGGCGCCGGCGGCGCAAGCCGGGCTGATCGTCCGTTCCGGCGCCGGGCTCAAGACACCGCTGGGTCATACGTGGGTGTTCGGCGGTGGCTACGTCGATGCGCTCGACGATGTGTTGGTGGCGACGTCCCCGGTGTTGGGGTGGCGCGGCCCGGTCGAGGTGCGCGATGCGATGGTGCTGAAGCGCAACCGGTTCGGAGCGATCGCGGAGCGGTCTCTGGTGCTCGGTTACGAATCCGTGATCGGCGCGGCGGAGATCACGCAGGATCAGGGAAGCGACGTGGAGTGACATGCCTGCCGGTGTTGAGGTCACCGTCGTTGACGGGTTCGCCACGATCGATTTCGTGGACCGGTCCAAACGGGGACCAGGGCTGGCGGCGCTGCTCGAGGTGTGCGGCCCGGATCTGGTGCAGACGCTGACCCGGGAGGGCCCGCGACGGCTGTACCGGGTGCCGGAGGGCAACGCTCGAGCAGCGGGGCTGCTCGACGTACCAGCGCAGCCCGCTCCGACCGCGCCGGATCGCCGTGCGCCCGACGACAGCTGGAGCCGCGCGGAGTTGAACGCGTACGCGGTCAGCATCGGCATCGAATCACCGGAGAAGCTACGAAGCAAGGAAGCGGTCCTCAACGCGATCAGACACGCCGGGTGAGGTGTCACCGTGACGTGGCGACTGGTCCGCGATGACGCGCTGCAGTTCGTTCAGCTCTACCTGCTGGCCGTGGCCGTGGTTCGCGGCGTCGACTATCTCATCACCCCACCCGGGTCGTCGGCGGTCTTGTACTTCATCGAGCGCGCCGCGCCGCTGCCGGTGTGGGCGCTGATGTTCATCACCCTCGGCATCGTCGGCATAGCCGGGGAATGGTGGATCGGCTTCGGCGCCAGCCCGCATCGGTGGCTGGCGTCCTACGTAGCGCACGCCGCGCTGGCCAGCGTCTACACCGCCGTCGGCGTCGGTGCGCTGATCGAAATCTTCAGCCGACAACCGATCTACGGATTCCGCACCCCTGTCGAATGGCTGCTCCTCGCAGCCATGCACGCGATATTCGTGCGGAGGAGAGAGCGTGTCTGACCCGGAACGCGTGTTGTTGTCGGACCTCCCGCCATCCCTGCTGCTGATTCTCGCGATCGTGGTGTTCCTGGCATACACGCTGCCGCGAATCGCGGAAGCATCAGAGGCGGCGGCCAAACTGCTCGGACCGATCGGCCGGTACTGGCGCGAACGAGGATTGACCCGCGCTGAACAGCGCCGCGCCGAAGTGCAGCGTGAAGCCCGCCAGTTGGCGAAAGCGATTGTCGCCGAGGTCACCCCGCCGGACTACGCCGAGATGGAACGCCGGCTGGCAAACATGGACCGCCGGATCAAGGTGCTCGAAGAATCCGATCAAATTCAGCGGGCCTACATCATCTACGACGAGCACTGGCACTTCGCCGACGAGATGGCCGCTGTCCGAAACCCCGAATGCACACCGGCGCCCAGGTACACGTTCGACCAGTTCAAGGAGCGGTGGCGCCAGGGCTGGCGGCCCGGCCGGCCATCCCCACAGCACTGACCGGTCGGATGCACCCACCCCTCTTACTGTGCGGATCAGCCTCGGAGCACCTGAACACCCGGCGCGCAGCGCCCCATAGCAGGAGGACAGCCAGCACATGGCTCATGCAGTCGTCAAGGGCTACAAGCTCCGCGCAACCAAGGTGGATTCGTGCGGGCTTCCGATCGAGGGGCCAGCGAACCGGCTCGTCACCGACGGTTTCATCCGAGTGAACCTCGACCCAAACATGCGGGACGCGGAGGAGATCGAGCAGGCCAACGCCGCCGGCGAGATTTGCGTCGCTGACCGCACCCCGCCGGAGCGGAAGTGGTGGAACACCGAAATCCAGCTGTGCCGGGTTGATCCGGACCTCTACGCGCTGGTCGCGTCCTGGGCTCGGGTGCTCGACTACGACGGCAAGCCCATCGGCTTTCGGGACCGCGCCAAGGTCGACACCGATACCGGTGTGATGTTCGAGCTGTGGACTGGCGGCGACGGCGACGACGACTGCCCGCCGCCGGAGGACGACTCGATCTTCTCCGCGGCGGCTTCCGGACGCCAGTACGGCTACGTGGCGTTCGCAGGCACGGAGTTCGTATCCGGCCCGCTGACGGTGGAAGCTGCGGCGTCGACGTTCACCCTCACGGGTCGCACGATCGCCCCGAAGAACTGGGGTCGCGGACCGTACAACGTCGCGGCGATCAACGGGTCCGGCGCGGCGGGTCGGCTGCTGGTGCCGGCCTACGACCCGGACGATGACAACCACATCGTGCACTTCCGCACACCGGTCGCGCCGCCGGAGGTCACCGACGGCGCTGTGCCGCTGGACATCACCAGCACCTTCACGCCCCCGAACTACTACTTCGGCGGCCCGGGCGGTGAGCCGGCCGCGGACGTGGCGCCGGACCAGCCCGACAACGGTTCCGGTGAGGGTGAGGGCGAAGGATAGCCCTGGCCCGCCCGCAGGTGACTGAACGGCGGCCGGACACGCTGCTCATGCTCAGCGGGGGCATCGACTCCGCATACTGCCTGTGGCAGCGTGTCCGCGCCGGCCAGTACACCCGTACGCACCACGTGTCGTTGGCCGATCACGAAGGCCGGCGCGACGTGGAGGACCGCGCCGTGCAGCAGATCCTGGACTGGATGCGCCGCAACGGTGGCGAGGGTCTGATCGAGCACACCAGCTCGGCCATGGATTTTCGGGACATGTGGATCCCGAAGAACTTTCACGCCTGGGCTTATTGGGCCGGCGCGATCATGGCCTCACCGCGCGGCCAGTCGATCACCACTGTGATCCTGCCCCGGCATTCCGACGCGTTCCGCGGCGGACCCAACTCGCCCGGCGCCCGGAAGTCCGACGCCGCATACCGCGGACACATCAAGCTCATCTGCGGACGCGAGCCGAGGCTGTCGCTGCCGATGGCGCATCTGACGAAGGCCGAAGCGGTGGCGGCGATGCCGGAGGATCTGCTGCGGCTGTGCTGGTGGTGCCGACGACCCCGCGCTGGTCAGCCGTGCCACAAGTGCATGACCTGCCGCCAGGTCGATCCAGCATTGGCCGCACGCTGGCGGCGTTGAGCACCCTCGGTTCGTACCGTGAGCGCCATGTCGTGCGACTGGCCAATCGACCGGGCATGCCTGCCCGAGCCTCCGAATCTCGGCGACGAGCCGACACCTGAGGAGCAGGCCGCCTACGACCTGGCGGTCGCGCAGCGGTCCTCAGCTGAGGACCTGGCCGTGCACGTCCTGTGGGCGCTATCGGGGCGGCAATTCGGGGTGTGTGAGGCCACGGTGCGGCCATGCCCGCCGTTGGGATATCCGCGGTCGACGTCGATAGCACTCTGGGACGGAACCGGCTGGGCGACTGCGGGTTGCGGCTGCGTCGGCAACTGTGTGCGGTCGGGTCCGTCGATGGTGCATCTGCCTGGCCCGGTCGCGACGCCGACCGACGACCACCCGCTCGAGGTCACCATCGCCGGGGAAACCCTCGACCCGGCCGAGTACGTGGTCGAGGGCGATGTCTTGTACCGGGGCGGCGGCAAGTCCTGGCCGGGCCAGAATCTCGCCCGCCCACTCGGTGAGTCTGGCACATGGTCGGTGACCTACTGGCGCGGTACCCCGGTACCTCCCGGCGTCGACAGGTTGACCGGACTGCTGGCCAAGGAGTTCCTGGCCGCCTGCCACGGTGATGAGAAGTGCCGCCTGCCGCGCAACGTCGCCCAGATCGCCCGCCAGGGCGTGACATACCGCTACGAGCTGGCGTCGGTCATCCACGCGGCCGGCAAGACCGGATTACCGGAGGTTGATCTGTGGCTGGCGGCGGTCAACCCCAATAAGCTGGCGGCGGGACCGGTGGTGCTGTGACCGCGCCCCACTGCGTCGATGACGCCAGCGCGGTGGTGAACCAGTTCATCTCGTCCATGCTCAAGGCGTTCGACCCCAACTCGGAGTGCCCACCGCTGGGTGGCGGGTCGACCACAGTGCGGTTCTTCGCCGGAGATGGTGCTCTGCCATCGTGGAACCCGCACGGAACCGGCTGCGACGAGCCGATGCTGTGGGTGCGGGTCGCGCACCGCTATCGATCGAAAATCGGGTCGTTTCCAACCGCCTATGTGGGTGACGCATCCTGCGGTAACGCTGACATACGCCGGGCGTTGGCGGTGGAGGTCGGGGTCGGCCGGTGCACCACGATGGACGCCAACCCGGATTGGGACACTCTGTCGCAGGAAGCCGAGATCAGCTTGGACGACTCGTGGCGGATCGAGCAAGTCCTGTGCCACGCGGCGAAGCGTCTCCAATCGCCGCAGCGTGCAGTGGCCATCGATACGGTCGCACCGTTCGGGCCCGAAGGCGGACTGATCGCATGGACAGGCATGGCATACGTCCAACTGTGAGGAGCAAACGATGGCGCAGCACGTGACGATCGAGGGAAGCAGGATCACCCCGTCGGACGCGTTGGGCCGCGGCGAGCGGCGCACCGTGGAACTGACCGACCGCGTGCGACGGTTGATCGCGATCGGCGCCGTCGTGGTCGTTGACGACAATCCGGCTACCGAACCGGTGGAGCAGGCCGACAGCACGCCAGACGGTGGAGGACTGCTGCCGCCGGGCCCGAACCTCGCTGACTCTGCCGATCTGACGCCGCTCGAACCGCTCATGATCGAGCCGCCGGCACTCAACGCCAGCCGGCGCGCCTGGGCGGAGTTTCTGACCAGCCGCGGCATCGAGTTCGATGATGATGCGATCCGCGACGACCTGATCGAGATCTGGGAGAACCACTCAGGTGGCGACGGTTAGAGTCACCTTCCGGCTCGATGAGGCCGCGCTCGATAGCGAGGTCGAGTCGATCGGGCGGCGGCGGCTGGCGTCGCTGCAGCGCCGCATCGCCACCCAGGCCCGCGCCGACGTTCCGGTGCTGACCGGCCACCTGGGCCGCTCTATCCGGGAGCTTCCGATCAAGGTGTCGGGGCCACGGGTGGTCACTGGTGGGGTGGAGGCGACCGCCGACTACGCGGCCCCCGTCCATGAAGGCTCGGCGGCGCATGTGATTCGGCCGCGCAAGGCCAAGGCGTTGCGGTTCCAGATCGGTGGCCGCACGGTGTTCGCCCGGATGGTGCGGCATCCTGGGACGAAGGCACGGCCATTCCTGCGTAACGCGGCCCAGCGCATCGCTTCCCAAGAGCGCTGACTGCTGTTGCACCCGGGGTCGGCAGGCTACGAGCCATGACCACGTTTGCCTCGGACGGAACCCCCAAACCTGAACCTGCAGAGCCCCAGCCGGCCGCCGACCCGTCGACCGTCGAGCCTGTCCCGGCCGCCGTCCCCGCGGCCAGCGGCGCCGACACCGGCGAATCGCTGCCCGCTGTGCAGACCGCAAACACCGACGTCGCCGTCCCGGAGGATGACTGGCCGCACGACTGGCTCGAGTTCAAGGGCGACACGCTCGCCGTTCGCGTCCCGACCCCACAGGCTATGGCCGCGCTCTCCCAAGGGCTCGGAAAGTTCATCCCACCGCAGGAGCAGAACGACATCAGCGGGTTGTTCATCGCCCGCCACCTGTCCCCGCAGGCGTATGCGCGGGTGTTCTCTCGGCTGATGGACCCAGACGACGCCGACTACGACCCGAACACGATCGGGGAGCTCGTCGCGGCGCTGCTCAACGCCGGTGTGGAGAAGTACAAGCAGCAGACGTGCTCAGCAAATCCAGAGACCTCGGAGTAGCACCCTGTCTCGCTAGCTTGACCGCGTGACCACGCCCGTCGGATCGATTCGCCTTGACCTGTCGATTGACGGGTCGAACCTGGGTGACGAGATCACCGCGGCGGTTCAAAAGCATGTGAAGGCCGCGCTCAGCGACCTCACCAAGCTGTTGAGTGAGGTGCAGGCGCAAATGGAATCCACCAGCCGCGCCAGCACATCCGTCGCTTCCGGGGTCGAGCATGCGGGAAAAGCTGCCCGCGAAGCCGCCGGCGGCATGAGCGACATGCAGCAGGCCAGCCAGGCCGCGGCCCAAGCCACCAAGACTGCCGGAGACGCAGCCCGCGCCGCCGGCAGTGGCATGGACGACATGGGCCGCGCCAGTGACAAAGCTGCGGATAGCACCAGCAAGGCCGGTCGTGCTGCCAGCCAGGCAGGAAACGAGGTCGGGCGGTTCACCAATGCCGCGGAACGCGCGGCGTCGGTGAGTAAACAGCTCGGCGACGGGATGCGTAACACCGCGTCGGGGTTCGTGCGTGCCGGAGACGCGGTGCTGGGCGCGGTCGGCAAGTTCGCCAAGTGGACCGGCATCGGCGCCGCCGTGTCGGGCGCGATCGGTGGTGTGGCAGGCAGTTTCAGCGTGCTGCAGCTCGGCATGAATCGGCTCACCTCGATCGAGAACGCGCGATCCACGCTGCAAGGGCTCGGTCACGACGCGCGAAGCGTCGAGGGCATCATGGATTCCGCGCTCACCGCGGTGAAGGGCACCGCGTTCGGGCTGGGCGAGGCTGCTACCGTGGCCGCCTCCGCGGTGGCCGCCGGTGTCCAGCCCGGCGAGGATCTGACCCGCACCCTCAAGTTGGTCGGTGACGCCGCCGCGATCGCCAAGACCGACATGCAGTCGATGGGCGCGATCTTCAACAAGGTCGCCACATCGAACGAGGTGCGGGGCGAGGTCATGGCGCAGCTGCACAACCGAGGCATCCCGATCCTGCAGCTACTGAGCGAGGAAATCGGCAAGACCGCTGAGGAAACCGCGAAGATGGCCTCGGACGGCAAGATCGATTTCGAGACGTTCCGCAACGCCATCGAACGCGGCATGGGCGGCGCGGCGCTCAAGGCCGGCGAAACCTTCGAAGGCGCGATGGCGAACATGAGGGCCGCGCTCGGCCGGCTGGGCGCCGAGATCCTCAAGGGCCCGTTCGAGTCCGCACCCGCGGTGATCGGCCGAGTCACCGAAGGCATCGACGTGGCCACCGACGCGGTCAAGGGCATGGTCAGCTACCTGCGCACCGGTGAGGTGACCGACACGTTCCGGGATGTGTTCGGCCGCGGCGACATGGCTCGCCGGGTGCTGGCTGGACTTGAGCGGGTGCGGACGGTGGCGAGGCAGGTCCGCGACGGGTTCGAGGAACTGCAGGCCGCGTGGCGCGGCGACGATGGAGCGGCAGACTGGGCGACGAAAGCCGTCGATTTCGTTCGGGACTCGCTGGCGCGGGTGTGGAATATCGCAAAGCAGCTCGGGCCAGCGCTCGCCGGTATCGCCGCGTCATTCGCCAAAGCATCCGCCGCAGTGGGTGTCTCGGCGTGGACGATCTTCCTGGGCGCGGCCGAGTCGTTGGTGCCGATCCTGACGATGGTTGCGGACCTGATGCAACGCCACGAGGGTGTGGTGGTCGCGCTGGTGGCCGCGTATGCGCTGCTCAAAACTGGGTTTATCGGAGCAGCCGTGGCTGCCAAGGGCCTCGCGGTCATCAAAACGGTTACTGGCTGGATGACGGGCCTGATCGGTGTGACCACCGCAGCTGGCACGGCCATGTCCACGACGCTCACGACGGTTGCGACCGACGCTGATGGGCTCGGGAGCTCGATGGGTGGGCTAGGAGAGCGCACGAAGAAAGGCATGCGCGAGACCCTGCGCAGCCTGAAGGCTTTGCGCGGTGAGATCGGCACGACGATGCTCATGGCCGGGACAGCCGCCACCGCGACGAGTAGCGGTATCGCCCAGACCGTCGGCGCACTGTCCAGCGTCGCGGGAGGTGCGCTGGCTGGCAGCATCTTCGGGCCGGGAGGTGCGGCTATCGGCGCGGGCATCGGCGGCGGGATAGCGTTGGCGTCGTATCTGCTGGGCGAGAACGCGCGGGCTGCACGCGCGGCGGCGGCCGCGCAAGCTGAGCTCGCAGAGCAGATCCAACGTGCCAAAGAGGCACAGCTGGCATCCCTGGGGGTTCAGAAGGAACTCAACGCGGCGCTGCTGGAGTCGGCCGGTGTCGTTGACGAAGCCGCGGTTGCAGCGGTCGCCCGGACCATCGACAACCTTCCCGAGATGCTCAGAGGGCGGCTGAGCGACGACCAGATCCAAGGTGTCGTCGAGTCGATCCAAAAGCTCGGGGTGTCGTCAGAAAGTCTTGCCTCGCAGCTGACCCGGGGCGGCCCGGCCCTGGACGCCACTCTGGCGGCCCTACGGGCATTGGGCCCGGACGGTGAGCGTGCCGCAGATGCAATTCTCGGCGTCGCTGCCCGGTTCGATCATGCCCGGACTCGAGCTGAGGCGGCCGCCCCAGCCTTGTCCGAGATGGCGCAGAAGATGGGCGTGGACGTACTGCAGGCGGCCGACGACCTGTCGGTGGCGTTGAAGGCTGTCCCACAGAACATCCCGCTGAACATGGACATGCCCGGCGCCGAAGCGCTGGTGGGGTTGCTCCGCGAGGCGGGCGCGGCGGTGGAGGTGCTGGGCGACGGCACCCTCCATCTCGACGTCAACGATGAGAAGGTTCGAAACGCGATCACGGTTGTTGACAGCCTCGGCTGGGCGATCAAGCAGGTTCCCGACACCAAGCAGATCGAGATCACTGTCAAGACTGACGAAGCAGCGCTGCAGCGGTTCATCTCGCAGATGACCACCGAAATGCAGAAATTCACGACACTGTGGATCACCCCTCAGCTGACGGGCGAAATTCCCGCCGGACAGCCCAGACCCAACCCCACAACCGGTGGAAACGCCCTGGACCCAGGATTCTTCATTCCTGGCGGCCGCGCCGATGGTGGTGTGCTGCCCGGCTACAGCCCGGGGCGGGACAACATGCTGGTGCCGCTGTCCGGCGGCGAAGGGATCATCATCCCCGAGGCGATGCGGGCGCTCGGCGGGTCGTGGCTCTACCAGCTGAACTCGAGGTTCCGGCCCGGCATCTCGCGCCGAGGCTACGCAGATGGTGGTGTGCATCGCGGCAGCGGCGCACTGCCGGGCCCAGTGTTCGACACCCGCGACGATGACGAACCGCTCAAGCTGCTCGAGGACATCCGCGACCTGCTGGCCGGCGCCGGGCCCACAACCGCGCCGCTGAACGTCACCGCCCGCGAGGTGTCCACGCTCGCGGACAGGGCGGTCGGGCGGATGGCGGGTATGACACCCGGCGGAACTGGCCCGTTCGGCACGCCGATCGCACCACGGCACCGCGGCTACGAGATGGCCGCCGCCGCGATCTCCGCGTTGGGTGGGGATCCGGAGAAGTGGCTAGGTGCTGAGCCGGTCTCGTACTGGCGTGAGCGGATCAACGAGTCGGTGCAGGCGGTGCAGCAGGCCACCTCTGCGATGGGCCCGGTGGTGGCGGACATGGGCCGGTATGTGGAGGCGTTGCAGGAGTTCGCACGCACCGGTGACCTGTCGGCTGTCCAGGGTGTCGGGTTGTCCGCCACCGATTCGGTGATCACCGCCATCACCAGCGCCCGCAACAAGAAGACGGACCGCCTGTCCGATACGGAGATCGGCGCGTTGATTGAGCAGACGCTGGGCCCGTCCGGCTATGTGGGGGTGCTCGACGAACGCAACGCGTCCTTGGTCAAGAGCCTGCAGTCGTTCCGCGACAAGATCGCCAAGGGCTCCGGCACGATGACCGGCGGTGCGCTGGTGGCGGGCCTGCCCGCCCACACTGGCGCCGCAACGTTCAGCACGTCGGGTCTGATGCCTGCCACCGCCGCGCTGGGCCAGGCGGTGCTCCAAATGTTCCCGCAGATCCGCGAGATCGGTGGATACCGGCAAGACCCACACCCAGACCACCCGTCCGGGCGGGCGATCGACATCATGATCCCCGGCGGCACCACACGCGGTGGCCGCAACCCCGCCGGCGAGGCGCTCGGGGACCAGATCTGGAACTGGCTGATGTCCACCGGGATCGTGGACCCCAAGGGCAGCCTGTGGAAGACCGATGTGGGCGGTGACCACTTCGACCATATTCATGCCCGGATCGCGGAGGGGATGGAGAACGCTGCGATTCAGGCGGGGCTTATCCCGGCTGCCGCTGGCACGCCGGCGGCAAGCCTCGGTGGGCTGTCAGCCACGGGTGGGGCGACACCGGTATTCGTCACGAACTGGCCCGGCACCGGCGGCATGGGGATGCCGCCCGGGCTGCAGCCGATCCTCGACGCGGCGGCACAAGGCAGCGGGGAAGCCGCGTCGAACGTGCTCGGCGACGTCATGAGCGCGGTCGCCGGTCTCGGCCAGGAGGATTGGGCCAAACGCGATGCCAGCTACGCGACCCTGAACAAGCTGGTGCGGGACCGCAACCCGCTGGCTCTCGCCGCGGCACTCGGTCTTGATGTGGAGGACTTCACCCGCCAAGGTGGCGGCCACGGCGACATCACGGCTAACGACGGGCCCGGCTACGACTCGTCCGGACGTCTGTACTCCGACACCGCAGCGCTGCTGGATCGCACGTTCACCAGCCTGAACGCGCAACTGGCCGCGATGCGCGATCAGATGGTGTCGGTCATCGAGCAGGTGTCGCACAAGCTCAACGACGCCGCGCTGGAACCGATCGTCAAGGCCGGTGTGCAGTCCGCCCTGGAGGGGTTGAAGGACAGCGTCAGTCATGCGATCGGCACGGCGATGGGCCAGGCCGCCGCCCCGCCGATCGCTGATGCGGTGCGGCAAGGCATGGCGTCGTTGCCGATCGCCACTTCCGGCGGAGACAGCGGCGGGAATGCGTTCTCCGGATTGATCCCCGGCATGGCGTCCGGCGGCCCGGTCTACGGCGGCGTCGCGGGGAGGGACTCGGTGCCGGCGTTGCTGATGCCGGGCGAGCATGTGCTGACCACCGACGACGTGGCCCGGCTGGGCGGCCAGTCCGGCGTGTATGCGTTCCGGGCCGCGTTGGCCCGCACCGGCGGCGTGCGCGGGTTCGCCACCGGCGGGGCGGTCGTCAACGATGTAGTCGGGGCGGAGTTCTTCGGCGTCTCCCAGATCCCGATCATCGGGTTGATTGTCAACATCCTGATCCGGGTGCTGCTGTCGGTGCTGGGCGTGCAGATCCAAGCGCGGGACACGCTGCTGCAGATGACCGACGAGTTCCGGCAGTTCCGCGGCGACTTCCAGGCGTTCGACGCGTCCGGTCGCCTGCTCAACGACACCAGCGCCCTGGTGGACCGCGCGCAATCCAGCGAGGAGATGGCCGCCCAGGAGCGTATTCGCATCCTCAAGATCGTCATCGAGGCGCTGATTCGGTACATCATCGAGAAGGTCATCGTCCCGATCGGCAAGGCGGTGGCCAACGCCGCTATCTCCGCCGGCGCATCGGCGGCCGGCGCGGCGATCAACACCCAGGCGCCGGGCGTGGGCGGCATCGTGTCGAGCTTGATCACTGCGGCCGGCAGCGCCGGTGTGGACATCGTCGCCGAGATCGGAACTGATCTGGCGCTGGCGATCAGCGAAACCGTGATTGCCGTGGTTGCCGAGGGGCTGCAGTCGCTGTTCCCCGACCTGATGACCACCATCTTCGGCGGCGGGCTGCTGTCGATGCTGCTCGACCCGATCGGCAACATCCTCGGCAACACCTTCGGTGGGCTGCTCGGCGGCATCACCAGCCTGCTCGCAGGCCTGTTCGGTGGTGCGGCCACGTTGATCCCCGGTTTGCCGTTCGACCGCGGCGGCATCGCCTACGGCACCGGGCTGATGCCGAAGGCCACGATCGCGCCTGAGCGGGTGCTGTCGCCGCGACAAACCGAGCTGTTCGAGCGGATGGTCGCTGCACTGGAACGCAACCCGCGCGCCGCCACCGGTTCGACCACCATCGTTGACGTCGGAGGTATCACCGTGGCCGGAGGGCCGGAGGCCGGTGAGCGGGTGCGCGCTGGACTCATGGAGCTGATGCACTGATGGCCTATCGCGGATGGTTCGCCCTCAACGGTGTGGAGTTCGCCAACACCGCGCGGGTTGTCGCGCACCTGGGGCGAGACGTCCCCACCAGCGACCTGGGCATCTTCACGCAGGCTGCCGCGGATTGCGGACTGGTCGAATCCACCGAGTACCCAGGCCTGTACGAGCTCCCGGACACCGCCACCGAGGTCGCGCCCGGGTTGTGGGCCCCGCCCAACGGTGCGCGCCGCTACGGGCCTGGGCTTCTCGAATTCGACGGCACCTGCTGGGGACCGGCCGCCATCTGCTCGTCGTGCTCCACCCACGTCGCCTATGACGATTCATGGCCGGGGCTTCGGGAGTTCCTCGGCGACACGATGTACCGGCCGGAGCTGGCGCCCTGGTACACCACACAGCTGCCGGAGTCCGGCGAGTTCGGCGGCGTGTGGGTGATGAAGGTTGACGGGCTGGGCCCGACACCGGTGGAGCGCACGGTCACGCAGATGGCCGGCTCCGGGGCGGCGGCAGGTCCGTCCCGCGACGCATCCCGCACCGTGACGTTTGAGGCGCTGCTGATCGGCTGCACCCATGTCGGCGTCGAATACGGGCTGGACTGGCTGACGTGTCTGCTGCGAGACACCAACACCGATACCGGATCCACGCTGCGTTATCTGGCGGCCTCCCCGTCATATTCGGGTGTGGACCCGGCGACGCTGGTGCGCGAGGTGCACAACGTCGTCCTGACGAAGGCGCCGACGATATCGCAGGAGTTCAACACCGAGCCGCGGGCGCATCAGCAGGCCACGATGTACCGGGTCACCTGGGAGATGGCTGTGCTCAGTCCGTATGCGTATCTGCCGGCTGTCCCGGTCGTGGTGGATTGGGACGAGATCGTCCGCCAGCCGATCAACTGGGTGCATGCCGCGGATTGCCGGCGGCCGGAGACGTGTGAGGACATGCCGACGCTGTTCTCGACGGAGTGTGTTCCGGTGGAGATCGCGGTGGTGACCACGCCGCCGCCGGTGTGTGGTGGCTGCCTGCCGGTCGGGGAGATCGACAAGTATTCGTTCCGGGTGCCGACGATGGAGTACGCGTTCCGGTGCCGGGAGACCGCGGTGACCACGATCATCCGGAATCTCGGAGAGGCGCCGCTGACGTTGCAGGCGTTCTGGCGCGAGTGCGGTTCGGATATCCGGTGTGAGGACAACCGGTTTCCGCTGCAGGTGGCGGGTTTGCCGCCGACCGCGGAGCTGCACTTGGACGGGATCACCGGCCGGTATTGGGCGCACTACGACGGCCGGAAACGCCGCGTCGTCGGAGTGGTCGGCACGCCGAACGGTGCGCCGTGGCGGCCCCCGATCATCGACCGTGAAACGTGCTGGGACTTCATCGTTCAAACCGCCAGCAGCAGCAAGTTCGAGGTCGAGATGATTCTCTACGACCGGGAGCCGTGATGATTGTCTCCGCGGAGCAGATCGTGGCGGTGCGCACTATCGCCGGTGTGCAGCTCTACCAGTTCCTAGCCAGCGGATATTCCCATCTGAAATGGACGCGGGCTCTGCGTGAGGTGTCGATCTGTGACCTGGTCGTGCCCCCGGCTGACGGCTACGTGCGGATCCCGGATATAACACCCTGGCTGCACTGGGTGGACGTGTGGGACGACCAAGGGCAGCAGCTGTACTGGTCGGGACCGATCACCCGGGCCGAGCAGGGCCGCGACTGGCTGTCGCTGTCCGCCCGCGACGTCAGCGCGCTGCTGGCACGGACACGCTGCCCGCTGACGAAACGGTGGGACGCCGCCGACCCCGCTGACATCGCCTCCGAACTCTGGGCCGCAGTGATCGAGCATCACGGCCTGAACATCCGCAGCCTCGCCCGTAGGGATCCGCGAGGCGACCGATTCGGCTACGACTGTGTCGCTGATGAGACGATGGCCGACGAAGTCGTCGGCGAACTGGTCGATCTCGGCCTCTACTGGTCAGTGGTGGCCGGCATTCCACTGCTCGGGCCCGCGAAGCGAGAGCCGGTCGCCACCCTCGGCGAGCACGACTTCATCGAGGGCGGTTTGTCGGTGATCCGCGACGGCGCAAACACGTTCAACGATGTGATGTTACGTACCGGCGACAGCGTGTCGCGTGCCCGCTTGCCGATGGGCGGGCTGAATCTGCAGACCATCGTGAATATCGACTCGATGTTCGGGGTGTCCAACGCTGACCGTGCAGCCCATCAAGCAGTGCGGCACACCGGCACGATCCGGGACGCCATCAGCGTGCCGGAGGGCGCCACGCTGCACCCGGACGCCCCGATCAGTATCCGCGAGTTGGTGCCCTCTGTGCGGATCAATGTCGAAGCGTTCGGGCTGCTTTCGACGATGGAGCTGGAAGGCGTGACCGTGACGTGCACTCAGAACGAGACGTCGGTCGGAGTGGACCTCGAATCGGTCGACGACGATCTGCCGGAGCTGGTGGAGATCATGGAGGCCCAGCGTTGAGCGACACCCGGGTTGGTCGGACACCGCGCTCGGATGCGGAGTGGGCGCGGGAGACGGAGCGGCGTCTGCGCGCGTTGGAGCGGGCACGGACCGCGCGCGCGGGGGAGTACGTGCTGTCGTCGCGGGACGGCCGCCTGGTGGCCACCAAGCCGGGCGAAACGCCGCTGGAGGTCGGACAGGTCCCCGCACCGGTAGAGATCGACCTGTCGGCGCGTGGCTCGGTCGTCTCCGATATCACCGCGATCGCAACAGCGGTCGGCTACCCGGAGGTCGATGAGGACGATCCGCCGTCGCTGGATGATGTGCGGCAGTGGGTGTTGCAGCAGTTGTTCGGCAAGATCCCGCCATCTCGGATTCCGGGGCTGCCATGGGCGCATTTGTTCGACGGCGCCGAGGAGCTGCTCGACGACCCGTCGTTCGATAACCCGTCGACGTTCGCCAACAACCCTGCGATCACCTATGACCCCGACTTCGGCCGGCTGAAGCCAGGGTCGGCGCGAATCGACGCCGACGGCACAACCCGGGTCGGTGTATCGAACCTGATCTCGGTGGCCGCCGGCGAGGTCATGCCGATGTCGGTTCACGTGTTCTACGAAGGCGTGACCGCCACCGGGCAGGACCCGATCCGAATGTCGGTGCGCGGCTACCACGTCGAAAAGGACGGCACACGCACGCTGGTCGATACCCAGCTGATCGATGCAGTGGCCGCACCTTCTGGTGAGAGCGACGACGTGCCCGAAGCTGAGGACGGCTGGCTGCGGCTCTCCGGCTCCTACACCGTGCCGGAGCTCGCCGAATCGGTCGACGAGATCGTGATGGAAATCAGCGTCACCGACGCGATGACCGCCGGCTCGGTGTGGTTTGACGACGGCTCGGTGAAGAAGACCCGTGACGGGATGCCGCAGCTGTGGATCAAGAACCTGCCGACTGATCTGAATTCGTTGTGGAACGGCCTCACTGGCATGGTCGACCAGCTTTTGATTCGGCTGGGCATCACTCCGGTCGGGGGACTGTTCGACCGCATTTTCGACCTGTCCGACGAGCTGGAATGGATTCAGGAGAAAGCGGCCGAGGGCGCAGCTGAGGCAGCCGCGGCGTTGAACAACATCGGCCAGCTCGCTTACAACCTGGCCACCAACCCGGCCAGTGTCTTGGGTCCGATCTCGCAGTCGATGGTGACCGGACTGCAATCGGCGTTGAGTGGTGTCAACAATTTCGTGCAGAGTCTCATCGACGCGATTGTGTCGGCGTTGCGGCGGATTCCGATCGTGGGCGGCACGCTGGCTGACATCGTTGCTGACATCGGCGATCTGCTCGATTTCGTCGATGAGACTGCGCTGGAGGGGCAGCACACCCGGGAGAGCATCGTCGGCGGGTATCGGCGCTCCCCGGCACCGGGGGCGACGACCGTGGATGTCGAAAATGTCATGACGGACATTTCGACAGATATTGTGGTGGCGCAGGATTCAGCGATCACGTTGGCGAATCTGGCCAACGCGCCGAAGAATGTGCCGTTCTGGGTGTCCCCGGACCCGTTTGAGGATGTGGCGTTCCCGCGGGCCATGCTGACCCCGCGCCAGTCGATTAACGTCGGCATCGGCCCCACCGGATCCGTCTGGTCGGGCAGCGCCGGAAGTACGGCGCACACCCACTCCAACCCTTCCCCGACTGTCACGACCGACTACGTAATTCCAGCTGTCGCTGGCGCCGATGGGGATCAATACTTCAACGCGATCCGCACTACCTACAACCGCATCTATAACACGATCGGATTCATCACCAGCGGTGGCACCCCGCCGGCGACGGTCTACGCCGCGCTATATCGCATCGACCCGGAGACGGGCGAAGCAACGATGGAATACGACTTCGGCAACGTCAGCGCGCACATCCTCACCGGCAGCGGCCTGGTCGACCAACGCTTGACGATGGACCACGACATCATCGCCAACGAAGGCGATCTGTGGGCGGTGTCGATCCTGCCGGTGGGCGGGAGCCTCGGGTTTGGGGCGATCCGGCGTTCTGACATGGGCTACACCGGGATCTATCCGCGTTATGCCACAGCGCGTCTCACGGGACGCACCTTTATGCCGGTGTCTGTGGCTGGAGATGACTTCGTGTCATCGAACTTCCGCGTGTGGGCGTGCCTGGGTCAGGCCCACGAGGAAGACACGTCTCCGGTGACGCTTGTGGAGACCTTCAACGCCGCTGACACCGCCGATTGGCGCTCCAACAACTGGAACAGGTGGGTCAGCCACTACAGCTACCGGCTTGGCATCAAGGGGGGCAGGCTCTATCTGGACAACGGTGCTGCTATCGCGGCTCTCACGGTGGCTGGGTCGGCCCTGCACCGCACACTGCTGCACACCAGCGACCATGCCTGCGAAATCACCATCGGGTCCGGTTGGGATGCAGCGGCGTACGGCCATGCGACCACCCGCGCTTATGTGCGTTGCCGCAGCAACGGCTCTGGAGGTGTCGCCATGCACCTGGACAACGACGGCACCCAGACTCGGCTGCGTATCGCGACCATCTCCACCATGACGGAGGTGGGCACTGTCAGAGCAACGGTCACCGGCCTGAACGCTGCTGTGGGCGACCGTTTCCGCATCCAAGCCGAGGGCAGCACCTACCGGTGCTTCCGCAACGATGAGCCGATCCCCGGCGCGGTGTGGGAGGACACCGCCGGGATCATCCCGCAGACCCCGGCGTTTCGGGCTGTGGGCTGCGGCGTCGGAAACCGTCGCGCGATCCTGCTCGGCCCCATCTCTGAGTCTGCCTACATCGACCACTGGCGCGCCTACGACCTGTAAAAGTCATGCCTATCTCACCTGTAGTTTCCCACCCGATGACCGGTTGGTGGCCAGACGTACCCACGCTCTCCGCGGTGCGGCCGCGGGGATGGTTCACCGAGCTTGAAACACCCACCGAGCCCACACCCGACATCGGCTGGTGGGCCATCCACTCCACCACCGCCACCGACACCGGCGTCGGTGAAGACCTCGCCGCGCTGTTGGCCCGAGCTGCCGGCATCGATAGCGGCGTCGGTGAAGACCAGGCTGCGTTGCAGCTGCTAACCGAGCAGCTGGCCGCCGACATCGGTATCGGCATGGACACCGGGCTACTGCTGCCCTACCTCACCACCACCGACACCGGCGTCGGCCAAGACCTACTGGCAGGCCCCGTCGGGATCGGCCGCCTGCCCGACCTCGGCATCGGCCAAGACCTCGCAGCCCTACAGCTGAGGGCGCAGGTCGGCACCGACCTCGGCATCGGCCAAGACCTCGAGCAACAGCTACGAGCACGACTCCCATCCCGACCCACCGCAGGCGTCGGCGCGGACACAGGCACGATCGGATTCACCCCGCAGGCCGCGGTGCTGCACACCATCACCACGTCCGGCACCATCATCCACCTGCAAATCCCCGCATGGTGCCGCTGGATCGACGGCATCGGGCTAGGCGCGGGAGGCGGCGGCGCACCCGGCAACCAACTCGGCGGGTCCGGAGCCGGCGCAGACGCCGGGCAATACGCCTCGCGGCGGTGGGACCGAGGTGTCAACCGCAACAACTGGCGCAGAGTTGCAATCCGCGCCGGAAACGGCGGCGCGCAAAACGGAGGCAACGGACAACCCACCGAAATCTGGATCGAAGACTGGAACGGGCAAGTCGATCACCTCGTCGCACCCGGCGGCGCTGGCAAAACCCATCAGGTCGCGCTCCCCTCCGACCGCGAAGGCAAAGCACCTGGAAACCACAGCTTCCAAGGCATCACCGCCACCGGCGGCACCGGCAACTCCACCCCTCCCGGCTCCGGCGGCCGCGGCGGCGGAGGCACTTTCTGGCCACTCAACCCCGGCTCCGGCGATGCAGGCGCGAGAGGACAAGCATGGATCCGCTTCTCGATGTAGAACCACCACCCGACGGACAAGGATGGTGGCCCGACCGGTTCCTCGTCCACAACGGATGGACCGACACCCTCGACACCACTTGGCGTGCCGTCCCCAACTATCCGACCATGCAAGCCCGCCGCGACGGCAACACTCTGCAACTACGCACCGACGGGCCCGCGCACAGCTATCAGCTCACCCCCACCGACGAAACTACGGCCGACCTCGCCGAAAGGGATTGATCCATGACCGTCTACCAGCCAGCTCACCGCCGCGCCTGCGCCGAAGCAATCACCGCACTCGGCAACCGAATCGGGTTGTACGCCGGATCTACCCGGGTCGGCACCGTCTACGCGGACACCACCTGGGGTGCGGCCACCGACATCACCGAAGGCGGCGTCGACAAAGCCCAGGTCACCGGGTCAACCGTCACAATCACCATCCCCGGCGGCACCGTCGCCAACGGAACCGTGATCGACGGCTATGGGATTTTCAGCGGCTCAACTCTTTTGCGCCGCAACACCCTGCCAGTGTCGCTGACGATCAACGATGGGTCGCAGCAGGTTCAGGTCGACGTCACACCGGTGTTCACGTACCGCGGCGAATGATCGACCGCATCGAACGAGCGGATCGACCAGCTCCTGAGCCGAATCTGGCAGCGAATTCCGATCCGGGGCACTGGCACCCCAGGTCCGTAACCTACGGGTCGTGGCCTATCTGGAGTACACAGAGCCGAACGTCTGCATCGATGAGAACCTCACGACAGACGACGCCGGCCAGCTCCGCCTGCAGCCGTGGGCTGTTCCCCGTCTGGTCGCCGACGTCCGGGCGAATTCTGGCGGCGACGGCCGGGTGTACCCGGCCACGACCTTGCCCGGGAAACTGCTGATCGATGGCCGCGTCGCTTGGCGTAATGACACCCCAATCGACCAGCGCATCCTCATTCGGATCACCCGCGGACCACGATCCTGGATCACGTCGAATCCGAACGCGATCCAGTTCCGGGATCGCTGGACGTTCGCGGTCGACGCCGAACCAGCCGAGCCAATCACCACCGGCATCTACAACGGCCACACCGGATCCGCGATCGACTTCGGCACGAACAGCGTGGCCGAACCCCAGCCCGGGGTTGAGTGGATGTGGACCGACACCAACAGCTCCGACGAATGGGTGCCGTATCCGATCGAGCCCGGCCAGCACTTCCGGCTGCGGTACCGCTGCTATGTGTGGACGCCGCCGCCCTGGTCTGACAACGCGAACAAGAATCAGCCGCGCCACGAGGCGCACGCCCGCTGGGCGCGACTGCAGCTGATCGCGTTCGGGCAGCAAGGAAACGTGGTGACCGGATGATGTTCTGTAAGCGGTGCGGCGCCAGAATCGCTGAGCCGGTGCCCGGCGAGTACCGGCACGTCCTGCCGACGCTCGACGACAACCACCAGGCGGTGCCGCAATGACCGTCAAACCCTGCACCGCCGAATACATGCTGTCGACAGTCGACGGCATGGGTATGCGTCGCAACTGGTTCCCCCGCGTCGTCGCCGAACGGTTCCTCGGCTCCACCAAAGACGGCCCAATCAGCCGCGCCCCCGATCCGGTCACGATGATCGACGGCGACGTCACCTGGCACAACAATTCCCGCGATCCGCAGATGGTGGCGGTCCAGGTCAACCGCGCACCCCGCACCATCGTGGCGCAAAACCCGTCCACCGTGGTCATCCACGACGCCTGGTCATTCGCCACCGGCGTGTCCCCCGTGGCCGACTACCCGAGCATCGTCCAAGACGCTTTCGGAGGCCGCGCCCAGGTCGACCGACCCGAAACCCGCGGCGAGGACCTGCGGTTCGGACGCCTGTTCATCGACGGCGACAGCTCGCAATCATGGGTGCCGATCGGTGAACTGGCGCCACAACGCTCCCTGCACTTCCGGTATCTGTGCGCGGTGCAGACCCCCGGCACGTGGACTGCGCCCACCGAGTACGAACCGCGCTACGAGGCGCACGCCCGCTGGGCGCGACTGCTGGTGTTCGCCGGACCGATCGGAGCGTCGTGAGCAACGAGCACTTCCAGATCATCGATGAGACGATCTCGCCGCAGCCGTGGACGCAATACCGACTGCTGGCCTCCCGCACCACAGCGTCGGTGTCCCGCTCCTACGACACCTCGGGTGGCGGCAACAAGAACGACCCCGTCCACACAGTCTCGCTGGCGTGGACGAACGACACACCGGTGCCGCAGTACGTGTACGGCATGGTCACCCGCGGCGGCGCCCAGGTGGCGCTGCAGGCCCGTTCACGCGGCTACCTCGCCATGAGCCACGGCATCGAGATCACACCCACACCCGACCCGCCGGGGTCGTTCGACATGATCGAGGTGTCACGGTTCGGCGGCGGCATGGACGTTGGCCGCGGCGGTCTGCTCGCGATCGGCACCGGATTCGGAGTGCACGAGGTCCGCGCCAACAGCGCGTCCGCACCTCTGTTGCCGCAGCGCACCGGATGGGCAGCCGTCGCGCCAGGGGAGACGTTCCACGCCCGCGTCGATCTGCGGTTCATCTCCGAGTTCTGGGAGAACAGCATGATCGACGGCGGCGACCAGAACACCGTCAGCCAGTTCATCTCCGGCGACACCCGACTCGACCTCTACGGGATCCCCGCGGTCATCCCGCCGTCGCCGCGGCCGACCCCGACGATCGTCGGGGTGGAGCACGGCGTCAACAACACCTTCCCAGCCGATGTTGACGTGCCCGCCGGCACCCAAGAGGGTGACATCATCCTGGCGATCGTCGCCAACAACATCGGCCTGGCCTCCGACATCACCCCGCAGGAACCGGGCTGGACCCAGGTGCACGTCCGCAACGACGGACTGGCCGGCATCGGGGATGTGCACATGAAGGTCTACATGCGCACCGCCACCGATGACGAGCCGGCGTCGTACCGGTTCACCACCGGCATCCTCGCCGAAGTTATCGCCCACCTCGTCGTGATCCGTGACGCCAGCCCGTTCCTCACCGACGGCTGGCAATTCGCGTCCAGCTTGCGCAGGTTCTTCTGGGAACGCGCCGAAGGGCACATCTGCCCCTCTATCGACCGTGCCGGCCAACTGCTGCTCTGCGCCTCCTACTTCGCGCACTCCCCGCTGCAGGCTCCGATTAACCAGGAGCCGCCAGACGGCATGACTGAGCTGTCCGATGTAGACGCTAACGGCAGTTCCTGCGCGGTCGCTGCGATGCCCAATCCGCCGCGGCCCACCGGAGAGCGCATGTTCGTGCCGACGAAAACCCCGCAGTGGTCGGGACGCTCGATCGCGCTGACCATCTTGGTGCCGGGCGCGCCGACACTGTAATCGGAGTGGATCTGAAAGGGAGAATCGCCTCGGATGTATGAACCGCCACCCGGTTTCGATGACATGCTCGGCGACGCTGAGCTCGTCCCCATGGAAGGCCCGTTCCGGCCACTCGAGGTGCCAGGGGTCGGCAGTGTGCTGGCACGCAGACCGATGCCGCGATCCACTGCGGCGCTGGCCATGAGCGCGAACGCGAAAATCGATGCCACCGCCCGCCAGGATTACCTCACCCTCTTCGTGCGCAACCATCTGGCTGACGGCGAATACGAGCGGCTGACGGTTGCGATGATCAACGGCGAAGCGCCGCCGGACACCCTCGGCAGGGTCGCGCGATCTATCTCCACTTGGGGCACGGCGCGCCCTACGTCGCCGTCATCAGCCTCGCGTTGATGGCGGCTCACCACTGGAGAACGCTGCGGCAACGGATCCGGTCGAACGGCATCGCTGACCCGATGTCGCTGTCGTCGATGCACGCGGTTATCGACGAGATGGAGGCGCTCGCGCTGGAGGCCGCCGGGTCGTCCTTCGATGATCCGGACCGGGCACGCCGCGAACGACAAGAGCTGCTCGACAAGCTGTACGCGCCCGCCCCGGAGGGCGCCGAAGACCTCAACGGCGAGCAGTATCAGCCGCCTCCGTCCGGGTTCGAGGACCCCGCCGAGGTAGAGGCCAGTTTCGATGCGTTCTCCCGGGCGCTGGGTGCACGCTGAGCCCATAACCTGCCGGGCATGTCGAAGATCCTGGTGCCTAACCTCGACATGGACAAACCGCCCGGGCAGCGGTTCGCGCCGCAGGTGCGGGAGGAGATCGCTGAGGTCGCACCGTCGACGGTCAACGACGGCGAGATCACCACCAACAAGCTCGACGATCGGGCGGTCACCAACCCAAAGATCGCGCTCGGCGCAGTCCAATCCGAGAATATCGGCGCCAAACAGGTCAAGACCGCCAACATCGATGATCAGGCGGTGGGCACCGACCAGCTTGACGATGAGGCGGTCACCCCCGATAAGGCCGGGCCGGGCGTGATGACAGTGTTCGACTCGTCGGGCAACCCGATCCAGGCCGCCACCATTGTGGTGACCGACCAGGAATGGTCATCGCTTACACCCGCTCCGAACACGTTCTACGAGGTCTTGGACACCTGACGTGGCCAGACGCTACTTCGGTGACCAGCCGGTGGCCCGCCGATACTTCGGCAGCATCCCGATCAAGGCGCGCTACTTCGGAGACCAACTCGTCTGGTCCTCCGCCCGGATCGGTGACCACTTCAACCGCCCCGACGCGCCGACCCTCGGACCCGACTGGACCGACCACGGCCCATCAGCCACATACAAGGCCGGCGTGGTCAACGGCATGTGTCGCCTCGCCGTGCCGGACGGGTTGCTTGCGCTCGCGCTGATCACCTCCCGGCAGCGCTACAACGCCGCGATCCTCGACAAGGACGACGGCTACATCGAGTTCCGCATCGGCTCCCAGGGCTCGGGACCCTCGATCACCGGCGACCTGTGCCGCACGACGGTGTTCGCCCGTGTCTCCAACAACGGATTCACTCACGGTGTCGGCATCGGTCTGGACTCGTCCACGATTCGGATCGTGCGCCGCGTCAACAACACCGAAACCGTGACAGAGAACTGCGGCGCCTTCTCGGCAGGCGACATCATCCGCTACGACTTCCGGGGCGATCTGCACACCGTGCGCCGCAACGGCAAGTTCGCCGGCGAATGGGAAGACACCGGCCAAACCGCGGCCCGCGGACCCGATTACCGCTCCCTCGGGCTGGCCGTGATGGCCAGCAAGGACCTCCTGGGGCCGCGCCGGTTCGGCCCGGCGATCGACTACATCGACATGGTCTGACCGCGCACTTCACCCCTCGTTCGTAGCGTCAGCCGCGAAACCCGGCAGGGAGGGGGTTCGCATGATGCGACGACTGCTGCTGATCATCTGCGGCGCCATCATCTGCGCGCCCGTTCTTGTCGCTGCGATTCTCGTCCTCGCCGTCGAGTTCGCCGACGGCGGCCAAGGATTCGGCACCGACATATGAAGTGGAGGCACTGAATTGAGCCTCGGCCTCACCAACACCAGCACGTTCGACCAGGTCGCTCGAGCGATCGTCGTGGAGACCCGCCGCCGCGGCTACGGCCGAGACGAGTCGATCGCCGTGCTCTCGACGGCTATCCAGGAGTCCGGGCTGCGCATGGTGTGGCACTCGAATGGCCGCTGGCACGGATACTTCCAGCAGGACTCCAGCTATCCGGACCGGCTCGACCCCAACCGCAACATCCTCGAGTTCCTCGACCGCCTCGACCAGAAACGCTCCAGCGCCGGCGCATCCCCGGACATCTGGCTCAACATCTTCTGGCTGCAGCAGCGGCCCTCCGACCCGTCCGCGCAGACCGCCTACGACCGCGGCCGCAAAGCCTACCTCGACGAGATCAAACGCCACGTCGACCAGGCCGCCCGACTCTACGACCACCACACAGGAGACACCATGCGACCCGATTTCAACGAGTTCCCGATCTGGTCGAAGAACTTCTCATCGCGGTCCGGCAAGAAGCCAACCATGTTCCTGATCCACACCCAGGAGGGGGGCGGCGGGGACGCCGCCGCAGAGAACCTGGCGAAGTGGTTCCAGACCGCCAACCAGGTCAGCTACCACTACACGATCAGCCAGGCCAGCGACGGCGGCGTCACGGTGGTGGACTGCGTCGACACCGACTTCAGCTCATGGTCGGTCGGCAACGCCAACGGCATCAGCATCAACCTGTGCTTCGCCGGCTCCCGCGCCGCGTGGACCCGCGACCAATGGCTCAAGCAACGCAACGCGATTGACGTCGCCGCATACCTCGCCGTCCAGGACGCGAAGAAGTACGGCTTCTCGACGCTGGTGGTGCCGCCGCCGTATACGAACGGCACCCCGGGTATCTCAGATCACCGTTGGGTCACCGACGTTTTCGGTTGGGGCACCCACACCGACGTCGGCCCCAACTTCCCCTGGGACGTGTTCACGGCCGCGGTAACCAGGTACGCCAGCGGCCCCGCCCCGGCGAAGCGGTTCCCGCAGGACTGGTCCGACCGCGAGCTGCTGGAGTACATCGCCGCCCAACTCGGCCCCGAGCACAGCGCGTGGCCCGAGAAGTGGGCGGACCAGAGCGTCGACGGCAAGCCCCTGACGCTCCGTGACGGGATGATTCGCGCACTGAAGCGGATCGAGCGGTTGATCGAGGCCCGCTGATGGCCCACGACGAGCACGGCAACTGGATCGGCCTCGGCGACGGCGACACCGGGCCGGGCGTGGCGCGGCTGCAGCACCGGCTGCTGTACGCCTACCCGACGTACTCCCGCTCCGAGGAATTGGGTGTCACCGAATCCGGCGTCTACACCCCCGCCACCCGCCAGGCGGTCGTCAACATCTGCCGCCACGTCAACGACCTGCCCGACCACCTCAAACCGCCGGCCGCCCGCGGCCACACGTTGCGCACCGACGGCATCGCCGACTGGCGCGTGCAGACCGCGCTCGGCGCTGTCGTTCCGGCCGGCGGGAACGCGCCACCGGCCAAGCGGTTCATCCAGCAAGGCGTCGGTTACCCGGCGATGGGGTTCCTGACCCCGGATCCGCACGTGTCCTATGTGGAGTCCCGAGACGCCGGTGTCGCCGAGCTGCTGCGCCTCGCGCTGCCGGATCCGCGGCCGAAGGTGCTGATCGGCTACTCCCAAGGCGCCGACGTCGCCACCCACGCCCTGCATCGGTGGCCGGCGGATCGCCGCGACGAGATCGCGATGGTCGTGACGTTCGGTTCCCCGGGCCGGGCGCCCGGGCCGACCCTGTTCGGCACCGATTTCCACGGCGCCGGCATCTCCGGCGTCTACACCCCCGCCTGGGCCCGCCCCCGCACATGGGACTTCATCCTCGACGGCGACTGGTACCCCGCCGCCAGAGGACTCCTCCCCCTGCTCTACGAGCTGCTGACCCGCATGGAACTGTCCCTCGAGTTCGCCATGTTCCTGGTGCAACGGCTGTCCACGGCGGCCGGGCAGCTGCTCCTCGGGGTGCAGCCGTCGGATCAGCCCGGCGCCGGGGCGCTCGCGCCGATCGCGCCGATGGTCCTCGGCCGCGGCGGAAACGTCCTCGGCGTCACGTCGATCTTCGCGCTGCTGCCGCAACTGATCTGGCTCCTGGTCGACGCCATCACGTTCGTGCACACCAACGCCCACGTCCGCTACCACGACCTGCCCATGCCGAAGTGGGGCGGCCTCACCGGTGTCGATCGGGCGGCGCACCTGATCACCGAACACGTCGACAGCGCCGTCGTCTACACCATCCCCGGAACCTGGGCCGGATGGAACGACGGACCACCCGCCTGGACCGCCTGGAAACTCCCGTGAGAAAGGACCATTCGATGTCGATCTTCACCCGAAAGTTCTGGCGGGACACCGCCGAGCGAGTCGTCTCATCGGCCGGGCAGGGCTTTCTCGTCGGCGGCGGACTCGGCGTCGGCGCCGAAGCTGCCCAGGCCGTCGATGCCCGGTATTTCCCCTGGGTGGCTGCGCTGGGCACCGCCGTCGGCATGGCGGCGGCCACGTTCGCGAAATGCCTCGCGGCGACGCGGATCAGCGGCAACCCAGACAGTGCCGCCTTCGAATGGAAACATCCGGGCGGCGCCGCATGAGCACCCTGGCGGTCGTGCTCGGGTCCGGCGGCATCGGCGCCGTGCTGGCCGCGATCGTCAACTGGGCAGCGAGCCGCAGCCAGGTCCGGGTCGATCATTTCCGCGCCATCGTCGACGCACTGAATCGTCGCATCGACGACCTGCAGGAAGAGGTGGAGCAGCTGCGGGAGATGCTGGAGGAGGAGCGTGTAGAGCACGGCGGGACACGTCGTGTGCTGACGTCGGCGTTGCGCTACATCCGCGCGTTGTGGGGGTGGCTGGACTCTGGTCAGCCGGGGCAGCGGCCACCGCCGCCGGAGGAGATTCGCGACGAGCTGTGATGCGGGGCCACCCCAGTGTTGAGGGTGGCCCCGCTTTTTTCGTGCCTATTTTCCACACCCAAACCCTTGCGCACCCGCGGGGGCCGCCCGCATGGATGGCGGGGAACTCCAAACCGTGCGGGAGTTCCTGGGCCTGACGATCGAGTCGCTGGCGGGGATGCTGCGGGTCAACCCCCGCACCATCAGGTCGTGGGAGGCCGGCCGCGACCCCATC
>Ga0207867_1000554_pt1 | contig 37681 bp, 31 predicted proteins | sample HigsolmetaAR206D_FD_184838 | JGI IMG/M metagenome (GOLD analysis project Ga0207867, IMG submission 184838) | Ionic liquid and high solid enriched microbial communities from the Joint BioEnergy Institute, USA - AR20-6-D (SPAdes) (version 2) ...
ATTAAACAGTTCGATGTAATCTTGTTTCAGCGGCGCACCAGTGTTGCCGCCTCCTCCGTAGACTTGGCTAATCACAAGATCTGCGGAGAGAGCGTAACTCTGCTTGCTGTAAGCCACCATCGACAAGAGTAACAGGACTATGATGCCAAATAAACTCCAGCGTTGCAAAGAGGGTTTGATCGTAGTGACATGCAGTCTCATACCATAGTTCTCCCCGTGTTGAAGACGCCCTGTACAAAACAGGTTTTGGGCCGCTTCGCACCTGCAAGCCGCGAGTCTGTTTTTGGTGTGATTAATTCAATTTTCATAATTAAAGTGCTAAACGCTTTTAGCACTGCATGTTAGGTCTTTGTTTGTAGTATACATTTGAGGTCTACCAGAAGTATATCGTAATAAATTTGTTTACACCGATTTATTCGCAGAATCCTCTTTCAAGCGGGAGGTCTTTACCCCAACAAAGATGGAAGAGAGAAGGCGCCGCCAGCCTTATGCGCTCGTTGAAGTGATCGATGCGATCAGTAAGCAACTTGTGGAGAGCGTATAACGCACGAAGCGAGCGATTGCCCTCGAAGATGTGAGGGACATTCGCTCGCAGGTGGGGCTCAAAAGCCGCAGTGTGCTGGCTTGAAACGCTAGTTGTTCTATCAGGTGCGTTCGTTTATCAGCTACAAGGCCCGACGCGCTGAAGTGCGCTTGGTTTTGCTTGATTCGCACAACACCTCTCGTACAGCTCCATCTTGGGATATATCCCCGAAGAATAGCGCCCTTCTCAATAGCTTTTTTGTTTGTAACGTTACGCTGGTCTGCCAGTGACTCTCGTACTTTGTTATCCCTTGACCGCTCCGGCGGTTAGGCCTGCGATAATGCGGCGCTGGAAGATTAAGACCAGCACGATCAACGGGATGGTAACGATCACCGAGGCAGCCATACGATTGGCCCAAGGTAACTCAAATTGTGAGCTACCGCCCAAAGACGAGATCGCTACGGGAACGGTACGAGCAGCGTAGTCTTGGGTGAAGGTCAGTGCGAATAGATACTCGTTCCAAGCTGAGATAAAAGCCAACAGACCTGTTGTTACCAAGCCGGGCGCTGCCAAAGGAAGCAGAATCAGCAGGAAGGTTTGCATGGGCGATGCGCCATCAACAAAGGCGGCTTCTTCCAGCTCGCCGGGCATACTTCGGAAGAAGTTTGTCAGCACCCACACCGTAAAGGGCAGCGTAAAGGTCAGATAAGAGATGATCAGCGCTGGGATACGGTTATAGAGCTTAAGAGTGACGATCATTTGGTATAAGGAACCCAAGATCGCAATAGCTGGGAACATCGACATCGCCAGTACGACATACAGAATGATTGTGCGGCCTCGGAACTTTAAGCGACCAAGCGCATAGGCGGCTAGTGAGCCAACCACCAAGGAGATGATAACCGTCGAGAGCGAAACGATCGTCGAGTTTAAGAGCGCTTTCAAGAAGTCGGGATTGTTAAAGATCTGACGATAGTTCTCGGTAGTAAAGTCCTTCGGCCAATAGGCGACGGGCGTGTTGAAGAGCTGACCGCTAGGTGTAAAAGAAGTAACGATCGCCCAATAGAAGGGGAAGATCGTATAGAACAGGATCAGAAGGATCAGCAACCAAAAGAGCACGCGATTGATCACCTGGGTCAGTTTAATTGGTCTTCTATTGCTGCTGGTTGGCGCTACTGCTGGTGTCATCTTAATCCTCCGTGACAGGCACAAATTTGGTGTACAACACTACAAAGAGCGCGAGAATGATAAAGATTACAACGCTGAGCGCTGCACCGGCTCCTAGGCGACCGCTGTCGATCATGATTTGGCGAGCGAGCACGGCCATCGAGACCGTTTCGGTTGCGGTTCCCTTCATAATGTAGATGATGTCGAACACACGCAGTGCATCGAGGGTACGGAAGATTAGAGCGACCATTAGGGCTGGCGTGAGCAGCGGTAAGGTCAGACGCCAGAATTGTTGCCAGCGGGTTGCACCGTCAACATCGGCGGCTTCATAGATATCGCTGGGAATAACTTGGAGACCGGCCAAGATCAAAAGGGCCATAAAGGGTGTGGTCTTCCAAACATCGACGGCGATAATGGCTGGCAGCGCTAGGTTAGGATCAGCAAGCCAGGCGATCTTTTGGCTGATTACTCCCAAACGGGTGTAGAGGAAATCGTTGATAACACCAAAGACGTCGTTGTACATCCAAGCCCACATTTGAGAAGAGACGGCTGTGGGGATGGCCCACGGAACGAGCATGGCTGTACGCATCAAACCTCGCCCTTTGAAGTTTGAATGAATAACAAGGGCGATGATGATACCAAGCACAGTTTCAAAAAAGACCGAACTGATTGCAAAGACGAGCGTATTGGATACTGAGCGTAAAAAGGTACTGTTTTGGAGCAGGTCGGTATAGTTTGCGAAACCTACCCAGCTAACCGCGCGTGTGCTACTCATACGGCGGTTTGTGAAACTCATTAGAAATGTGTTTAAAAGCGGATAGACCGCGACTAAAACGACGACAAGAACAGAAGGTGTGACAAGCAGCCACCCCAAACGTTCGCGTCGTCGGCCCCAAGCTGTCTGCGGCCTTTGCCAGGCAGAGGCCCGTTTTTTGTTGATTGGCTGAGTTTTAAGCTGTGTTTGTGCTTGCTGACTCACAGTAGCCACCTTCCTCTGTGAAGTATAGACTTGGCGTTCGATGCTGATTTCGAAGGCAACATTGCCTGCAAAACCTTCAATCACAGAGAGCTGACACATTTAGGTGCCAGCTCTCTGTGGAACTTGAATTAGCGTAAGATGCTGGTGATCTCGTTTTCGAGCGACGCCAGAGCGCTGCTTGCATCTTGCTGACCAGTGAGAACCTGGTTTACAGCCGTGAAGTAGGCAGTCGAAACGTCGTTGTAGAGATCGGCCGAGACGGTCGACGGACGGGCTACGGCACCATCAACAAACACGCTCTGCAGCGGGCCGTAGAACGGATAGACTTCCAAGATCTCGGGGTCTTCGTAGAGAGCAGGGATGGTTGGCAGCAGTGCACGATTGATCGCGTTGAACTTCTGCACCTCAGGGCTGGTTAAGAACTTGACATAAGCGATTGCAGCCTCTTTGTTGGCCGAGTTCTTGTTTACCATCAACTGCCAGCCACCGAGGGTGTCGGCGTTGCGAGCACCATCGCCCTCGCCCTTGGGCAGGGGCATTACGTCGAACTTGTCTTTGATAACCGAGTCAGCAGCGTTGCCCAGTGCATAGGCGTAGGGCCAGTTGCGCATGAAGGCAGCGTTGCCAGCTTGCCATACACCGCGAGCTTCTTCCTCTTGGTAGGTGGTTACACCGGGAGGCGAAATGGTGCCGACCCAACCTTTAGCGCGTTCCAGAGCAGCAGCAACTTGAGGGTTGTTGACGCTTACGGTGCCGTCGGGCTCGACGATGAAGCCACCGCCGTAGGAAACCTGCCACTCAAGGGCGTTACAGGTCAAGCCTTCATAGGCCTTACCCTGCCAGACATAACCCCAGAAGTCGGGGTTGGTAGCGCGCTCACCCTCTTGGATGGTGCGAGCTTGCTCTTCGAGCTCAGCCCAAGTCTGTGGCGGTTCGAAGCCATACTTTTCGAGCAGGTCGGTGCGGTAGTAAAGCAGACCAGCGTCGGTGTAGTAGGGTGCAGCGACCAGTCGGCCGTCGACGGTGTTGTTATCGACGATCGCCTTGAAGTGGTTGTCGAGGGTACCAAGGCTAGGAGCCAAGTCTTCGGCCCACTCTGCGATGATACCGGGCCAGATCACGTCGACCTGATAGACATCGACGTCAGCTGATCCTGCGCTGAGCTGTTGGCGATAGATCGCCAAGCGGTCGGTTGCGCTGGTTTCACCCAAAACGAGGTTGACCTTCGCGCCGGTCAGCTCTTCGAATTTATCGGCCAAAATGCGGTCTAGCATTGGGCCGGTGTTTTCATTGGCGCTCTGAATAGCGGTGATGGTGATGCCAGTTAGATCGGGCAGACCTGCCACATCGGGGGCGACGATGCTGCCATCGCCAGCGGGCATAGTGGCATCAGCGTCGTCAGCGGCGGTCGGCTCACTGTCGGCGGTGGTTGGTTCGCTGTCGGCTGTGGTTGGCTCAGCAGGAGCTGCGGTTGGCTCTGCGCCTGTGTTTGCGTCGGCTGGCGCGGTTGTAGGTGCTTCTGTAGATGAGGACGGCGTACTAGCCTGGCCGCCACAGGCAGACAGGATTAAACTTGCAACCAGAAAAAGGATCGGCCATAAACGTTTCGGAAGCATACAAAACCCTCCATTGGATTATAAAGATCGACATGCATTGGTCGATGCTATACATCTTCGATATCTCTGTTGTATCAACGTTTTCCTTTTCAGCCATCACCCCCTTTCATACCAAAACTTGATTTTTGATGAAACAAAGAATGATAGAGAGAAAAAGAAAAGGTGGCCTAGTTTTGAAAACGAGAGTCTTGTTCTTGAGTGTAGTTAGGACTTAGAACATAGCGTTTATGCGCAACCCTCGGGCCCTGGTGTGTTTGACTAGGATGGATCTCGAACCTGTTGGAAGATTGAGTAGGTCGCAAGCAGAAAGCGTATTGGTGGGTCTATTGAGCAGCTTATAACGGTATGTTCGTGTTAAAGAAGAGGGGTGATTGGCGATCACAATGAAGGAGAAATGGTGGGATATTGCTGCTTCAGTATACCACGTTGTTTGGTTACTTAAATGAACATTCATAACCACACCATCGTTGTGCTTTGAAGCCCCTAAGCTTCTCTGCAGGTTGAGTGCCACGATTAGTAGGCCGTAACACAGTTCGCAGAAAGTTCAACCAATACCTTAGGCCGTTTCGCGTTGAACGAGGCGAAGCGGAAGGTGGATACGTTGGGGCGGACGAGAACGATCTTCCAAACGGGCAAGCAGTAACTCGACTGCCACTCGTCCCGATTCTTCTAATGGTTGATGAACGGTCGTTAAACCGATATAACCTGCTATTTCGATATCGTCGAAACCTGCTACGGCTATGTCGCTGGGAACCTGCAACTGACGATTACGCGCTGCGCGTAAGATACCGATCGCTTGGGTGTCGCTCGGCGCAAAGATTGCGCTGGGCGCTTCAGGATGCGCAAGCATCTCCATAGCTTTTTGGTACGCTCCCTCTAAACCATGGGGTGCGAAAGCGACACAATGTTCGGGCAACTCGATACCAACTGACTCCAGATAACCTCGATACCCATCGAAGCGATGGTCGCTGGTGTTGATTGCAAAAGGTGGAGCGTCGGAATCTCCAATAAAACCACAACGCCGATGACCTTGGGCCACCAAATATTCAGCTATTAATCTCCCACCCTCTACATCATCGATTTCGATGCTGCTAAAAGCAGGATGCGCCACTTCAACAAGCACTACCTCAAGATGACTTGCGATCAAACGTTGAGCGATCTTTTCACTAAACGGTAAAGCCATGATGATAAGTCCATCAAGGCTACGTGTCGTGGTCAACTGAGTCAAATAGAGATCGCGCTCTTCGGCCGTATCGACGTTGTATATGATCAACTCGTAGTGAGCTGAAGCCAAACGAGCAGCCACCCCTTGAAGGCGCTGAACGAAGGACGGGTAGCGAAATAAGGGAGCCATAACCCCGATACGCCCAGTACTCCTGCGCGCTCGTGCCGAAGCCTCTGCTTTAGGTACGAACTTCAGTTCCTCAATCGCTGCCAGCACACGCGCTCGGGTAGCCGGATTAACCTTCGTAGGTGTGTTTAAGACACGAGAAACTGTCGAGATACTTACTTCTGCGCGTTCAGCTACGTCGTAAATCGTGTGATTTTGGGAAGCCATCGTTGGCGATCTCAGTAACTATATTAATGATGAAAGCACAGAATGTACTTTCATGAAAGTGCTTGCATAGCCGTATAATATCGTGAACATTCCAATCTGTCAAGCAGTGAAATTGTAGTGCCTAACTGAAAATGTTTCAGCCAAAAAAGCCTATTTGAAGCTGTAAAATGTCCTTTTTGGCCTGCCTTATACGTGCAGAAAATTACAAGCTTTTTGAATAGATGTTGTGTCGTTAGGGTGGGCCGAGCCAGCCTGTTTGATCAAAGCGCTCGATTGTCTTAGGGCTGAGCTCGAGATACGATTTAGAACTGCTTGTCGGTATACACAACTACAAGCTAAGCAAGAAGAGGAGAATCGATGAAGATAGTGTTACACGTAAACGATAGCTTGTTGCAATATATACCGTATGAGATAGCTCCATAAATACGATTGCTTTCAAAAAGTGTGCCACCATAAACAGATTTTTAACAAAAGGAAATGGGTACTTGATTTTTTGGTACATATGTTCTATTCTAAGAATAGAAAGTTGCTGTGAAGTGGTGCGCTCTGCGCCGCTAGCGGTTTGGAATGCCGCCTTGAGGCTTGAGAGCATCTTGACAAGCGCTAAGCAGCGGCGTATAGTGCTACAATGGTTCTTGAACTATGTTAAAACATTTGAGAATATGGATATAAAGCGCACGATGACGGCAGATTTGCGGTTATCGAACGAATGATGATCGGCATAGGACACAGTTACTAGGCCGATGCGAGTGACTAATGCTTGCACATTCCGCAGCGTTTTGGTTTGGGAGGAGTGCAAACTGTGGCAGATAAACTTGTAATCGTTGAATCGCCAGCGAAGGCGAAGACGATTCAGAAATATCTTGGTAAAGGCTATCGCGTGACTGCTAGCATGGGTCATGTGCGCGACTTACCAAAAAATGGTCTTGCTATTGATATAGACAATGATTTTGCGCCCGATTATGAAATTACCAAACAGAAGGTTGTGAGCGAACTGCGCGCGGCGATCAAAGGGGCGGATACAGTCTATTTGGCGACCGACCCCGACCGCGAAGGTGAGGCGATCGCTTGGCATATCACCCAAGCGGTCGGCATCCCGAAGCGCACTCCTGTTCATCGGGTAGTGTTTCAAGAGATCACCAAAAACGCGGTTCAGAACGCGATTATGCACCCGCGCCAGATCGATGCGAACCTTGTGAATGCCCAGCAAGCGCGGCGTGTGCTCGACCGTTTGGTTGGTTATCAGTTGAGCCCGCTGCTGTGGGAGAAGGTTAAGCGCGGTTTATCGGCAGGGCGTGTCCAGTCGGTGGCAGTGCGTCTGCTTGTCGAGCGCGAACGAGAGATTGAAAACTTTAAACCACAAGAGTACTGGACGATCGAAGCTGATCTCTTAAAGCAACAAGCGGACAGCTCGCGTGTTGATGCAGATGGTCGCCCTTTGGCGGCTTTTCGTTCTGTTTTAGTTGAGCGGGCTGGAAAGAAGCTAGATAAGTTCGCTGTGACGAACAAAGAGAGCGCCGATGAAATTGTAAATCAGCTCGATGGCGCGCGCTATCAGGTTCAGAAGGTTACACGCAAAGATAAACGCCGCAACCCAGCTCCTCCGTTTATTACAAGCACTTTACAGCAGGAAGCTAGCCGCAAGCTCGGCTTTAGTGCCAAGCGCACCATGAATTTGGCCCAGCGCTTGTACGAGGGCGTCGATATCGGTGGTGATGAAGGCACAGTCGGTTTGATCACCTATATGCGTACCGACAGCGTCAACGTCTCGAAAGAGGCCCAAGCTGAGGCGCGTCGCCTGATCGAAGCGCGCTATGGCAAAGACTATCTGCCCGAGCAAGCGCCGATCTATCGCACCAAAGCTAAGGGTGCTCAGGAAGCGCACGAAGCCATTCGCCCGACCAGCAGCATGCGTGTGCCCGAAGATCTCGAGCATGTCTTAGAGCGCGATCTCTATCGATTGTATGATCTGATTTGGAAGCGCTTTATCGCTAGCCAGATGGCTCCTGCGATCTTCGATAACACCACGGTCGATATCGCCGCTTGGACGCGGGGCCAAGCCGCCAGCAAGACTGCCACGCCGCCCTTCATGTTTCGAGCGACGGGCAGCGTGCCCAAGTTCTTAGGCTTTTTGGCGGTCTACAATGTGAGCTTAGACGAAGGCGAAGAAGACGAAGATAGCGAGCGCCGTCTGCCAAGCATGAGCGAGGGCGAAGTATTGCGCCTGTGGGAACTGCTGCCGCTGCAGCACTTTACCGAGCCGCCGCCACGTTATACCGAAGCCAGTTTGGTGAAAGAGCTGGAGCGCTTGGGGATCGGTCGCCCTTCGACCTACGCCTCGATTATTTCGACGATTATCGAACGCGATTACGTCGAGCTTTCCGAGAAGAAGCTGATCCCGACCACGATCGCACGCATTGTGACCGATCTGCTGGTCGATCATTTCGGCAATATTGTCGACTATAACTTCACCTCGGATTTAGAGCAGAAACTCGACGATATCGCCGAAGGCGAGAAGCAGTGGGTGCCGGTGCTGCGCGATTTCTACGGGCCGTTTTCTCAAACGCTAGACCATGCCCGTGACACCATGCGCAATGTCAAGCGCGAAGAGATTTTGACGGGCATCACCTGCCCCAAGTGCCACCAGGGCGAACTGGCGATCAAGTTTGGGCGCCACGGCGAGTTCTTGGCCTGTACACGCTACAGCAAAGAGCCGAGCGAAGATTCGTGTGATTTCACCAGCGATTTCTACCGCGACAGCGAAGGCCAGATCGTTTTGAAGGCGGGCAGCGCACCCGAGACCAGCGATGTGATGTGTAATGTGTGTGGCAAGCCGATGGTGATTAAGAAGAGCCGTTTCGGCCCCTTCTTAGGCTGTTCAGACTATCCAACCTGCACCAACACTCGTCGCATTGGTAAAGATGGCAAGCCTGCTCCACTGCCTGTGCCGACTGGTGTCGCTTGTCCGAAGTGCAAAGAGGGCGAGCTGATGCAGCGACGTGGCCGCTTTGGACGGCCTTTCTATGGCTGCAACCGTTACCCGAAGTGCGACTATCTGGTGAGCGACTTGGCCGAAGTCGAGAAGTACGATCCCGAGGCCGAGGCCGCAGCGCCAGCTAATAGTGCGAGTGCGACGAAGGCGCCGGCAACAGCGCGTAGCACCAAAGCGACGACTGCCAAGGCTTCGGCGGCCACCACTGCTCGCGCCAAAAGCACAAGCACCAAGGCGACCAAGGCCGATGCTAGTAGCGTGACTGCTCGCAAAGCGGCGACGACCCGCAGCAAAAAGAGCGAGGCAAGCGCGGCATCCAGCACAAAAACCGCTCCCAAGACGACTCGTAAGCGTAGTGCCGCCGTGGTGAGCGAAGGCGACGAATAGACGATCTAGCCTTAAAGCGAAGATGAGATGTGATGCTCTGCCATGTGCAGGGCATCACTTTTTCACGGCTTGCTTTCAAGCATATCATGCCAAATCTGTCTGCTTTCTTCAGATTGCGGCGGCGAGGTCTTTCCCTTTCATTGGTTACTTGGCGCGTCCGCCTACGGCTACCAGCATCCCGCCCAACAAACGAGGCTTGTAGCTGTGTGTGCCGAAAGACCGCTCTCAAACCAACAATGCAAACGGATTTCGGATCAAAGCCGAATCTCTTTTTGCGTTGCTGCATGTCTGCAAATGAGTGTGTTGTCATGCGAAATGCCGTTTGTAGTTTTTCAGGGGGTTATCGGCATACAGAGATAGCCCCTTCATCGGGGCGGATTGACTGTTTATAGCCGGAGGCGGACGCGCTAGAAGCCTTTGTTGCGGGAGAGACCTAGCCGCTAGAGCGCTGAATGCTGCAGATAGATGGTGCGGGTTGACATAGTGCGTTTGTGAGACAGCGAGGGAAGAGCTGCGGGCGAAGGTTGTATAATGGTGGCCCGTGTTGTTGGGTATAGTTTGCGATTGAACTGCCAGACTGCGCGTACATTTTGGCGTGTGGGTGGTAGAGAGACGTTGCTCTAGATTGAGAGAGACATGGCATCTTTGACGAATGTTCAGCTTTTTATTCGTGAAGGGATGATTGAATTCGGTTGGGGCCACCCGCACGCTTCGTTGTTGCCGATCGAAGGGATTGGGCGTGCGACAGAGGTAGCCCTGCGCGATTTCGGTAGCTCGGCCTTGGCCTATGGTGCCGAGCAGGGGCCGGGTCGTCTGATCGAAGCGATCTGTAAGCATCTTGAGCTGATCGATGGTAAAGCGCCCACACCCCAAGAGATTTTTATCACTGGCGGTATTTCGCAAGGGATCGACCTCTTGTGTACGCTGTTGGTCAAGCCGGGCGACGTCGCTTTGGTCGAATCGCCGGTGTATCACTTGGCGCTGCGTATTTTGCGCGACCACCAGCCCGAATTGATCGCGGTGCCTTCAGACCAAGAAGGCTTGCGCAGCGACGCCCTGGCCGAGACGATCGAGCGTCTGGCTGCTCAGGGCAAACGGCCGCGTTTGCTCTACACGGTGCCGAGTTTTACCAATCCGACGGGCCGCACTATGAGCGATCGCCGTCGCGCCGAGCTGATGAAGCTGGTCGAGCAGCACGATCTAATTGTGTTTGAAGATGATGTGTATCGTGAGCTGTGGTTCGATCAGCCGCCGCCGCCCGCTTTGGCCAGCTATGGCTCGCCCGAACGGGTGATTCGGCTCTGCTCGTTTTCGAAGATCTTGTCGCCCGGTCTGCGCTTGGGCTGGTTTGTGGCTGATCCGAGCTTTGTGCAGCGCTGTGTCACCAGCGGTATGATCGATAGCGGCGGCGGTGTGAATCATCTGACCGCTCATATTGTGGCGGAGTTTCTGCACGCTGGCGAGCTGGAGCCGCATGTGGCGCGTTTGCGAGCGGCCTATAAAGCGCGCAGCGAGGTCTTGCTGGCGGCTTTAAACGAGCATCTGCCTGCGGGCTGTACGATCGCCAAACCACAAGGTGGCTTCTTTATCTGGATCGAGTTGCCCGAGGGAATGGACTGCCTCACCCTACTGGAGAAGGCCGAAGCGATGGGCGTGAGTTTTCTGCCCGGCACGCGCTTCCACAGCGATGGAAGCGGTCAGCGCTTTATTCGTCTGGCCTTCAGCATGTTGGAGGAAGACGAGATGCGCGAGGGTGCGCGGCGTTTAGGAGCGGCTATGCGCGCTTTGCAGGCGTAAACTTGATAGAGTAAGCATAAGTCCCGTTATCACTGTGTTACGCTCTCGGTTTGTTTGGCAATAAAAGAAGCGAGGCGGGTTTCAAACCCACCTCGCTTTTGTATGATACCAAATTCGGTTAATTAGGTTCTCTTTGGCCTTCGGTAGAGTGGAAGTTCTCTCTTTTTGTTGTATGAAATTTCGCGCTATCGTGCTCTTTCCCCGGTTTTGTTGTTTACTCCAAGTGGGCAAGCCTTTAAACGAATTTGCTATGAGTTGGCTTGAGGGCTTAGCGCGCCAAGGTGATAACGGCCGGGACGCGGTTGAACATCCAGAAGCCGAACGGTATGCCGATGATGACCGTACAGAGCGCCCAAGCGGCCGCTAACCAGAGGGCGCTGAACCACCAACCGATCAGCAGGAAGTAGATGGCACGCAGGATGAAGGGACGCTGCGGCTTGCTGTGTTGGAGCACTTGACCGCTAGGCAGAACGACGAGATCGTTGTTCTGAGCCTTCAGAGTCGTCACTTGGGGCAGGCGGTTGAGCATCCACAAGCCGAAGGGCAGGCCGATAATGGTAATACAGAGGAACCAAGCGACTGTTGCCCAGATGCCGCTAAACCAGATACCGACCAGCACGAAATAGAGGATACGAATCAACAGATTCGGGCTTTTGTCTTGGATGATTACAGTACCAGTCATTGCTGTTTGTACTTTCTATATGGAAGACTATTCGTTGTGCTTATACCAGTTGCCGACGAATAGATCGATGGCTGTGACAGCGAGTGTGTCGCGTTATTTTCTATCAATGATACGTAGAAACAGCGATACATGTTGCAGGATTTGACTCACGATTTGAGATAGCGATAGATCGTTAGCTAGTTAGGCGCTACTGGGGAAGCCTTGCATCTCGTTGCCGTCTGGGCTACACTGTGGAGGAGTGACTTTAGGGGAGATGAATTGTGCCATTACGAACACGTTTGACAACTTACTATACCTGTTTTTTTGGGGTTGCACTGCTCTTGATAGGGGTAGGGCTTTATTTTGCTGTGCGCTTGATGCTTGAGCGCGGCGTCGAATCGGATCTGCGCGCAGGGCGAGATCAAGTGGTCGCGATCTATATTCGCAGTCGTCCCAACCTTGAACGTGTGATCTCGAACGGCAGGCTTCAGGTTTTAGGCGAGCCAGCTAGTTTGTTCGTTAATGCGAATATGAACGCCCAGGTCTTTTCGCCCCAAGGTGAATTGCTGGGCCGTTCCTCCGATTCTTTCCCCGAGATCCCCTTGCCCGAAGCGGCGCTGGGGTTGCAGGCAGGCCAAGAGATCCTATTGCCGCCGCGCGAGATCGGCCGCATGCGCATTCAATCGTTGATTGTGCCCTTGAGCATCGAGATGGCTGACGGCGAGCGGATCACCGTCGGCATTTTGCAGATCAGCCGCCCGCTGCGCGATATCGATGAAACCTTAAAGGTCTTGCTGTATACCTTGCTCGGTGCGGGCGCGATCTCGTTGGCGGCAGCGGCTCAAGGCAGCGCTTGGCTGACGCGAGCGGCCCTCGACCCGATCGATAAGATCACGCATACCGTCCAGACGATCGTAAGCGCCGAAGATCTCGATCAGCGCGTGCCCGTGCCCTCGACTCAAGATGAGATTCACCGTTTGGCTGTGACGGTTAACGATCTGCTGGGGCGCTTGGAAAGTTTATTCAATACCCAACGTCGTTTTATTGCAGATGTGTCGCACGAGCTGCGCACTCCGCTCACCGCTATGCAGGGTAATTTGGAGATTTTGGCCCGTGGCGCGAGCAAGAATGCCGAGTTGGTCGAAGAATCGGTGGTCGATATGCGACGCGAGACCGCACGCTTGATTCGCATGGTTAACGACCTCTTGCTTTTGGCTCAGAGCGATGCTGGTGCGCAGTTGCGTAGCGAATTGGTCGAGCTCGATACGCTCTTGCTGGAGGTGCATCGCGAGCTGCGCCCGCTGGCGAACGGTGTGCATTTGCGAATCGGTAGCGAAGACCAGTTGGCAGTGATGGGAGATCGTGATAAACTCAAACAGGCGCTCCTAAATTTAGGAGTCAACGCGCTCCAGCATACCCCCGCTGGTGGCACGGTGGTGTTGGGCTTAGATCGTATGGGCGACGAAGCCTGTCTGTCGGTGCGCGACACAGGATCTGGCATTGCCCCCGAGGCTATTCCTTACCTATTTGAGCGCTTTTATCGGGCTGACCCGGCTCGTGGTCATCACCAAGGTGGCGCGGGTTTGGGGCTTGCGATCGTCAAATGGATCGTCGAAGCCCATCAGGGCACGATCGATGTCAGCTCCGTCGTCGGTCAAGGCAGCCAGTTTATGATCCGTTTGCCCCTCTATGATGCATCACGCGACCTCCAACTCACATCGCCAAATACAGCGAAGTGGGATAACCTTACCCCTTCTAATGGGTAGAAAAAATATGATGCGCTGTAGTATTTCTAGTTAGGCGCTTTGCGACAATGATTACTGGATTGAGAACTCTTTATGTATGATCTGTCATATAATTGACAGCTCTGCATGGTATCTATTTAGTTGAAATTAACTGCTTCTTAATGTTGTAAAATAGTACCTAAGCGAGACGTTTTGTTCAAAATGTTGCTTGATCAGTGGTATGATATGCTATCGTAGAAGACACGCTATAATTGCGATAGTATTTCGGAACCAGTGTAGTATTTTGTGCTCCTAAGGAGGGGCTTACGCTCTGGTATCTTAGTCTCTGCTCCTTCTATGGTTGCTAGATCCGCTCGTGGCGCTTTGTGAGATTCGCAAGTGCCAGAAGCTCGCTATGACCAAGTAGCTTGTGTTGCCTCTATCTTTCCTCGTGTGTTAGAAGGAATGAGAGAATCGTTCTTGAACTCTGGGAAAAGATACTCGTCTGTTCGCGTAGGTGTGGCTTGTATGGTACCGTATGCAATGAGGAGTGCTCTATGAGGGAAGTGCGAGTAGTATTCGAGACCAACCCTCACGCTGAGACTGGAATAACACAGCTTCCACTACATTCTCAAGCATCATTATCGAGTGCCTATCAAGATTGGGTAGTGCCGCTTCCTCGAAAGTCTATGTTGTTTAGGAAACAGGGGTCACTCCCGACAGACTATAGTCAACATAAGCGGAGCCGTGCTCAGGAAGGCAGGTAACGTAAGCTGTTTTGGATGGGAAACCCACTTCAAGCTGCGATTCCGATCCACCTATGTTATACGCTTTCCAGTGTTATAGCATGGAGTGTCAGCGTCTTGTCTCTTGGCTAACATAGAAGAGACCGAGACCTCAGCTTCCATAACACTTGGATCGTGACAAATGATCTAGGTCGAAGCTTGTAGGGGTGCCAGTGTTTAGTGCCTCTAGAGTGAGTAATCGTGTCGCCTGAGAAAGGTTGTGTGGTATAATGGCAGCCAGAAGCCGACATCATCCTACTGCGGTAGCGGGTTCGCCAAAAACCAAGCGCAACGCTCAAACAGTAGAGCCTCGACAGATGTCCCAATCAAGTGTGTCAATGAACGTGCTGACTCCACATGAGCGTATGCGTCGTAGTCGCTTACTCGGCGGTAGTGTTCTTGTATCTATTGTCATTTTTTTCAGTATCATTGCAAGCATAGCCATACCCCGCATCATACAAGGGACGATTTTTATTGCGCCCTTGGAGGTGATGTGGCTGAGCGTTGGGATCGCCTGGTTAGTTTTGGTCTATCTCTGCCAACGCTTCGGCCACTTTGTTTTGGGTGGATGGCTCTTTGTCTTGATCCTATTTGTGCTCCAAGGTGCAGGAATCTACTATTTACCCGCTTATAGACCTCTCTTTTTTGCAGCGAGTTCTCTACCAATCGCCCTTGCCGCGCTCCTGATTGGGTTTCAAGCAGTTTATATTGTCAGCTTCGCAACCGCCTTGCTCATCTTATTGGGCTGGTGGCTTTCGGTTGGCATGCCTACACCTCTTCCGCCCGAGCTTCTCCTGTCGGGAAGCATCTTATTGCTGATCTTAATCTTGGTCGCGCTTGTGCTGGGTCCCTTACGCCGTACAAGCGATCTCCTTTCCGAACAGGTGCAGGCTGTCCAGCGCAATGCGCTGCATTTAGAGAGTCGGGTTGCAGCCAACGAACAGCAGTTAGAAGAGGAACGAACGCAGCATCTGCTCGAACGACGCCATATCAATGCCGTTTTTGAACGCTTGAGTGATGGATTGATCAGCACCGATGGCGATGGCCGGATCGTGTATGCCAACCAAGTGGCGCGTCAGCTCTGGTCTGAATTGTATGACGACGATCTTGAGGGGCGCAATGTTAATGTGATCTTGGCGCGTTTGCGTGGCAATAGCGATGAGTACGACAGCCCAAGCTCGCTCACTAAACAGATCGAGTTGCGGCCGGTCGTTCGCGAAGAGCAGCAGCAGGGTATGGGCAAAACCTATATCTTGGTCGATAGCCGTGAACGGGCGCGCCTAACCCGCTTGCGCGGTGAACTGCTCGAACTGCTCGCGCGCGAGATGCACGATCCTTTGACCTCGATGCTGACGGCGCTCGAAATGATTTTGGGCGAGAAAAATCTGCCCGATGGCGCCGACCGTGTATTGGTCGGAGCGCGCCGCAGCGGCCAGCGTTTGCAAAACCTGATGGAGACCTTGCGTGAGGTCAACAGCCTCGAAGAATCGCGCGATGTGCTGCGGCGCGCGCCCACAGCTTTGCGGGCTGTGCTCGAAAGCGGCATCGCCCAGACCGCACCTCAGGCCCAACAGAGTTCGGTTCACGTCGTAGCCGAATACAGCACCGATGCGGTACTTTTATTAGACAAAGAACGGCTCTTACGTGCATTTGTGAATCTGTTGTACAATGCATTACGACAGAGTCCGCCCTATAGCACTGTGCATGTTCAGACCCAACGTTCTGGCGGATCGATTGTGGTACGAATCACAGATCAAGGGCCGGGACTTCCGCCCGAAGTACAGAGTACGATTTTCTCGCGCTTGAGTAGTTTGCCCGACGAACGTGCTGGATCAGCCCTCGGCTTAACCTTCAGCCGCTTGGTGATCGAAGCACATGGCGGGCGCATTTGGGTCGAAAGCAACGGTGGTCAAGGAAGCACGTTCGCCTTCTCTCTTCCATTGGAGGCAAATAAAGCCTAATAGCGGATTGAGCTTGCGCGGGCAGCCGACAGAATGCGAAGCTGTCGGCCTGCCCTCTTTTGTTTAACACAGATTGGTACAAGAGTATGCAGGTTTTGACCGTCGCCGACGAAGTTGTACCAGCAGTATATAGCCTCAGTATCAAGGAGCGCTTCCCGAAGGTGAAGCTCGTGCTTGGCTGTGGCGACCTGCCCTACTACTATCTCGAATTTATCGTGACCATGTTGAGCGTGCCCTGTTTATATGTGCGTGGCAATCACGATAAACCCGAGGTTCAAGATAACGAGGTAGTAACTGAGGCGCGGGGTTGTACGCTGATCGATAACAAGGTCTATAATCATTCAGGCCTTTTGTTGGCAGGTTTGGGTGGCTCTATTCGCTATAGTTCAGATGGTGACGAGCAGTATACCGAAACAGAGATGTTGATGCGCAGTTGGCGTTTGGTTCCGCGTTTGCTCTTCAACAAACAGCGGCATGGGCGCTATTTGGATATTTTGTTGACGCATGCGCCACCGCTGGGCATTCACAACGGCGACGACCTGCCGCACCGTGGATTTAAAACTTTTTTAACCTTTATGAAGCGTTTCGAGCCGAGCTATTTGTTCCATGGGCATATCCACCGCTCGTACGGTTTTACATCGACTCACGAAACCGTCTATCAAAAGACGCGGGTCATCAATACGGCTGGCTATCGCTTGATGGAGATCGAAGCGGGAACTTCTGCACAAGACGCCTAACTGCGATCGAAAAAGTACGACCAGCAGAGGAAGCTAAAGACTTCTCTGGCTGGTCTTTTTATGCCTTCGATAACAAATTCGCTCGATTCTTCTAGCACTTTGGCGGCCTGTTCTCTCCCTTCCATTCATTCCTAACCGCGTCCGCCTACGGCTACCAACATCCCTCCCAACAAACGAAGGGTGTATCTGTGTGCCAAAAGATCTCCCAAAACTGACAATTCATATCAAATCCGATTACTTTATCTCTTTTGGCCTTCGGCAGAGTGGAACTTGACTATTTTGTTGTGTGAGATTTCGCGCGGCCGCGCGAAATCTCACACAACCCTTTCCCAATCAGCTTGCTGTTCGGCAAGGTGATTCAGCGTTGCAACGAAAGCAGCGAAATAGTGCCCGAATGGGAGGGCGGCGATTTGGTAGCCGTAGGCGGACGCGCCGAGCGACGAATGGAAGGGAAAGACTTTGCCGCCGCAATCTGAAGAAAACAAGCGGATACATTATCATTGCTGGACACCAGAAAGCGAGAAGAGGATGAATGCAATTTCCTACTGATGTGGGAAATTGCATTCATCACAATAGAAGAGACCGAGCAGATGTGGCCCTATTTGCCGAAGGGGCGGCGTTTGATAAAGCGCCCCGCGCCCTGCTCGCCCTTCCACTGATCGCCCTCGACCAAAACCCGCCCGCGCGAAAGCACTAAGCTGGGGCGGCCCTTGACCTCCCAACCCTCGTACAAGGTGTAATCGGTGTTGTGATGCAGCGAAGCCGCGCTGATGGTATAGCTGCTATTGGGATCCCAAACCACGATATCGGCGTCGGCGCCCGGGCTGATCGTGCCCTTTTGGGGGTAGCAGCCGAACAGCTTGGCCGGATTGGTGCTGGTCAGCTCGACCCAGCGATTGAGCGAGATGCGGCCCGTATTGACACCGTGGGTGTAGAGCAACATCATGCGCTCTTCGATGCCCGGGCAGCCGTTGGGAATGGCTGCGAAGCTGTTTTTGCCCAGCTCTTTACCGGCCAGCTTGCCGTCTTTGCCGCCCTCGAACCAGAAGGGACAGTGATCGGTCGAGACCACTTGGAGCGAATTGTCGGCCACAGCGCCCCAAAGCGGCTCGTGGTCGCTCTCTTCGCGGAAGGGCGGCGAGCAGACCCACTTAGCGCCCTCAAAGCCTTCGCGCGCTAGATCGTCTTTGGTGAAGAAGAAGTATTGGGTGCAGGTTTCGCCGAAGATGCGGTTGCTGTAGCCACGCGCGCGCGATTCGCGAATGGCCTGCATAGCAGCGGCATTGGTGACATGCACAACATACAGCGCCGAGCCAGCCACTTCCGACAGGCGAATCGCGCGCGCGGTCGCTTCGGCTTCAAGTTGATAAGGGCGAGTTAGAGCGTGGTACTTGGGCTCGAGCTGGCCGTTGGCGATCGCTTCTTTCACCAAAACGTCGATGGCGTCGCCGTTTTCGGCGTGCACCATAATCAAAAGGTCGTTTTCGGCGGCCTGCTGCATAGCTCGGAAGAGGGTGGTATCGTCGACTTGCAGTGCGCCTTTGTAGGCCATAAAGAGCTTGAGGCTGGGGACGCCGTAGTCGATGCAGCTAGGGATCTCGGCCATGATCGCTTCGCTCAGGTCGGTAATCGCGATGTGGAAGCCATAGTCGATGGCGGCTTTGCCGTTGGCCTTGGCATGCCAAATATCGAGAGTCTCTTTCAGTGAGCTGCCTTTGGGTTGAATCGCGAAGTCGATATGCATGGTGGTGCCGCCGAAGGCAGCGGCGCGCTGGCCTGTGAAGAAGTCGTCGGAAGAAACCGTGCCGCCGAAGGGCATATCGAGGTGGGTATGCACGTCGATGCCGCCCGGAATGACGTATTTGCCGCTGGCGTCGATGGTATCGTCGCCGGAGAGGTTCTGACCGATCGCGACAATCGTCTCACCTTCGATCAAGACATCTGCAGAAAAGCTGTCGCTAGCGCTTACTATCGTGCCGCCCTTGATCACAGTTGACATATCGATCTCCTTCGATACTCTCTATGCGAATCTCTACCGATTAGGTGTTTGCGAGCGCTTGCCCGAACAACTGTTGAGCCGCTTTTTCATAGGCGACGCGGGTTGTACCATCCCAGAACACAAAGCGAATCAAGCTGAATGCTTGGCTTTGTTTTAGATATGAGGCGACCGTTTGGAGCGCGATCAGCGCGGCAGCAGCTAGTGGGTAGCCATATGCTCCCGTGCTGATCGATGGGAAGGCGATCCGTTTCAACTGGAACTGCTCGGCCAGACTCAGGCTCGAACGATAGGCTTGGGCCAAGAGCTGGGCCTCGGGGCCGTTGTAGGCCTGCTGTGGGTCGCGCGAGAGGCGATAGACCGGCCCGACGGTGTGAATGACGTAGCGGGCAGGCAGACGATAGCCGCCCGTGATGCGCGCCTCGCCGGTTGGACAACCGCCGAGCGTGCGACATTCCGCTAGCAGTTCTGGGCCAGCAGCGGCATGGATGGCACCATCGACGCCGCCTCCGCCCAGCAAGGATGGGTTGGCCGCATTGACGATGGCATCGACCTGTTGATCGACGATATTGCCTTGCACCAGTTCGAGAAGACATGTCTCCAGTTGAAACTGCATATCCTCTCCTACAATTTAACTAACGGTCTGTTTGACAAAGGCGGGCACGATTTCGCGCCCGTAAACCTCAAGACAAGCTTCCTCTTCGCCGTTCATCAAATAGATATTAAACTGGTCTACACCAACATCTTTCAGCTCTTGGAGCCGCTGTTTGTGTGCCTCAACTGGGCCTACAATGCAGAAGCTATCGACTACTTCGTCGGCGACGAAGGCCCCGTTATCGCTGCCGACCTCGGCGTGATGCAGGTAGTTGTAGCCTTGGCGATTCTGTACGTAGGTGGTTAGCTCTTGAGGCAGATCCTTGGGATCGTAACGCGCTAACAGATCCATTACATGGTTGGAGACAAGGGCCGGGAACCAACGCACGCGCTCGCGGGCCGCAGCAATATCGTCGGAGACCCAGACCGGGGCCGCCGCCATAATTTGGATGCTCGCAGGATCTCGCCCGGCTTGGCGCGCGCCTTCGTGGACAAAGCCGATGAACCAAGCGATCAGTTTGGGGTCGGCCAATTGAAGAATCACGCCATCGGCGATGCGGCCTGCTAGATTGAGCACTTTGGGGCCGTAGCCTGCGACCCAGACAGGCAGCTCGCTGTTGGATGCGATCCAAGGCATCTGAACCTTTTCGCCGTGGTATTCGATCGCTTGGCCGGTAGCAAGTGCTTTGATCTGCTGAATGGCCTCTTCCATGCGGGCCAGCGTGGTCGGTTTTTTGCCCAAAACGCGCCGCGAGCTATCGCCGCGCCCGATGCCCAACACCATGCGCTGGTTCGAGATCAGGTTGAGGGTGCCGAGCAAGCTGGCGGTGACGGTCACATCGCGCACGGCGGGGTTGGTGACACATGTCCCCAGCTTCATTTTTGAGGTGGCGGCCGCCATCAGGGTTAAAATCGGGTAGGGTTCGGTCCACAAGACGTGTGAATCGAAGACCCAGCCATAGCTAAAACCTGCCGCTTCGGCCTGTTTTGTCAGGGCTACATTGCGCTCGGGGGACATATCGAGCTTGAGGGTGATGCCAAACTCCATCGTTTTTGCCTTTCTTTTGAAAACAAGAAGACGAGGCTGGCTGGCCTCGCCCTCTTGTTGCTGTACGAGCTACTGATTTCCGGTCGCAAGCTCCCAGATCTCGTGGGTATAGGCTGATTCGTCGGCAGGCTTGGTGATCACACCGAATTGCAGAGCGGTGTCGGCGCCGAATTTGAAGAGTTCTGGCTCCATGTAGCCGATTTTGGCGTTGTTATCGATCGGATCGCCCCAAACGAGCTTGTTGACCTCTTCCATCTGCCACTTTTGGGCCTCGGGCGTCATCACACCCGATACGTCGTTCTTGAGCACGATATCGACGCAGGCATCGACGTTATCGCGGCAGTATTCCCAGCCTTTGAAGGTGGCCCGCAGGAAGCGCGCGGCAATATCTTTGTTTTCAGGCGCGGCGTTCAGCCACTCTTCGCTGACGAAGATGCCGTCTTCGGGCATGGCGGTGCCCTCGGCGTTGTAATCGAGGATGTTTAGCTCATCGATGGTGTGGCCTGCGCTGAGCACTTGGTAGAGCTCGTTGTAGGTCATGGCCGCCGCCGAGTCGACTTCGCGGTTGAGCAGCAGGTTCATATCGAAGGGCTGTTGCACTAGAGTGATATCACTGTCGGGATTGATGTTGTACTTGGCTAAGGTCGCGAGCAGATCGAACTCGTTGCCGAAGAACCAGACGGCGACTTTTTTGCCGCGCAGATCTTCGGGCGAAGTAATGTTGCTATCCTTCCACGAGAGTTGACGCATGCCGGCGTAGCGGTAGATTTGGGCGATGTTGACCAGTGGGGTGCCTTGCTCGCGTACCGAGAGCAGGCTAGCCAACCAGTTGATGCCGAACTGGGCTTGGCCGCTGGCTACCACCTGTTCGGGGGCGATATCGGGGCCGCCCGGGCGAATGGTGACATTGAGGTTCTCGGCTTCGTAAAAGCCTTGATCGAGCGCGGCATAGTAGCCTGCGAATTGGGCTTGAGCCACCCACTTCAACTGTAGAGTGACGTTAGCGGGCGCGCCGCTTGCGGCTGGAGCATCTGCTGCGGCTTCAGCTTCGGTTGGGCTAGGAACAGCTACGTCGGGTGCATCGACAGCGGGGGCATCGACGGTTGGTTCGGGCGCGTTGCCTATTTGTGCGGAGCCTCCACAAGCAACCAGCAACAAGCTCAAAACGAGCAGAAGGCCGATGAGTGCGGGGTACTTTTTGCTAGACATACCAAGCATCTCCTGTCTTGTATACGCCAATAGAATGTGGGCTGACGGGCAGAAACGATCTCGCGATGTAATGCTAGGAAGCCAGTTTTTAGCTTTCCAGACTGCTCCTTTCGCTAATCACCCCGACGAGCGAATCAGGGTGGGAGCTAGAGATCTTCGATTGCCCCATTGCATAGGCGACGCTGCCCGACATCATCTATCGTTGGCGACTAAGCGGCGATGCTTTAGGACTGTTTGTTGCGAACTGTCTGATGCCAGGGCATAGCCCAGCGCTCCAACAGATTGATCACGACATAGAATGCGATTCCAAATAGACAGGCGACTAGAATGCCCGACCATGCTTCGCGCATGCGCAGCAGGCCGGCTTGGCTCTTGATATAGACGCCCAAGGCGTTTTGCGAACCGCCGAAGAACTCCGCTACCACCGCGCCGATCATGCTAAGGGTCGAGCAGATTTTGAGAGCGTTGAAGAGGTAGGGTAGGGCGGCGGGCAGGCGCAGCTTCAAAAAGACTAGGTAGTGAGGCGCGGCATAGGAGCGCATCAGTTGCAGAGCGTCGGGGCTGGGCGAACTGAGGCCGCGATAGACGTTCACCAAACTTGGGAAGAAAGTCATTACCGCGACCACGGCGATTTTGGAGGCGGGGCTGATGCTGCCGAGCCAGACGCCGAGCAAGGGCGAGAGCGCCACGATCGGAACAGCGTTCGAGGCGATCGAGAAGGGCACCAGACCTTGGGCCAAGGGCGGGAAGCGCACGCAGAGTGCGGCCACCAACGAGCCGAGGCCGCAGCCGATCAGAAAGCCGCCTAGCGCTTCGCCGAAGGTGAACAGGCCGATACGGAAGAGATAGCCCGGCTGCGTGAGAAAAGTCGCTATGATCCCACTGGGCGGCGGCAAGAGATAGAGTGGGATATTTAAAAGGCGTACCAGCCCTTCCCAGAGCGAGATACCGAGCACAAAGAGCAGCACAGGCGGCCACCATTGGACGGCTTGCGTGCGCAGCGAGCCGCTGTTGAAGGATGCGCTCGCTTTTTCGTGAACGATTGCCATGACCTATCCCTCGTTTTGCTTAGCCCGAAATTGGGTTTCGATCGAAATAGACCGTTTGTTGGCTACGCCAAGCCTGAAATGCGATCGGTATGCGTGTGGCATGGGACGGATCGAGCGCTGTGGGCAGCGCATCTTCGGCAAACCAACGGCAATCCAGCGTTTCGTTGGCGTGGCTTGCGTTCGCTAGATCGATCTCGCTGAGCGGTTCGCACACAAACAGAAACATATAGAGTTGATGCAGAGACGCGCTCGGCAAGAGGCGCGAATCGTGCACTCCCGCGAGCTGGACGGCTCTGCAACGCAAACCAGTCTCTTCAAATACTTCGCGCTCTACCCCTTGAGCAGGGGTCTCGCCCACCATCAAACCGCCTCCCGGCATGGCCCAACACTGGTTATCTGCGCGTTGGATAAGCAGAATCTCGCCTTTAGCATTGATAACCGCACCGTCGCCAACTGAGAGCGGGGTAGGACGCGCAAAGATCGTCTCGCGGAGTGCTTGAAACTCGTCGAGCGCATGTCCAGAAGCGAGCGCGAACATCGCCATAGAAATGGCTTGGATATTTTGAAAATGTTCACGTTCGTAGTCGCTCTTGGTAAAGCGCAAACCAAGCGCCGAGATATCGCGCAGTTGATCTGCCCAGAGCAAGATTTGGCTTGCAGCTGATCTGTTTGGCACGTCTCTGTCTTTCATGAGTGTTCGCGTAGCCCTTCACGCACTTCGGTCACCAGTTCAAAAAAGCGTGGCAGCTCGCGGGTTGTGAAGTCGCGCGGGCGCGGCAGATCGATATCGACGATTCGCTCGATACGCCCGGGGCGCGGCGACATCACCACAACCCGATCCGAGAGAAAAACCGCCTCTGGAATGCTGTGAGTCACAAAGATCACGGTCGTTTTGCTATCGGCGTCGCTCCAAATGCGCAGTAGCTCGGCCTGCATACGTTCGCGGGTGATCTCATCGAGCGCGCCAAACGGCTCGTCCATCATCAGAATCGAGGGAGAGAAGGCCAGCGCACGCGCGATCGAGACGCGTTGTTGCATACCGCCCGAGAGCTGCCACGGGTAGGAATCGCCGAAATCACCTAAGCCAACTAGCTTGAGCATCTCTGTGGCGCGCTCGTGGCGTTGGGCCGGGCTGTAGCCCATGATCTCGAGCGGCAGCTCGACGTTTTTGCGCACACTGCGCCATTCATACAGCACAGGCGCTTGGAAGACGATGCCGTAGTCGCGGTCTTGACGTGCTTTGCTGGGCGTTTTCTCTTTGACCAAGAGCGTGCCACTGCTCGGCTGCTCAAGGTCTCCGATCAGACGCATAAGGGTCGATTTGCCACAGCCGCTCGGCCCGATCAGCGAGATAAATTCGCCCGGCGCGATCGAAAGCGAGACATCGTGAAGAGCGTTGATTTGGTTTTTGCCGACGTAATAGGTTTTGTTGACCTGATTGAGCACAATAATGGGTGAAGTTGCCGTCATCATCTTGAAAGCCTTCCGCTCTTAGACGAGCGAGCTTGGAAGCTTATTCTTTACGCTTCGATTCGACGTTCGCGAACGATTAGACGTTCGGCGGCTGCTACAATGCCATAGAAGACGAGCCCGACACAGCCTGCGATCAAAACCGCCGCATAGAGCGCTTCCGGGCGCGAGTTGTAGTATTGGGCGGCGTTTAAGATCACAACTCCGATGCCCATACTGGAGCCAGCGGGCAATTCGGCCACAATCGCGCCGATCACGCTGGCGGTTGCGGCCACTTTAAGCGCCGTAAATAGGTAGGGCAGCGAGGCAGGCAGGCGCAGTTTGAGAAAGATCTGAACAGGGCTGGCAGCGTAGGAGTGCATTAGGGCTAGCGCCTCGCTTGAAGCAGCCCGTAGGCCGCGCAGCATGCCGATCGTGACGGGGAAGAAGGTGAGGTAGGCGGCGATAAAGGCTTTGGCCAGCCAGTCGGGCGAACCCATTTGGCCTAGACCGACCACAACCATAGGCGCGATCGCCAGAATGGGCACGGTCTGTGAGCCGACTACATAAGGCATTAGGCCGCGCTCTAAGAGCTTGGATTGCGTAAAGATCAAGGCCAAGAGGAAGCCGAGCATGCCACCGATCACAAAGCCGCCGAAGGCGACGCCGAAGGTTGCCAGAGCGTTGACCAACATTTGGTAGACCAAGAGCGGGCCTCTACCGCCTTGCGAACGTGAGCCAAAGAAGGAGACAATCGAGCTGAGGTGGGGTAAAGTGTTGTCGTTGATCGACCAGAGCGCTTTTATTCCTTCCCAAGCGCATAACAGCCCGACAACCACGTACGTTACTGGCAGCAGGCGAGCCATAAGTTGGGCTGCGGCAGATTTGCTTTGGGATGTATACTTGGGAAGCGACAGATCGTGATCACCCATACTCTCTCCAGATAGGAACACAAAGCTGCTAGCGTATTTCGCGAAGGCTTCGCCACGAAACCTTCTGTAGCAAACAACGCCTGTTGTTGTGCTAGATCGTACGGTGCACGAGAGGCAACGGTGCCTGGTCGTTTGGGGATTCGCCGGGTAGGATAGTATGAGAGAATCTCAATGTAGTTCGTAAAGAATATCCTGAACGTTCTTTCTTGTCAATAGGGTCTTTTTGTTTGTTTACAAGACGAGAGACGGAATGAGAGTTACGTTCCGCGCTGTTCAAGCTGAAAAGGCGAAGTAGCCGAATAATTTTGAGAACAGAGAATGTGAGGGGAGAGGAGTTGTGCTCCCTTCTCCCGCAATGCTATGCATTAGCCAAAAGTCGTGTCGGCAGCAACAGGCGCTCGTTCCTATACCATCGCGGGATTCTTCTTGAGAGCACAGAACTCAGAGAGCTTGAATTCACCCCCTCGCCCGCAGTGCGGGAGAGGGGGCCGGGGGGTGAGGGCAGCTAGCCCATTTGATAGCCGGAGGCGGACGCGCTGAGGACTGAATGGGAGCTAGAGATCTCGTCGCCAAAGTTGTGATACCAAATCCGTTTAAAGACTTGCGCTTTTATAACGCACAAACCAAAATCCGGGAAAGAGTTGTGTAAAATTTCGTGTTGTCGCGCGAAATTTTACACAACAAAATATAGTCAAGTTCCACTCTGCCGAAGGCCAAATAGAAAGTAATCAACCGGATTTGGTATGAAATAAGCGAGCGGATGTAGCATACATCCGTGTGGTTTGTCTAGAGGGGAAAAGCATTGCGACCAGTAGCGATTATTACCGGGGCATCGATGGGGCTGGGCCAAGCGATCAGCCAAGCCTTGGCCCAAGCTGGCTATCGTTTAGTCTTGGCGGCTCGTTCGCAGGAACAGATCAATCGAATGGCGGCTGAGTTTGTGCTGGCTGGCGGTGAGGCCATCGCTGTGCCGACCGATGTCACTAAGCCAGCCGATTTGGAGCGTTTGGTGAAGGTGAGTCTGGCCCAGTTTGGCCGCATCGATGTGTTGGTGAACAATGCGGGCGTGAGCGAGGCTTTTGAGCCAGCTCTGGAGGGCGATACGATCGCTGACCGCACCATGCATACCAATCTGTTGGCACTGATGCAACTGACGCGCTTGGTGTTGCCGACCATGAAGGCTCAACGATCGGGCCATATCATCAATATCGCCTCGGTGGCGGGCCATGTCGCCCTGCCTGAACGCAGCAGCTACGCCACCAGCAAACACGGTGTGCGCGGCTTTAGCGAGGCTCTGCGGCGCGAACTGCGACCTATGGGCATAAAGGTTTCGATGGTCTCACCGGGCTTTATCAGAACCGAGATGACCCGCGAGATGCGCATTCCTATGCCAGGGCCCGAGATTGTGGCGCGAGCGGTGCTCTCGCTGTTGCGGCGGCCTCGCCCCGAGATCGTCGTGCCTTGGTATTACCACTTCCCGATCTGGCTCAACCGCTGTTGCCCCAGTTTGGTCGACTTCTTTTTGTCGAGTTGGCTGGTAAATGTTGTTAGGCGGAAATAAAGAAAACAGGTGTTGGCTCGCGTAGAGCTGCTCAGATCGGTTCTGGGAAGCGCTGGGCCAACACCTGCTTTGTTTCAAATGTTTAGAGGCCGTTGTCGATAACCGGGCGGTTGTCGGAGAGATCGTAGCTCGCCTCGCTCACTTTGCCTTCGAGCAGGCGCCAAGTGCCCGGCCAGCGCGGCAGACAGATCACCTCGACTCGTCCTTGGGCCGCCAAGCGCTCGGCTTCGGCTAGATCGGGCAGCCAGGCGCTCCCCACCGAGGTACGTCCGCGCGAGATCGGCATTACACAGTCGATATAAGCGCCGTTGATAGTGCCATTGATTGTGCGGGCGGCTCGTACACGCAAAATATGGGCGCGCACCACCATGCCGTGGCGTAGTAGGCGCAGGTCGATCAGCGAGCGTCCCAGCAAAGTCCAGATCGTTAGTGCCAGCCGAATTCCCAAGACGAAGACCAACAGCCACGATAATCCGACGGGTGCGCGCAGCAAAACCAGCGCGATAGCGGCGACGATTCCACACAATAAGAGCGGATCAATATAAGCACTGAGCGGGCGCTCCGCAAGCTGGTCTCCAACCAAGTCGGCGATCAGCGAAGCAGAGAGTGGCCGTGGTGGTTGATGCTCCTGAATAACGTTGTTGAAGCGATGTACACTACTTGTCACAATGCGCTCCTCGGCCTGAAAAAATGCGTGCTCATACTATACAACATGGTACGGCCTATTATTTCAAGATTCAAGCACCTGTAGATAGCAATTTTGTTAGTTATATGTTGAGAAAAAGTAGTTCTACTCTGCCAAAAGAGCAAATAGCCAAAGAATTCAAGCGGCATTGTTATGATATCAAAGCCGCCTAACAATGTGAAAGCAAAAAACAGGCGATGGGCTTGTCAACAAACAGAGCCATGTTCCACTCTGCCGCTTGATCCTTTCAGATTGTGGCGGCTAGATCTCGCCCTTCCATTCGCTCCCAAGCGCGTCCGCCTACGGCTACCAACATCCCGCCCATCAAACGAGGGTGTAGCTGTGTGCCGAAGGCCTCCCCAAAATCGGCGATTCAAACCTATTTTGTATAATCGGATTTGTCAAATTCGCTTAAAGAGCTGCTTGCTCGTAAGGTAGGAAAAGGAAAACGGAGAACGAATAGTCAAGTTCCGCTCTGCCGAAGACCAAAAAGAAATACTAGGTGTGTTCTGTCGGCGCAGGAAGACAAAAACCGGGGAAAGGGTTGTGTGGGATTTCGCGCTGCCGCGCGAAATCTCAAAAAGAGTCACGTTCCGCTCTGCCGAAGGCCAAAAAGAAATATCTAATCGAAAATAAGGGCTTGTTCTGTGCGCACAGAACAAGCCCTCTGGCTTTTCAGCAACCACTCTAAACCCAAGCGCTCTAGCGCTGAGTCAAAAGGAACAGCATCATCACGATCAGTTGATAGCCGACTGGGAAGAGGCCGCCCAACAGCAATTGACTGCCCTTCCAGCCGTACAGCGCCTCACAGGCGCCCGCTGTGAGGAAGAACGACCAAACGATGGCGCCGAGCCAAAGGATAAAGGGCAGGGCAGGCACGTTCAGCGCCATAAAGACCAAAACCGCCAGCATAACGATCATACGTGGCAACTGCACGGGTGGGTAGAGGTACAGCATGCGCTGGCCTTCTTCGCCACCTCCGGTCGATTCGTCCAGGAAACCTCCCAGAATGCTGGCGAGCGGCCATTCGATCACAGTCATCAGGAAGAGCATGACGCCTTGGCTGATCAGCCAAGTGCCGGGCACCATGGTTCGCTCGAAGAGCGTGTAGAAGGCTGGCAGAAAGGCCATAGGCAGGGCCACTAACACCATCGGCATAGCCGCTTTGAGCATAGCCGAGCTTGAAAACTCGCTGCTCTCTTCGTCGGCGCGCAGCTTTTCGACCAGATAGTCGATAGCTACGCTGGGCCGGAAGATCAACTGCAGCATCCAAGCGCGCACGCCGCGTTGCAGAAAGACCAGATCTTCTTCATCTTGAAACTGAATCTGCTTGGCTTGAGCAACCGCCACAATTATTCGCTGCAAGAGCGGCTCGAAGTTGCTGATCGCCGAGGTGATCAACACGCCCGGATCGCCGCTGTTATCGAAGATGGTGCTGGCCGCTCGGAAGCTGGCCGGCAGGCCGGTGCGCGACTGAATCAAGACGGCGTAGCTGTTTTCAGAGAGCTCGCTGACTTTGATGGTATCGATCGCCGACCAAGGCAGCACATGCCAGCCGCGCCAAGTCTTGATGCGCAAGCCTTCCGAGGCCGTTTCTACATTTGGCAGAATGCTGTTTAGCAGCATAATGGCGATCAACACGACGCCGATCATCAGGTGGGCCACGATCAAGAGCATCCAAGGCCGCGCCATCTCGGAAGGGGTGATGGGCGTGGCGTTGAAGGGCCAGAAGTGGTGGGTCCAGGTCATGGTGATCGTCATAAACTTGATCCAGTAGGGGAAGTAGTTCCAGATCGCCAGAATGGCGAGCAGAATGCTGCCCCACGAGAAGATCAAGCTGATGCGGGCTGGATAGCTGCTTTTTGACTGTTCGACCTGTACGTTGGCGCTCTCGCCGCTCTCTTCGGCGCTGCGATGGCTGAAGAAGGCGGCCGGGCTGAGCAGAAAGCTGAAGAGGGGTGAGCGGGCGGCTTCGTCGATCACCACCGCTTTGTGCTTGCCACTGATGTGGGCCGAGTGCGTGCCCTCTTCGAGGATGGTCTTCAGCAGACCATCGAAGTCGCTGATCATCGAGTTGATCAAAAAGCCGCGCTGAAAACGCAGGTTGTACAATAGACTATAGAGCCGATGCCAACCAGTGAGCGCTTTGGGTTCGGTTTGGGCCAGCAAAATATAGCGCGTTCCGCTCAGGTCGGAGGTAACTTTGATGGTCGAGATGCTTGTCCACAAGAGTGGTAGCCAGCCGTTGGCGAATTCGACCAGCATACCGCGCGAACTAGTGCGAATGACCGGGAAAGCATTGCGCAAAATGAGTGCGAATAGGAGAGCGAGCAACATCCATAAGAGGGCTGGCAAGAGCTGTATCGGTTGGCGAATGTGGATGTTGTTGGTCCAGCGGTCGACAAAACGGACGATATCGTTGAGGAATGTTAAGCGCGAGAAGAGCGTGCTATCGATCCCTCTGATCTGCCAGAGAAAGCGTAGTACTACCGCTGATAGGTTGATAAGACTGACTACGACAGCAAGGCTGGTTAACAACTCAACTACCCAAGTCACAATGCGAGGATAACGATGGATCGTCTCGTGTTGCGTCATGGTTGTCTATCTCACCTCCGATACTGCGGGCCAGATCTGCTATTCGTCGCTCGATAGACTCCAGCTTTGTTGATCGCTTTCCTGAAGTGTTTGGATGCGGAGTTCGGCTTGATCGAGCAACTGTTGGCAGGCGGCGGCCAACGCCGTGCCTTGTTCATAGAGTTTAAGCGCTTCATCAAGGGCTAGTTCGCCCTGCTCGAGTTGCTCGACAACCTGTTGCAGTTGGGCATAGAGCTGTTCATAGCTGGCTTGTTGGCTGGCTGGTGTGGGGTTTGTTGGTTTGTTCATGGCTCTCTATTCCTTTTCTGTTGGCGACACTGTTTTGCGTTGGCGTTTCGTACGTTTGGGGGCTGATGGCAGCACCTGCACCTCGAAACTGCCCTCTCGTACTGTGATCTTGAGCGTGTCGCTGCGCTCTGCTTGTTCGGGCGTTACTACCACACTGCCATCGGCGCTTTGAACGACTGCATAGCCTCGTTGCAAGGTCGCGAGCGGGCTGAGGGTGCGCAAGCGAGCTGTGAGGCTATCGAGCTGAACGCGCCGTAGTTGGGCGTTGTGTCGAATGCGTTGCTGCATACTGCGCACCATATCATCGATCCGTTGACGATCGCGGCTCAAGCGTTGCTGAGGCGAACGAAGCTCCAATCGACGCTTTGAGTCATGTATATTGTTACGCAGTGTGTCAATATAGCTGAACATACTCTCATTGAGGCGCTCGCGCAGCTCGCGCAGATCGGCTTGCAGCTCGATGCGGTCGGGGGTGATCAGCTCGGCGGCGGCGCTGGGTGTGGGTGCGCGCAGGTCGGCCACATAATCGACGATCGTGGTATCGGTCTCGTGTCCGACGCCCGTCACAATCGGCACTGGGCTGGCATAAACGACGCGCGCCAACTGCTCGTTATTGAAGCAGTCGAGATCTTCGGCGCTGCCACCGCCGCGCGCCAGAATGATCAGGTCGAGATCAAGCTCATACAAGCGTTCGAGCGCAGCGATAATGCTTTGGGGCGCGCTCTCGCCTTGAACTTGGCAGGGCGACAAAATGATCTCGAGCAGAGGGTAGCGCCGCCGAATCACATTGGCCATATCGTGAATAACCGCGCCGGTTGGCGATGTCGCGATACCGATTCGTTTGGGGAAGCTCGGCAGGCCGCGTTTGCGCTGGCTGTCGAACAAGCCTTCGCGTTCGAGCCGCGCCTTCAGCTCTTCGAAGCGCGCGTTGAGCAGGCCGATACCCGCCGAGCGAATATCATCGACCACGATCTGGAGCTTGCCGCTGCCCTCATAAAACGAGATCTCGCCATGGGCATAGACCTGCTCGCCTTGTTGGGGTAGCGCCTTGAGGCGGGCGACAGAGCGTCGGAAGCAGACGGCCGACAGTTGGGCGTTGCCATCTTTGAGGGTGAAGTAGCAATGCCCGGCTGATGTCCGTGTCAGTCCTGATACTTCCCCCTCGATCCAGATATCGCGCAGCACATCGTCGCTGCGCAACATGGTTTGGAAGTAGTAACTGAATTCGGAAACGGTGAGTATTTGCATAAGCTGGTGATGCAACCTCTATTGCTCATCGTTGCAGAATGAGCAAGCTAAGCCACAAAAAATTGCAGAATAGTTGAGCGACCATACCTTGGGAGGAACCTTTGGACAACGCTTCCAGATCGGCTTGATATCGGTCTGATCGAACCCGTGTGAGCTGTTTACGGGTTGCGTCTATTATACGAGCAAATCGCTTTTTCGCCAATTTGTTCTACTTTTTGCCTACCTTTGCGCTTCACCGCTCGATAGCGAATCCGCTCGCTGCTCTTCACACAACAAAAAGAGTAACGTTCCACTCTGCCGAAGACCAAAAAAGAAAGTAATCAACCGAATTTCGTATCACCATCTGGCGGGTGGGCTGCTAGCCCCCATTCGGTCCTTGGCGCGTCCGCCTTCGGCTATCAACATCCCGCCCAACAAATGGGGGCCTTCCCTCGCAGCTTGCGCTGCGACCTAGTCGGTCGTACCCTTCGACAGGCTCAGGGTACGACCGCTCAGCCAAGGCCGAAAAAAGAAAAAGGAAGCACCTTGTAGCGCTTCCTTTTCGTTTTGGCACACTGGCGACAGCCTAGAGCGGCTCGATCACCATCAAAGGCTGACCGTATTCGACCGGCTGGCCGTTGCTCACCAAGATACGAGCGACGCGACCGCTCACTTCGCTATCGATCTCGTTCATCATCTTCATGGCCTCGACGATGCCGACAACGTCGCCAGCGTGAATCTCCGAGCCCTCTTGAACGTAGGGCGGATCTTTGGGCGACGGGGCACTATAGAATGTGCCGACCATCGGCGAAGTGATGGTGAAACCAGCGGGCAGCTCAACGCTCGGGCTGTTGGCGGCCGGTGCAGCGCTTGCGATCGGTTGGGGCGCAGCGCTGGTGCTGACGGCTTCGGTCGTGACGATCTGGGTAGTAGCGACGCCACGTTTGATATGCAAGCGGGCATCGCCACGCTTGATCGAAATCTCTTGAATGTCGGACTGTGCGAGCAAGCGCAACAGTTCGCGAATATCATCGGTTAACAAGGTTGTTTCTTCGCTCGATCGCTCTGCCATGGGGCACTCCTCTACATATCTCTCAGTACGCGCCAGGCATTACGCATGAGCAACGACTGGATCATATGGTGTTTTGGTCAAAACTTCATATCCATCATCGGTCACCAGCACCAGATCTTCGATCCGAACACCGCCCCAATCGGGGAGATAGATGCCCGGCTCGATGCTGGCGATTGCGTTTACCGGCACAAGTTGTTCGTTACGGCCCGAAAAGCTGGGGCCTTCGTGTATATCAAGGCCAACCCCGTGCCCAAGGCCATGGCCGAAGTATTCGCCATAGCCTTGCTCGGTCAGGTAATCGCGCGCGGCGGCATCGATCTCGCGGCAGGGCAGACCGGGCCGCAGCACCGCCTTCGAACGTTGGTTGGCTTCGAGTACTGTTTGGAAGATCTTGTTAAACTGCTCGTCTGGCTCGCCGATAATCAAGGTACGGGTCATGTCGGCGTGATAGCCTTGGTACAGGGCACCACAATCGATCACGATCGGGCGGCCGACACCAAGCTCTGCATCGCCTGAGCGGGCGTGCGGGCTAGCGCCATTGGGGCCAGCGGCGACAATGAAGGTGAACGAGACCCCTTCGGCCCCTCGTTCGCGCATGGCCAGCTCGAGCTGCCAAGCGACCTGGCGCTCGGTCATTTCGGGGCGCAAGTTGGCCCGAACCTGCATAAAAGCTTCGTCTGTGATCGCGATCGCTTGGCGCAAAATCGCGATTTCCGAGGCATCCTTCTGCTCGCGCAACTTCTCGACAATGCCAGAGCGGCCCACAAAGCCGACGGGCAGAGTTTTGCAGCTCTCTAGCAAGCGGTTGTATTGCGCCACAGGCATATGGCTCTCTTCGTATGCTACGCAGTGCAGGCGAAACTCTTTGATCGCTTCGGCGATCGCAGCATGTAGCGGCTTGCTTGCACTGATCTCGCGCAGCTCGAAATCGGGCGCCGCGCTTGCGACCTGCAAGCGGTAGCGGAAATCTGTAAACAACAGTGCGGCCTCTTGCGAGATCAGGAGCGTGCCCGCCGACCCCGTGAAACCGCTCAAGTAAATTCGGTTTGATGGAGCAGTGACCAAGAGCGCTTCGAGATCCTGTTCCTTCAAAAGCTCCCGCAGCGCTTGCAATCGATTATTCACAGCTTTTCTCCATAGCAGAGCCGACGCTTGCAACAAGAGCGCCGTCTAGTATAACACAACTCATTCGCCATCAAGAGCACAGATTATACGTTATCTAAGAGCCATTCTAACGCTAACAGATAGCCCTGCCAGCCTAAACCTGCGATCTGACCCTTTGCGATCGGCGCTACCACCGAGTGGTGGCGGAAGGCTTCGCGCGCGTAGACGTTTGAGAGGTGAACTTCGATGATTGGGATGCTGAGATTTGCGAGCGCGTCGCGCAGCGAGAGACCGTAGTGAGTTAGCGCGCCCGGATTGATGATCAGACCGGAAGCGTTGGCGGACTCGGTTTGGATAAAGTCGATCAGTGCGCCTTCGTGGTTCGACTGGAAGGCTTTGACGATCGCGCCACCTTGAGCTGCACGCTCGCTGACCGCTTGGTTGATCTCGGCCAAGGTGGTGCGCCCATAGATCTCGGGTTGACGCTGGCCCAACATATTTAAGTTCGGCCCGTGTACCAGGAGAAAGGTTCTCATAAATAACTATCTTTTCTTGTTGATACAGACCTAACCAGTGCTGTACAGCGGCCAACGAGCCCGTCCAGCATAGATCTATTCTACACGTTTTTGCTCAAATGCTTACAAAGCAAAGCCGATTGTTTGATCTTCGATACTATGCGAGCTCGCTTCGTTGTGTGCCACGAATCCGCTCGAAGACTTTACAAGCTTGGCGGCGAATTCTCCTGCTTCCATGCGTTCCTTGGCGCGTCCGCCTACGGCTACCAACAGCTCGCCCATCCATTCGGACTGTTTTATTGGCCTTCGGCAGAGTGGAACTTAACCATTGTTGTTGTGTAAAATTTCGCGCTATCGCGCGAAATTTTACACAACTCTTTCCCCGTTTTTGCATTACAAGAATGCAACTCTGTAAGCGAAATTGATATCAACAGGCTCAGGGTGCAGCTGAGGTTTGAATCGGCCGTACCCTGAGCTTGTCGAAGGGTACGGCCGACCAAGTCGCAGCGCAAGCTGCGAGGGAAGGCTCCCATTTGTTGGGTGGGAGGCTGATAGCCGAAGGCGGACGCGCTAGCAACCTGCTTTGGGGCTAGAGACCTTGACGCCAGAGCGTTATATGTATGTTGAAAGGGTGTTTGCCGTTCAGCAAACACCCTTTCTCGTTCGTTTCTATCGCTGCCTAGGCCGCTATTGGTCTTTGCGGACGATGGGCAGATAGGTGCGATAGGGCTTGTTGGGATCTTCGGGATTGTTCGGCTCTTCGGCGGGCGTGAACGGCCCGTTGATGGTATCGATCACCTCGTCGTAGACTTGGTTATCGAAGTTCGAAGTCGCCCGAATCGTGATCTGAACCCGACTGTTGGGCTCGAAGTTGGCCGGCACCGTGACCTGAACTTGGATCGGCACCGAGAAGCCGGGCACTAGGTTGGGCGTTTGGCTCTGCGAGAGCGTGACCTGCCAGCCCGCCGGCGCGTCGTAGCTCAGGGTGAAGCGGTCGGCGCTGTTGCCGAGGTTGTAGACACGGTGCCTGAAGGTCAGCACATCGCCCGGGTGGCCGACCTGGCTGTCGCGCGGCGAGATATTGACGCGCGCCACACGCAGCACGCTGGTTGTGTCGGTCGCGCTCTCTTGTACCGTGTTGTCGAAGGTCGAGCGGCCTGTGACGACCGTCTTCTCGACGTGGTTGGCTTCGGCGGTGCTCGGGATACGGACCGAAACGGTCAGCGGCAGCGATTGACCGGGCGCCAGCACCACGCTGCTCGGCACGACGCTGGCCTGCCAGCCCAACAGACCTTGCACCGAGAGCACGATCGTGTCGGTCTGCATGCCGGTGTTGGTGATGGTGTGGGTGTAGACGACCAGTTCGCCCGGTACACCGCTGCGAGCCTGATCGGGTTCGATCTCGAACTGATAGGCCGGGCCGACCCGCAGACGTGCGGTCGCACTTGCGCTTGGCGGCGTGCTCGTATCAGGGTGCGGCTGGTCGGCGGTGGCGGTCAGAATGGTATCGGCCTCGGTATTGCGCGGCGTACCATCTGGCGCTGTCACAGCCACTTGGATATCGATCTCTTGGCCGGGATCGATGCTCGGGACCGGGTTCGGTAGAGTCACGGCTGTCCAGCCCGAGGGCGGAGTCGCGCTCAAAATCGGCTCGAGCGGCATGCTACCGCTGTTGAGCAGCTTGAAGGTGAAAGTGACTGGCGAGCCGGATTCGCCCGAAAGCTGCTGGAGCGGCGGCGTGATCTGGAGACCCGGCACCGCGCGTACGGTGGCCACATTGGTGACGACAGCCTCACCCTCGGGCAGCGACGAGGTCGCGGTGATCAGCGTGGTGTTGACCGTGCCAGCCGGGATACCCGTCGGTACAGTGAGCGACGCCGTGATGGTCGTCGAGGCCTTCGGTGCGAGCACGACTTGGCTGGTGCCCAGCTCGAGCACCCACGGCTGCGATGCGCTCGCGCTCAGGCTGATCGTATCGGTGAAGTTACCGCTGTTGGTCAAAGTGTGCGTGTAGGTGATAACTTCGCCCGGATCGATCGACGTGGTGTAGTCGGGGGTGAAGTTGAGCTCGGCCCGCTGTTCGATCACCACCGTATCGATGAGACTGGTGGTGGCCGCGTTGCTATCGTCGGCCGTCACGTTGATGCGGATCTGAGCGCTCGATGCCAGCGCATCGCTGGGCGGCGTGACCGTCACCGTGAAGCTGGCGTTGCTGCCAGCGTTAAGCGACGGGATCGGCGAAGGCGTGACCACAGCAGCGCTCCAGCCCGTCGGCACATCGACCGTGACGTTGAAGCCCGCCGCAGCGTTACCCACATTGCTAAGGGTATGCGTGAAGCTGACGGCTACGCCCGGATCGGTGCTCTTGGTCTGGCCTGCGTCTAAGGAGGGCACCGCCGCAGCTACGATCGTGATCGTATCGTCGACCGTAGCCTTAACATTGCTGTCGCTGGCGGCAGTTGCGGTCAGGCTGGCGTTATGCGTGCTGCCCGCAGCGAGGCCGGGTGCGACGGTCACTTCGAAGGTTAGCGTGCTTTGTGCGCCGCGCGCCAAGTTGATGCTGGTGATCGGCTGATCGTTGCTATCGAGCACGCGTGCGCTCCAGCCGCTCGGCACCGTCGAAGAGAAGTTGAAGCGCTCTGCGCCGTTGCCGGTGTTGGTGATGGTGTGCGTGATGCGCAAGACCTGACCCGGCGCCGCTGTGACCGATTCGTCTTTGGTCAGGCTCAGGTTGGGCGCGAGCTGAACCGTTGTGTTCTGGCTGGCTGTGGCTGAGTTCTCTGAATCGGGCACACTTGGTGTTGTGGCTTCAACCTCAAGGGTCGATACCACCAAGGTATCGCTATAGGTGGTGGTGCGCGCCGTTGTATAGGCCGGAATCGTGACCGAGACGGTCAGAAGTTGTTCCGCATTGGGTGCCAGTGTGAACGGACCGCTGGGCGAGACGCTGATCGTCCAGCCATCGCTGCTGGCGTTGCTGGGCAAACTGACGGACGGCGTAAAGCTGCCCGACTCTCCACTGATATTCTTCAAGGTGTGCTGGTAGGTTACGGTTGTGCCCGGCTTGCCGCTGCCGTTCCGCTCGACGGGCGTCAACTGCGGCACAGCGATCTGCTTGATCAGGACGGTATCGACGACTTCCTTGAAAGATCCACCTTGTGAGGTCGCGCGGATAGTCGCTGCGTAGACCGACTCAGTGGTTGTTCCAACCGTGATGCGGACCCGAACGGTGCGCGATTGGCCCGGCGCCACTGCGCAGCTGCTGCAGTCGGGGAAGGTGACGGTAATGCCAGATGGCACGCTACCCTGTGTGCTGAGCGTAATGGTGTCATTACCATTGCCGTTATTGGTAATGGTATGCACAAAGTCATGGCTCTGGCCAAGATCCACATTCGCCGACTGGGCGGGCGGCGTAAAGTCGAAGCTATAGATCTGCTTGACGGTTGTGGTGTCGGTGCGCGACACGGGCGAGC
>Ga0207867_1000561_pt1 | contig 37224 bp, 30 predicted proteins | sample HigsolmetaAR206D_FD_184838 | JGI IMG/M metagenome (GOLD analysis project Ga0207867, IMG submission 184838) | Ionic liquid and high solid enriched microbial communities from the Joint BioEnergy Institute, USA - AR20-6-D (SPAdes) (version 2) ...
CGAAGCGCGCAGAGAGAGAATGCGGGAGTGGCTCAGTTGGTAGAGCGGCACCTTGCCAAGGTGCAGGTCGCGGGTTCGAACCCCGTCTCCCGCTCCATTTTTTTGCTCAACAGTTTACTGTTGGGCTTTTTTGTTATTTCTGGCCTTTTTTTAAAGCTATGGCGGCGTCGTCTCTTACTTCCATACCGCTTCTAGCGCGTCCGCCTACGGCTATCAACGCGTCGCTTCTTAAACCCCCAGCCCCTATCTCGCTCTAAAGAGCAGCCGCCCCCAAATACCACAACCTAAATGATCCCAATTGAAGACAGGTCTTATCGTAACTGGGGAAAATGTTGTGTGAAATTTCGCGCGACAGCGCGAAATTTCACACAACAACAATAGTCAAGTTTCACTCTGCCGAAGGCTAAAGAGAAAAGCGGCTTTGTGCTAGGCACAAAACCGCTTTTTGCAACAGCAAACTTACGCTATGACCGAAATAGTTGCTTCCTTAGCGCTGTACAAACGGCAACAATACAGTGTAGTTTGCCGCTGGCTGCTCGCTCTGGAGCAAGAATGGCCCGTAGTAGCGTTCGCTGCCATCGAGCTCGATCTCTTTGAGCCAGTAGTGATACATCACACCAGCTTGCGCTGTCTCATCGACGAGCTGGTAGCTGGCACCCTGGCTAGCTCGCCCTTTGCCAAGCACAATCGTCTGATTGACCTGCTCGGCCTTGGCTCGCGATCCATCAGGGCTGCGCAGCAGATAAAAGCCCCAGGTTTCGTGCTCGCTGCTGCTTGTCCAGCTCACCACGAGCTTGCCCGCCTGCCACTTCGCCTCAAACGAGTTGAGCCTAATAGCAGTGGGTATCGTGCCATAGATGCCCGCACCAATGCTGGAATTATGTTCGCCAGCGACTAAGCTGATCGCTTGGCTGTGGCCTGTGACCGGATCGGCATCGCTATCAAGCGCATCGTCGTTGCCTTGATTAGGGCTGGTAAAGCGATCGAACTTAACGGGCAGGTTGCTAAAGCCCACGCTATAGCTGCCGGGGGTCAGGTTATCGAAGCGATAAGCGCCTGTGTTATCGCTGCTGCTCGTGGCGATCGCAGCGCCCGAATCGTCGTAGAGCGTCACGCTTACGCCCGACACGCCAACTTCGCTATTATCTTGCAGTCCGTTTTGGTTCTCATCGTGCCAAACATAGCCGCCCAAGCTGGCAGGCTGATAGAGTCCAAAATCGACCGTCAGATTGCTGTTGGCATCGGGTGTGGGGTCGCTGATGCCGATGCTTGCAGCTTCGCCGGTGGGTTCACCGCCTGCGCTTAACGTCACCGGAGCGCTGCGAATAACAGCGCCAAGGCTTGTTCCATTGTCGTCGTTGTCGTTTGCAACGCTATTGGGCTCGGGTGCAGGCTCATAGCTGCCGCTTGCGCTCGCATTTCTACCTGAGCTTGAGATATAGCCGACTGGCGGCACAATCTCGACAATGTAGCTATCGGCGCTCAAAGCGCTAAACAGATAGTGACCAGTGGCATTTGTGGTGGTGGTGGCGATCGCCGTGCCATCAGGCGTGCCATCGTTGTCGCTATCGCGATAGAGATTGACCGTAACGCCGCTGATACCTTGTTCGCCTGTATCGAGCAAGCCGTTGTTATTGCTATCCAGCCAGATTTGGTTGCCCAAGCTCATAATATCGATCAGGCCCACGTCCCAATCGTGGTCGTCCTCGCCTGGGTCAAGTGTCGTTACGCTGGTGCGCCCCGTTGTGGGATCGACATCGCTATCGTTGCTATCGGTGCCGCTGCTACTGTCTTGCACGGTGAAGGCGTAACCAGCAGGCAGCACGACTTCAATTGCATAGTCACCCGGCTCTAGATCGCTAAAGGCGTACATTCCACTGGCATTGGTAGTGGTGGTCGCAAGTACGGTTCCGTTGCTATCGAGTAGATTGACACTGATATTGGGCACGCCCATTTCGCCAGTGTCTTGCAGGCCATTGGCATTGCTATCGAGCCAGACCAGATCGCCAATGCTGGCCAGCTGATAGATACCAGCATCCCAACTGAGGTCATTTTGTCCTTCTGTTAGGGTGACTTGGATCGTACGGCCAGTGCTTGGGTTGACATCACTATCGAGAGCGTCGTCGCCGCCGCTATCTTGGCTTACAAAGCGGTAGTTTGCCGCAAGCGAGCTGATGTCGAACTCAAGCGAGTAGACGCCCGGGATCAGATCGCTGAAGGTATAGATACCACTGCCGTTGGTAGTGGTGGTGGCGATCACGCTGCCCGCGCTATCGAGCAGACGCACGGTTACATTTGGCACGCCCGCCTCGCCCGTATCTTGGAGATTGTTACGGGTGCTATCGTACCAAACTTTGTCGCCTAGGCTAGCTAGTTGCGGCACAAAGCCAAAGTCGATCGTCTGATTGCCATCGCGATCATCGCCATCGACCGCAATGTCCGGCTCATTCCGTAAGGTAAGACTGATCGGCAAAGTTTGAACATCGCCCGTGCCTTGCGTGCTGCCATTGTCGCGATTGTCGCTGCTGTTGCTATCGGGATCAGCGGCTGGTTCATAGCTGCCGCCACCGACCGACGAGCTCCAGTTTTCCAAAACTGCACCCGTCGCAAACTGGCTGGCGGGAATGCGCACGATATACTCGCCCGGATTGAGGTTGTCAAAGAGATAGCTACCGTTGATACTGGTGGTGGTGCTCTCCAGCACGCTGGTGCCAGTGGCATTCAGCAGCTCGACTCTAACCCCAGCGATCCCCGACTCGCCTATATCGACTTGGCCATTGTCGTTGTAGTCGGCCCAGACCAGATTGCCCAAACGTAAGTGGGCGCTGGGAGCAATACCAGCATCGACACTTTGTTCGTGTTGTCCCGACACAAGCGTGTAGTTGCCTGTTCGTCCGCTGAGCTGGTTGGCATCGCTATCAAGCGCATCGTCGCCGCCCTGATCGCTGGGCACAAAACCATAATCCGTAGGCAGATCGCTAAAGATCACATAGTAGCTGCCCGGAATCAGCTCTTCAAAGAGGTACTCACCATTGCTATTAGTGGTGGTGCTGCTCACAAGAGAGTTATCGGCAGCATTGTAGAGCCTAACAGTCACATTCGCTACGCCCGTCTCGCCACCATCTTGCAGGCCATTGACGTTGCTATCGTTCCAGACCAAATCGCCCAGACTGGCTGGTTCAAAAAAGCCAAAGTCAAGGGTGAGGTTGCCGTTTGTATCATCGCCGTCTTGGGTGCTGGATGGCTCTTGACCACCCGCAAGGCTAACAAGCTCACTTGTTACAGAGTTGCCCGAACCGAGGCCATTATCATCATTATCGATGTTCGAGTTTGGATTATTGCTATTAGCCGTATTGATAGTCGAGACAAACCCAGCCGGAGCGCTTACGGCGACAATATAATCGCCCGGCCACAAGTTGGTGAAGTTGTAGAGGCCATTCGCTCCTGTGGTCTGGCTTGTGACAGGCAGCCCATCGATGTTGCTGACTGCTGTCACGCCATCGCTTGCCAACAACGACACAACCGCGCCCGCCAATGGACGATCAATGCTCACATCGTAGAAGCCGTTTGCATCCACATCCTCGAAGATCAGATCGCCCAGATTGACAGCTTGGAATAAGCCGAAGTCGACCGTCAGGTTGCTGCGGTTATCGGCAGTTGGATCGCTGATGTCAGTTGTTGGGGTCTCGCCTGTTGGCTCGCCATCGATCGTTAAGCTTACGCTGCCACTGCGAATGACTGCGCCAACAAGGCTGCCGTTATCATCGTTATCATTCTCAGGTGGCGTATCGGGATCCGGCGCTGGTTCGTAGGGCCCGATTGCAGCCATGGCACCAGTGCTTGTGCGATAGCCTGCTGGAGGTACGATCTCAACAATGTAATGGCTCGCGTTCAAGTTGGTGAACAAGTAATGCCCAGATGCATTGCTTGTTGTGGTCGCAATAGCATCATTGATAGTAAAGCCATCATTATCGGGATTGCCGTCGAAGTTGCTATCAGTGATATCGTCTGGCACACCATCATTGTTGAGGTCGCGATACAAGCGTACCGTTACGCCCGAGATACCTGTCTCACCACTGTCGATGACACCGTTGTTGTTGCCATCGAACCAGATACGGTTACCAAGCGACAAGGCCGGGTAGAAGCCGAAGTCAACCGTGTAGTTGGCATTATCATCAGGGCTACTGTCGGGCAAGTCTGAAATAGGAGGCTCACCCAGCGGCTCAGTGCCTAGGCGCAGTTCAACAGTAGCGGTACGAACAACACGGACTCCATTATTCAGCGAATTGGTACCGTTATCGTCGTCATCGCGATTATCATCTGGGTCTGGCGCACCTTCGTATAGTGGGCGCAAATTAGCAGTGTTTATGGTTAAACCAGTGCTACTGGTCATGCCCTCAGGCGTTACCACCTCAACAACATAGTTGCCCTCACCCAAATTAGTGAACAAGTAGTGACCGGACGCGATGGTGGTGGTTGTACGAATCGCATCATCAGGAGTGACCGAACCGTTGCCGGTCAGATCGTCTGGAATGCCATTGTTGTCGCTATCGACATAGATGCGAACAGTGACACCTGCGATCCCTGGCTCGCCATTATTTACGCGGCCATTGTTGTTATCATCACGCCATACCAAGTTACCCAAGGACATTGGGCGATAGATAGCAAAGTCGACCGAATAGTTGGCGTTATTATTGGGCACAGGATCGTTATAACCGCTAGGCATAATGCCATCATTGGTTGGCTCTGCGCCCCAGCTCAAGGTTACGGTTGCGCTGCGGATGGTTTGACCCGCATAGGTTGTACCATTGTCATCCGAATCGATATTGTTATCGGGGTCTGGTGCTGGCTCGTAGCTTGTTTGAGGATTGACAGCGTAGCCTGTGCTACTCCTATAATTACTTGGAGCAACAATCTCGACAATATAGTTGCCACCTAAGAGCTCGGTGAACAAGTAGTAGCCGCCATTCGCGGTGGTGGTGGTAGCGATCGCTGCGCCATCTGGCGCACCATCATTGTTTGCATCGCTATACAAGCGGACTGTTATGCCGTCTATACCAAGTTCATCAAGATTGAGAATACCATTGTTGTTTCGGTCATCCCATACTCGGTTGCCCAAGCTAAAGGCAGGGAAGAAGCCAAAGTCAACCGTCAAATTGGCCTGTGCGTTGGGTGCGCCTTGATCCGTCCCAAAGACATCATCTTCGTTGATCGGCTCAGTAGCGCCGGGGCCAAGCGTTATTGTCCCGCTCAGAATGCCATTGCTGGCAGGGTTGGCGTTATTGATCCCATTATCGTCGTTATCTGCATCGCCGTTGGGGGCTGCGCTCACTGGCGTGCTGGATGCATAGCCGACAAGCACGCCTATACCTGTGAAGTTCGAAGGATCGATCCGCACCACATAGCTATCGGCTGCTAGATCATCGAAGCGGTAGTAGCCGCCGTTCGCGGTGGTAGTTGTTTGAATTGGCGTGCCAAGATCGTCGGGCACCCCATTGCCATCAGCATCGAGGAAGAGGCTGAGCGAGACGCCATCGATACCAAGCTCGCCCGTGTCACGTAGGCCATTGTTGTTGACATCGATCCAGACACGATTGCCCAATGAAAAGGACAGGGAGCCAACCTGGGAGCTAGGCTTATTGTGGCCTGTTGAAGAATCATCAATACCACTGACACTAAAATCTCGAAAAACTTTTTTGGTGATCTTTTCTGCTGCTTGAAGGGTGCTCGGCGACGTAGCCATTATCGCTACTAACAGAACAATACAGCGCAGTGCGGACGAGATGTTTCGCAGAGGGGAGCGGGACGAATGCATAAACTACGCTTCCTACACCAACAATTGGTGCGTTTTTTTGGGTACGTAACGAACAGTATAACAAATATTGTGAATCTAATTGGCCAATTTCGGCTTATTTGCCCATAGATTCCTCTTTTTGCGATACTACAATTGATACCAAATCCGCTTGATTGATTGTTATTTGGCCTTCGGCAGAGTGGAATTTGTCTTTCCCCGGTTTTCGTTTTCCTGTGCTGAGAGAGTACAAGTCTTTTAGCGGATTTGCTATCAGGGGGCGCTTGGGCGCAGGCAGACAAGAAGCCGAATGTTTGGAAAGGATGGTGATAGCCGGAGGCGGACGCGCTAGAAGTTGAATGGAAGCTTGAGACTTCTCCGCCAACCTAACAAATCACCTGAAGCGCACAAGCGGATTTGATATGACAAGAAAGAGAACGAAGTGCCCGTTGGCGCTTCTTTTTTGTACAATGTCGAAAAGGAATTGACGGTTTGAGCAGAAAGGAGTATCATTCTGAATAGTCAATATTGACTATTCAGAATGTGAATCTTATGGAGCGTGAACTTTTATTGCTTGGTTTGCTGCGTCAGATGCGCATGTATGGCTATCAACTGCATGAGTTTATCGAACGCGATCTGACGACATGTACCGATTTAAAGAAAGCAACAACCTATTTTTTGCTTGAAAAGATGGCAAAGCGCGGCTGGATCAGCCAAACCGAAGAACGCGAAGGTAATCGTCCGCCGCGTCAGGTTTACGAGATCACACCTGAGGGCGAGCAAGTTTTCCAACGCTTATTACGAGAGAACTTAAGTAGCTATACCCCAGTTCGTTTTACAGATGATATCGGCTTGGCTTATGCCGATGCCATATCTCCTGAAGAGACCCGTACTCTTCTGGTGCAGCGGCGCGCAGCTATGCAGCAAGATTTAGAACAAGCTCGAGCCATTCCGATCCACGAGGGCTCGATTCAATTGTTACTTGACCATCGTGTTGCTCATCTCGAAGCCGAGCTAGTTTGGCTAGATAGAGTAATAGAACATTTTAGTAAGTAGGAAGGGTTAGTTGGAATGGACGCGCAAGCAAGTCCGGCTGCAACAAGCGGCGAAAAACTCGATTTTAAGAAGATACTTCCCATTTTGGTAGTGGTATTGGTAGACCTACTTGGTCTTACCATTATTGTTCCATTGCTTCCGCTCTATGCGGCCTCGTTTCGCATCAGTCCATTTATGATCGGTTTGTTGGGCGCCAGCTTCCCGCTGATGCAGTTGATCGCTGCGCCATGGCTGGGGCGCTTATCGGATCGTTATGGGCGCAAGCCCGTTTTGATCGCCAGCCAGATCGGTACGCTGATCGGCTTTCTCTTGTTGGGCGTGGCCAATACAATCTGGCTGCTCTTTATCTCGCGTATTATCGACGGCATTTCGGGCGGCAATATCGCGATCGCTCAAGCCATGATGTCGGATAGCACGACCGAGCGCACCCGCACTCAAGGCCTAGGTTTGATCGGAGCGGCTTTTGGTTTGGGCTTTATTATCGGCCCGGTCATCGCTTTTATAGCCTTGGCGCTCAGTGGCAATAACTACCATGTGCCGGCCTTTATCGCAGCTGCTTTGTCGGCGGCCTCGATCCTGATCTCGTGGCTTTGGCTGCCCGAAACCCATCAGGCGACCGCGACAACCAGCAGCCACACAGAGGGCGTTTCGCTCCAAAATCTGTGGGCGCTTTTCACCTTGCCGCGCGTTGGCTTAATGCTCATATTGATGTTTGTTCAGCAGTTTGCTTTTGGCGGCCTCGAGCAGTTTTTGCCGCTCTTGACCTTGGGCCGTTTGGGCCTCGATGGCAGCGGCAACGCTATGGTTTTTGTCTTTGTGGGCGTGATCGTGGTCATCGTCCAAGGTGGCTTGATCGGCAAGTGGAGCCGCAAATGGGGCGAGCGCAAGGTCGCACTGGCTGGTCTGGCCCTTTTGACGCTTGGTTTGGGCTTAACCGCTGCTACTCCGGCCCAGCCCGTAGCTTGGTATGAGCGCGCTGTGCTTGAAGAGCAGATGTATCGCGAAGCCTCTAGCGCTACAGCGAGCCGCAACGAAGTAGAGCTGCCCAGTGACGAAAATACGGGTTGGCTCGGCCTAAGTTGGCTCTTGGTGGCGATGATCCCTGCTTCGATTGGCGCTGGTATGGTTTCGCCGAGCGTCAACAGTTTGTTGTCGCGCAGTGTACCACCCGAGCGACGCGGCGAGGTGATGGGCAGCAGCACCGCCTTTGTGAGCGCTGCCAATGTGCTCGCTCCGATCTTCGGTGGAACATTGATTCAAATCTTTGGTTTAGGTTCGCCTTTCTGGTGTTGGGCGGTCGTTTTGCTAGTAGCAATAGGCATAGCTTGGCGCTCGCTTGAATAGCTTATATATTGTGCTGTTTTATGTAGAGGAGAGGTACAGATGCTCGAAAGACTAACCGCAACCGCTTCCTTTCATACCCAAGTTGGTATGGTAGTGGTGTTGACTACCTTTATTGCGATGGCGATTGTCGCTTGGGAGACCTGGCGCGGAATCGCGGTAAGCACAAAAGCGCGCATCAGCATTATTGTGGCCCAGCTTGCCCTGATGTTCCAAGCATTGATTGGTGTGAAACTTCTAGACCAGGGAGCGGGCGTATTACAGCTTTATGTTCACTATCTTGGCGGTCTGGCTCCGCTCGGCTTCTTCTTGGCTGCTTCGTGGTGGCCGATCGAAAACAAGCGTCTGCAAGCGCGCATTTTAACTGCTGCAACGATCGGAGCATTTCTCTTTTCCTTTATGTCGTTTACAATCGGGCGATCCTATGTACGCCGCGAACTGAGCCTTCAGATTATGCAGTTGCTCTCGTTGATCTAAACAAGGCAGCTTGGCGGAAGGGCTGTGGTATCATGTCCTCGTGGTGTACTAAACATACAGGGGAGAGTTGCCATGAGTGAACCGATCTACGACAGCCCTACCGATTGGGTCGCCAAGCATATCGACGACTATTTGAAAACCAACGGCGCCGAGGGCCATATCTGGCAGGGTGTGCCAACCCTGCTGCTCACCACCCGTGGGCGCGTAAGTGGAAAGTTACGTCGTACAGCCTTGATCTATGGCAAAGATGGCGACAACTACTTGGTTGTGGCTTCGATAGGTGGTGCTCCCAAGCATCCCCAGTGGTATCTCAACTTGGTCGAAAATCCCGAGGTTGAGTTGCAGGTCGCCGACGAGGTCTTTGCTGCGCGCGCACGTACCGCCACACCCGAAGAGAAACCGCGCCTTTGGAAGAAGATGGCCGAGATCTTCCCCAACTACAACGAATATCAAAAGAAGACCGAGCGCGAGATCCCGGTCGTCATCCTCGAACGGATCTAACAAATCTCTGGACTGGCCTGAGCTTAGGCCAGTCCAGTTTTAACCTCTTCGATCTTTGGCTCTTCAACAAGCCTTTGATGCCGTCTAACGCTTTTGGCGGCTAGGTCTTTCCCTTCCATTCCTTCCTTGGCGCGTCCGCCTCCGGCTATCAGAGTCCTTTCCAAACATTCGGCTTCTTGTCTGCCTGCGCCCAAACGCCCCCTGCAAAGCCAAGCAACCAAGCAAATTTACTATGATGCTGCCTGGAGTTTGGCTGCCAGTTCGCGTAATGCTGTTGCAAACGCTGCGTGAATCGCAGAAACCTGCGTTCCTCCAGCATAGGCATCGGCAACAACGCTGAGCCGTTCATACAGAGCAGCAATCGCTTCTGGATCGTTATGTGCGAGTGCTTCCTCTACCTGTGCGCTTGCCCGCTGCAGCTTCTCCTTCAGCATATCTTGCTCTTCAGGATCAGCGAGTTTTGCTGCAAGTTGGCGAAATTGAGCCGCAACCTCCAACCAAGGTGACCCTTCTTCTTCACCTTCTGCGTAGTAGTGAGCTGCTTCTTCGAGCTGTTGGATCAAGGCAGTCCGATCAATCTGAGGGTTGAGCACTGCTTGTTCAACCGCTGCTTTTGCGTTGGAAAGCGCTGATCCAAGCTGCTGACAAAGCGCAAGGCCTGCACGAGCATTTTGTGTATCGGGATGATCCTTACCTACAGTTCGTTCATAGATTGAGATCGCTTGTTGAAAAAGCGCTTCTGCCTCTTGATAGTGAGCTTGTCGAAGGTGCAGGCCAGCAAGATTGCTGAGGCTGGAGGCGGTATCGGGGTGATCCTCCCCCAACTGCTTTCGATGGATCTGGAGTGCTTGTTGATAGAGCCTCTCAGCCTCCCCATATCGCCCCTGTGATTGATAGAGAAGAGCAAGATTATTGAGAGAGGAGGCGGTATGGGGGTGATCCTCTCCCAACTGCGCTGTTCTGATGCGGAGTGCTTGTTGATAGAGCCTCTCAGCCTCTCCATATCGCCCCTGTGATTGATACAGGGCAGCAAGATTATTGAGGGAGGTGGCGGTATGGGGGTGATCCTCTCCCAACTGCTTTCGATGGATCTCTAGCGCCTGCTGAAAGAGCGGTTCAGCCTCCCCATATCGCCCCTGTGATTGATAGAGAAGAGCAAGATTATTGAGGGAGGAGGCGGTATGGGGGTGATCCTCTCCCAACTGCGCTTGATAGATCTGTAGTGCTTGTTGAAAGAGCGGTTCAGCCTCCCCATATCGCCCCTGTGATTGATAGAGAAGAGCAAGATTATTGAGGGAGGTGGTGGTATCGGGGTGATGCTCTCCCAACTGCTTTCGATGGATCTCTAGCGCCTGCTGAAAGAGCCTCTCAGCCTCCCCATATCGCCCCTGTGCATAATACAGGCCAGCAAGATTTGCGAGGCTGGAGGCGGTATGGGGGTGATGCTCTCCCAACTGGGCTGTTCTGATGCGGAGTGCTTGTTGAAAGAGCGGTTCAGCCTCCCCATATCGCCCCTGTGCATAATACAGGCCAGCAAGATTATTGAGGTTGGTGGCGGTATCGGGGTGATCCTCTCCCAACTGCGCTTGATAGATCTCTCGTGCTTGTTGAAAGAGCGGTTCAGCCACTCTGTAGTTGATCTGCTCTTGCTCTGCTCGACCCAAAGCCAAGGCAAGCTCGGCACTGCGCAGATCATTAGCGCTGCTCTGTCGTTGATAACAGTGACGCAAATGAGGAAGCAGGTGGATCATCAAAGCAGGCCGCCCTTGACTGACCAAATCATGGGTAGTGGCAATCACAACCTGCTCAACCTGTGCTTGGGCAGCTTCATCCTTGATCGTCTCTTCAGCATATTTGGCGATCAAGCGATGAATACGAACCGCTCCATCGCCGGCTTGTTCCACAAATCCTAGCTCCAATAGACGCTTGATTGCATCGACCTGTCGCTTTGCTTGGATCAGATCTGATGGATCAGTCGTCTGTGCAAAGGCTTGTATGAGCAGTGGTTGTGGTATTGGTTCATTGGGTGCAAAGAAAGCGGCATGGATCAAGGCTTTGAGGGCAAGCGCATCAACCGCCTTCTCAGGAGCAAGGCGTTGAAAACTGAGGTGGAAGGTCGTCCGTAAACCTTGTTCTCGCCTACGTTCTCCCACATCGCTACTCTCTTCGTCTTCATCATCTTCAAAACCTGGATGATTCAAAACTCGGTAGCTATGGAGGTCGCGAAGATAGATCTGTGGGATAGCAAAGGTTTCTCCTTGATACAGCTGTAAGAAGTTGCCTGCCAAATACAGTGCCAAAGGCAGATCACCAAGCTCCTCCGCAATCGCATTTGCATCGGCCTCGCTCAAATCGGCTCGATAGCGTTGCAGCAGGGCAATACTTTCTGCTCGACTAAGCACGCCCAGTGGCACCACATGCAGCGCTTGATCGCTTGGCCATTGGCTATTGCGGCTGGTGATCAACACTCGACAGCTGTTGCCTTTGGGGAGGTACCGTTCAAGCAAGTGTCGCGCTTGGCGCACTCCCACCTGATCCCAATTATCAAAGATCAAGAGACGGGGAATCGGTTCTTCCCAAGCCGCCTTCACCCGAGCGACACGCGCTTCAAGCGTCAACTGCTCGCTCTCATGGAAGGCTTGCATAGCATCGTAACCACCGCAGGCTGCGATCTCGCTTGCAAGGTTCGCAGGATCATCAGCCGACAGCCAAAAGACCCCACCTAGAAAGTAGCGCCCATAGCGATAGGCGAACTCGCTGGCTAAGGTGCTTTTGCCCACTCCACCGATACCCGTGGTGATCACGCTGATCCCACCCTGTTTCAGCTGCACGGCAAGCGTAAGCAGATCGTGCTGGCGACCCACAAAATGATCGGTGCGTCGCGGCTGCATACGCGAACCAACCGGTAGATTGTCCACGGGCGGAACAACATCCTCCGGCATTTCAGCAAGCCGACGCTTGGCCTCTTCAAGATCGATTGGCGGTCGCTTTGGAGGAATCTTATGAACTATTTTATTTCCGGCTACATTATCGCCGTAATGAATCGCACCACTCTCATAGCGTACCCCGCCAAACTGTTGGAATACTGAACCTGTCATATCGCCTGTAACAGCGACTCCTACAACGGCATTCCCAGTGATCGTTTGCTGATGCTGGCGTGCTGTTGCCAGCTCTTTCTCATCGTCAACAACAATTCCAAGGCGAAGCAAGGCCTCCTTGCACTCGGCAATGGCATGGCGGGTCTTGGCGATCGCTTGCTCGCTCGCCTTGGCAGCTAGCTGGCTTACCAACAGGCTATAGTGGCGGGCAAGCTCGTTCTGGAGTGTACTGATCTGCTCGGGTTCAGACATGGCGGCTACTCACTGGTTGATGGGAACGAATGCTCTTTGTATTCTCTGTCTTATTAGTACCAATGTAATACCAAAAGCGATTACGGCAAAGTGATGACATCAACAAGCTACAAAAATCCTAAAAAGGATAAGCAGAAACGCAGCTTGAATCGGCCCAAAACGGCATACTGAGCACGAATCCGAATCTCTAACCTGCGGTACAATAGAGCCGCCAAAACTACTACACTATTACGTACTATCTTCTCTTGACTTCTAGGGAGCAGTGTATGACGATTAGGAGAGCGTCAGATATGGATCTCCTCACCGCCGTTCTGAATCTTGCCGATACGCAAGATGACCGCCACATCGAGCGGATTCAAGCTTTGGGAAAGCGTTTATCGACCTATCTCGATGATCACGACTTCGATATCGGTGAAGAAATCACCTCTTTAAAGCAAGATATCTTAACCTTAATGCGCACCATCAGTCTGCAAAACGATCGTCTGCGCATGCAAGAGCGTCTGCTCACCACCCAGTCGAGCCAGATCCAAACCCTTTCCCAAGCTCTTAACGACTACCTCGCCACGACCCAACAAGAGGGTGAACAGCTGCTCTCGCTCCAGTCGCTCGCCACACGCATCCAAGAACAGCGCCTTCAGATCCAGTCGCTGGCCCGAGCGCTGGTTGAACAGGGCAACCGTATTCACGAACTGCAAAAGCAGATCGAAAGCAAAGCGGCCGAGGAGAGCTTGGAACGCCATGTCGGTCAAAGCGAAAGTCAACCTGCTAACCCCGCTTTGATGCGCCTGATCAACGATCAAGTCGAACGCATTCACGCCCTCAATGCCACCGTTGTCGAACTGCTCGAACGCATCGAAGCCCTCGAAACACAAGCCTAATTCCGCTTTATCCCTTGGGCGTCTCTTGATCAAGATCGTAGCTATGCGCGAGCTGTTCTGTGGAGTTTCGTGTACGAACGCGCTATTCCACAGAACACAAACCTTCATCGTTGTGCAGCGCACCAAATAACAAACATCGTCATACGAAATCCGCTTGAATCGTTGTATGTTGGGACGGACTTTCGACACACAGCTACACCACCGTGCTTACGGGCGAGCTGTTGCTAGCCGCAGGCGGACGCGGTGAGGATCTTCGTTGGGGACAAGACCAAGCCGCCAGAGTGCTAAACTGGTCAAACGGATATCGAGTAGCTATAAATCTGGGCACTTTCAAAGGCGGCCATTTCCCATACAATAGGGCCATGGTTGAGGGCAATGTTGCACCGTAACCCTATTGTGTTCACAAGGAAGGAACCAGATATGTCATTTCGCAGCAATCAAGACCTGCCTACAACGATGCAGGCCGTGGTTTGTTATGGCCCCCAAGATTATCGTCTCGAAGAGCGCCCTGTGCCGCGTCCCGGGCCGGGCGAGGTTTTGGTCAAGGTCAAGTCGGTCGGCATCTGCGCCAGCGATCTCAAGTGTTATTCTGGCGCGCCGCTCTTTTGGGGCGATAAGCACCGTGTCGGTTACTGCCAGCCTCCTGTGATCCCCGGTCACGAGTTCGTCGCCGAAGTAGTGGCGATCGGCGAAGGCCCAGAGAACACGCGCGGCGACCGCTTGGAGCTGGGTGATCTGGCTGTTTCCGAGCAGATTGTGCCCTGCTGGAACTGTCGCTACTGTCAACGCGGCCAATACTGGATGTGCCAAGAGCACGATATCTACGGCTTCCGCCAAAAGGCCTTCGGCGCTATGGCCGAATACATGCTCTTCCCCGCCAACGCCATCAACTACAAGGTTCCCAACAGCATCCCGATCGAACACGCCGTCTATATCGAACCGCTGGCCTGCTCGATCCACGCGGTGCAGCGCGGCAACATCGAATTCGGCGATGTCGTTGTGATCGCCGGAGCTGGCCCGCTCGGCCTGGGTATGATCGCTGCGGCCCGCCTCAAGCACCCTCGCCTCTTGATTGCGCTCGATCTCGACGACAAGCGCCTTGAGGTCGCCAAAGCCTGCGGCGCCGATCTCGGCTTCAACCCGCGCAAGCTCGATGTCGTCGATGAGGTCAAGAAGCTGACCGATGGCTACGGCTGCGATGTCTATATCGAGGCGACCGGCCACCCCTCCGCCGTCGAGCAGGGCTTGCATATGATCCGCAAGCTCGGCACCTTTGTCGAATTCAGCGTGATGCGCGAGCCGGTTACGGTCGACTGGACGATCATCGGCGATACCAAAGAGCTCAACATCCACGGCTCGCACCTTGGCCCACGCTGCTACCCCGTCGCGATCGATATGCTCGCCAAGGGTCTGCTGCCTATGGAGCATATTGTGACTCATCAGTTGCCGTTGGCCCAGTTCCAGCAGGGCATCGATCTGGTCGCTTCGGGCGATCAGTCTATCAAAGTGACCTTGCAGCCCTAATCCAACCCTGCTTACCTTAGGGCTGCTCGCAAAACGTCGGGAAGCAGAGCGTGTGTCGGGTTGAGCAAGGGTTCTGCACAGCCTTTGCTCAACCCACACCAGCTTAATTGTTTTAGCGCTCTAGCGGCCTGTTCCCTTTCTTGCATGCGGTCCTTGGCGCGTCCGCCTACGGCTACCAACATCCCGCCCTCCACAATAAGCCTCTAGCCCTGCTCACAGCGCGCCCCAAAGTGCAAACTTGGTTCAAGTCATCGTTTTCCATTGATACCAAATTCGTTTAAAGACTTGCCCATTTGGAGTGTAATACCAAATTCGTTTGAAAGACGTGCATTTGCTTAACGCGAGAAAACAAAACGAGGGAAAGACGTTGTGTGCTATTTCGCGCGATAGCGCGAAATAGCACACAACAAAAAGAGGTACGTTCCACTCTGCCGAAGGCCAAATAGAAAGTAATCAACCGAATTTGATATGACATAACGCAAAAAAGTGGGAGATGCTGCTGCATCCCCCACCATCTTCAGTTCATCTGATTGTATGCGACCTAAAATTGGTTTATTTATGCGCCAGAATCACCTGATCGCGATAGGTGAGCTGGAAGTCGACCCGATTGAGCAGTGAGTCGGCGGAATCTGGCTCGCATAGCTGGCTCAGTTGCGCGAAATATTCGGGCGCAAGCCAAGGCTGCAGATAGTGACTGAGCTGACTGAGGTAGCTGCTCAGATAGTTGCGTTCATCATTGTTCAGCGGCAGTCGGCGAACCGATACATAGGGTGTATTGCTTGTAACGATCAAACCTGCATGTGTGAAGGCTTGAGCCAGCTCGAGATCGTATTCGCCTGGGTCCTGCGGCACAAGCCCTGCTTCGATCATCGCTTGGTGAATCGGCTGCTTAAGTTCTGCCGGCCATGTGATCTGAGTTGTGGCGAACAGATTTTGATAGAGCATAGCAACATAACCGCGAGGGCGTACTACTCGTTGTATCTGCTGCAATACATCCTCAAACTGGAAGGGCTCGATGCGCTGTTGCACAGCCCAAACGAAGTCGAAGCTATTGGCATCGAACGGCAGGGCGTTTACTTCCCCGTGTTTAAGCGCGATCGCTTTGCCAAGCCCCGAGTTGTTGGCCATCGCTCGAACCTGTGCCAGCTCATCGCTATCGTGTTCAAGGCCTACAACACTGCCTCCCGGTACGACTCGCTTCGCTAACGCAAGACTATAAAACCCATCAGCGCAGGTCGCATCTAAAACACGATCGCCCGGAAAGAGCGGCAGCTCGCCGATAATCTCGTGTAATGTATCGAGATGCGCTTGCTGGTAGTGTGCTAGGAAGGGTGGATCAAAACGGATTTTTTCTTGTGTCATATATATTGCTACAGCAGAATCGTAGCTATCTTTAACCATGTTGCGGCCTACCTTTGTTATGAGATCAAGAGCAAATTAGCAGGATATATGCCAACTTGCTGAAAGAGACACACACCGAGTTAGGTCAGCTAACCCCAAACGAGGCGCTAACGGAAGAATGTAAGAAAGCAAGGAACAAAACTATGGTTAATAGTGCTGTTTTTTTAATCGCCTGCCCCGACCAAAAAGGTCTGGTTGCTCGCATTGCGAACTTCCTCTATTCGCATAACGCTAATATCTTGCACGCTGACCAACATCGTGACGCCAGCCAAGATCTGTTTTTAATGCGCGTTGAGTGGGATCTCAGCGATTTCGATTTGAGCATGGAAGAGTGTCGTGCTGCATTTGTACCGATTGCAGAGGCTCTGAAGATGCGCTGGAAGCTCTATGATTCTCGAAAACGTCAGCGTTTGGCGATCTTCGTCTCGCGCTACGAGCACTGTCTACTCGATCTCTTGCGCCGTCACCATCACGCCGAACTCGATTGTGATATTCCTCTTATTATTAGTAACCATCCAGATGCTGAACCAATTGCAGCCTTTTATCAAATTCCGTATTATCATATACCGGTGTCAGCGACGAACAAAACTCAAGCATTCGCCCAGATACTTGCACTATTACACCAAGAGCGCATCGACTGTGTAGCGCTTGCTCGCTATATGCAGATCATACCGCCCCAGTTGATCGCGCACTACCCGAATGCCATTATCAATGTACACCACTCGTTCTTGCCCGCTTTCAGCGGTGCTCGCCCATACCAGCGCGCCTTCGACCGTGGCGTCAAGCTGATCGGCGCTACCAGCCATTATGTGACTGAGGAGCTCGATGATGGTCCGATCATTGAACAAGAAGTGGCGCGCATTTCGCATCGGGATGGAGTGGAGGATCTAGTGGCAAAAGGACGCGACCTTGAACAACTTGTATTGGCACGGGCGATACGCTGGCACCTTGAACACCGCATCCTTGTGTATGCCAATAAGACCGTTGTGTTTGATTAATGAAGGGATTGTCTAATGTCAGATACCGTTCATGTTCTATCTGCTCAAAAACTCAGCGAGGCAGAGCGCGACATGTTGCAGTCGATCTCTCCGCGCTTGGTGATTGTCGATAAAGATCTTCGTGGTTCTAAAGCGATAGAAGAAGCTATTACGCCCGAAACCGAAGTGTTGTTTGGTGGGTACTATGGAAGCTTTGATCTACAACGTGCTCCTCGCTTGCGTTGGATCCAAGGAGCGAGTTCGGGAGTGAATCATTTGCACGGTACACCATTGTGGGAAAGTGATGTAATGCTCACCAGTGCGAACGGCGTGCATGCCGTTCAGATCGGCGAATATAACATCACTATGATTTTAGCTCATTTCCACCATTTGCGCACGCTTTTTCACGGGCAAGATCGGTGTGAATGGCTGAAAGGCTCCGAACACAGTCTTCAACCACGCGAACTTCGCGATATGACGATCGGCATCGTTGGTTACGGCGCGATCGGCCGCGAAACCGCTCGTTTGGCCTCAGCATTTGGCATGCGCATCTTGGCCACCAAGCGCCCCAGCAGCTCGGCGCGCTACGACGGCTGGATGCCCGCAGGCACGGGTGACCCTGATGGCACAATTCCAGAGCGCTACTATAGCATGCAGGAATTACCCGAATTGCTGCGCCAGAGCGACGTGGTTGTCTTGACGCTGCCGCTCACAGATGCGACCCGCCATGTGATCGGCAAGGCCGAGCTAGAGAGCATGCAGCCTCATGCCCTTTTGGTCAACATCGGGCGCGGCCCCTTGATCGACCAAGACGCCCTGATCGAAGCGCTGCGCAACAAGCGTATTGGCGGCGCTGCCCTCGATGTTACCACACCCGAGCCGCTGCCGAGCGATAGCCCGCTCTGGACGCTAGATAACGTGATAATCACACCCCATATCTCGGGTATGAGCAATAAAGAGCGCGAGCGTGTTCTCGAACTGTTCGCCCTCAACCTGCGCCGCTACATCGAAGGTCAACCATTGATCAACTTGGTCAACCGCGCCGAAGGCTACTAAGCTCTTCCAAGCATATTAGTACCAAATCCGTTTAAAGAGCTGCATACTCATAAGCAAGAAAACAGAGTCAGGTTTCCTCTGCCCAAGGCCAAAAAGCAATAAGCTCATCCGGATGTGCTGGCAAAACGCAACATAAGGAAAAGAGGGTCTGGCAGCCTTGCCAAGCCCTCTTTCCTTTACATAAAGCTACTTTCCAGCGTAGGCGATCACATCGATCTCGACCAGAAAGCCTGCCAACTGGCTGCCGACCGTTGTGCGCACCGGTTTGGGGTCAGGGAAGCGGCTGGCATACACTTCGTTGAAGCGCGCAAAGAGCGACATATCGCTCAAATGAACCGTCGCCTTCACCACATCGGCCAGACCCAAGCCCTCTTCTGCCAGAATCGCCTCGATATTCGAGATCACTTGGTTGGTCTGCTCTTCGATCGTCTCGGCCTCGAGCTTACCAGTTGCGGGATTAACCGGCACCTGGCCCGCCACAAACACAAAATCGCCGACTCTTAGACCTTGCGAATAGGCACCGCCCGGTTGGGGTGCTTTGTTGGTCAAAATTTGTTTCTTTGCCATAGTCCTTTAGCTCCAGCGGTTTGCTTCAGGATCATCCATTTCGAACGGCACTTCGGCCAAACGGGTCCACAACTCTTCGGGGATGGGGTAGTTGTAGAGGTCGATCGTCTGCTGAATGCGGCTTGCGCGCGTAATGCCCACTACCGTCGAGTGGATGCGCGGGTCGCGCGTCGAGAACTGTAGAGCAGCGGCGGCTAGCGGCACACCAAATTCCTTACAGATCGCATCGAGTTGGCGGGTGCGCTCGACCAACAGATCGGGCGCATCTTGGTAAGCGTAGCGCGGGTAGGCATCGGGGCCTTTAGCCAGCATACCGCTACCGTAGGGCGCAGCATTGATCACGCCTAGGCCCTTTTCGGCGGCCAAGCTCAGCAGCGCATCGGCGGAACGGTTGAGCAAGGTGTAGCGGTTGTGGGTGATCATCAGGTCGAAGGCACCGGTCTCGACATAACGCATCATCAGATCAACCGGGCCGCCTGCCACACCCACATATTCGATCACACCTTGGCGCTTAAAGTCGAGCAGCACCTCGACCGGGCCGCCCGGAGCCATAATGGCGGTAAAGGGCGCGTGTTCTGGGTCGTGCAGGTGCATAATCTGAATCTTATCGAGACCGAGCAGCTTGAGGCTGCGTTCGACCGAGCGCTTGATCTGGTCGCCACTGAAATCGCCGGTCTGCAGATGGCGGTCAGCCTTGCTAGCAAGCACATGGCCTTCCGGAATACCGCCGATCTCTTTCAAAACCAGACCGATACGGCGCTCGCTCTCACCGTCGCCGTAAGAAGCAGCCGTGTCGCTGAAGTTGACAGGGCTGGCGAAGGCTGCGCGCAGCGTTTCAAAGGCTTGCTCATCGGCGACTTCGTAAGCGAAGGTATCGGGCATATTACCGAGCGCGGCATAGCCGAAACAAAGCGGTGTTACTTCAAGACCTGTCTTTCCCAATACCTTCTTTGGTAAAGGCTGCTGATTAGTTGGAATGGACATCACTGTACTCCTTCTGGCGTTAACCTTAACATTGGTTTGTAGCGCTCAGTGTATCATGGATTTCACAAAGCGTTTTCAGCTTTAGAATGCCCTAAGAACGCTTCCATCGTTGGAAAAACAAACTATACCCACTCCACGCTTCTCTGTACCCGCGCCATCGCGCCCGTCGCCTAGGCTAGCTCGCAGCGAACCTAGTGCATAACATAGCGAATCCCCACGCAATAACAAGGAAAAACTGAGGCAAGCCAGAGCCTCTTTCCACTTTGCCCAAGGCCAATACAAAATCCGTTTGAATTGTTGCTTTTGGAGAGCTCTTTCGGACGCACAGCTACAAGCCTCGTTTGGTGGGCGGGATGTTGGTAGCCGAAGGCGGACGCGCCAAGGTACGAATGGAAGGGAAAGACCACGCCGCTGCAATCTGAAGAGAGTAAGCGAATTTGTTATAACAACCTAACGTAATCGCTTGGCTTTCTTAGTAGCGCTGATCTGCCCGAGCGCACTCTAACCAAGCTCGTGATTGACAGGCCTACAAGCTATATTGTATATAATACTTTCAAATCGCTTTCCTTTAGGAAGGAAAAACTATGCGTTTGGAAAAAGCGACAGGTATTCACTATCAAACGAAACAAGACCTTGTTTATTCGACCCTTCGTCACGCCATTATGCATTGCGATCTTTTGCCCGGTGCGCGACTTGTGATCGAAGACATCGCTCAACAGCTTTCTGTTAGCCCCATACCTGTTCGTGAAGCATTACATCTGCTGCAATCCGAGGGCCTAGTTGAAATGACGCCCCACGTAGGAGCGATCGTCGCTCCGATCGCCCCTTCCGCTATCACCGAGATCTTCACCATTCTTGAAGGGCTTGAAGTGGTTGCGACTCGTACTGCCGCCCAACGTATCACAGCCGCTAACTTTCTAGAGCTGAGCGCCATCAACCAGGAGATGGACGAAGTGCTCGAGCGCCAAGCATTCGAGCGCTGGCCCGACCTGAACAGCAAATTTCACCGCACCATCTCGTCGTTTACGGGCATGATAATGCTGCAGGAGATGACGCATCGCATCTTCGACCGCTGGGATCGCGTACGACGTTACTACTTCTCAGATGTTTTAATCCATCGGCTTGATGTTGCCCAACAAGAGCACCACGCTATTCTTGAAGCTATGCGCACGCGCAACTACAGCGAACTAGAGCGCCTGATCAAACAACATAATCAAGGTGCCCTCATCTCTTATACGGCCTATATCGAGGCCAAAGAAGCCTAGCGAATCGCGCCTAGACGGCGAGCTGCCAATTGTGCGATCTCGAGCGCTTCTTCCTCCTCAAGCGCATGGCGGTACCCGATAACATAGACAAACGAAACATAGCGTCGATGCTGGATTCCAAAGCTAAACTGAACCAACTCGGCCTTATCTAATTCTCGTATCAACTCGCGTCGCATTGCAAAAGAGGCCGATCCTAAGCTGTTTTGAACGATTTGATTGGCACCTTGTTCCAGAAGCTGATTGCGGCTAAATCTCAGTGCGCGCTCTGCCCCCATGTAGTCGTGATAGCGCGCCACTTCGTTGCGCACCGAGAGCGCGCCGTCGTTGGCGAAAGCCTGCGATGTAAAGTTTGCCAAGAAGGCTTGTTCGCGCTTTTGGGCCTTGAACTCTGCGATAGTGGCAGGGTAATTTGAACTCATGCGAGCAGCGTCTTCATTGCTTAGCCAACGGCTGCTGCGCGTATAGTTACTGGGCAGATCGCTGCTTTGTAATACCAGCGTATCGAGCGGCCCGAGTTCGCTTACGACATGCGGAAGCCAGATCCGATACTTATCTTGCTGGGCAGAGATCTCGCTTCCCTGAAGCAAAAGACAGCTTGCCAACACAAAGATCGCTAAAAATCGATACCTCTCCATGATCATCTCCTTTGATCCCCTCTGAATCGATCATCGATCTCTGATACCAAATCCGTTTAAAGACCTGCATGCTCTTCACTCAGAAAAACGAAAAGCTGGGAAAAGCAAAAAGAGACACGTTCCGCTCTGCCGAAGGCCAAAGAGAACCTAATCAACCGGATTTGGTATGATCTCTTCAATAGCTTTTGTGAATTTGCCTCTGTTGGTGTATCTGATGGGACTCTAAGAGAACTATACCACCGCTCGATCCTTCGTGTAGGCCAGATGTCAAAATAGTTAACTTGCCGCCTCTAGTAAGCATTCGATCGCGCCTGAAAAAGGGGCATGTTTTGCCTGTTGCGCCGCTTTACAATCGCAGCCCGCTTGAAATAAAAAAGCGTCCCGATGCCCAATCGTTTGCATCGGAACACTTCTTCACATACCAGTAGCACCTTCTCAGCGCTCAGTAGCGCGGCTCAGCGCTTTTTGAACAAAAAGATATATTCATGTTTAAAAATATAAAAGCCGCCTACAAAAGCCCGATAGCGCCACAGCTCTTTTTGACTGCGCTTGGCCGAGGTATCTTCGAAGTTCTTGACGATAATGCTCTTCAATGCAAAACCGCGTTGCATCACCATATTCATGGTTTGGAAGCCAAGCGGAATCCATTCACCCTTCACGTACTTATCGCCGATCACGATCACCAGATAGCGCCCCTTCTCGAGAACAGGTGCGACCTTATCGACGAGCTGCCCCATCATTTCGAGAAACTGTTCGACCGACTCGGCGTTCGAGAAGTCGCGTTCATCGTCGCTAAACTTGATAATATCGAAATAGGGCGGGTGCATAATCACCAGTTGCACCGCCGAAACACCGTATTCGGCTAGCAGCGCTTGGTAGTCGACCGCGAGGTTATCGCCATGTTTGACTTCGCTTTTAACCCCGTGCTTATTTGGCTCGGCTTTGACCAACTCGCGGATCTGCTCGACCATTCGCTCTTGCAGCTCGATTCCAATCGTATTGCGCCCCAGTCGCTGGCCTTCGATCAAGGTGGTGCCCGAGCCTGCGAAGGTATCGAGCACCCAATCGCCTGGTTTGGTATAGCGCCGCATCATCTGGTTGGGAATCTGCGGAATAAAATTGCCCCAATAGCCCGCCTTATGCACGCCCGAGCTATCGCGTCGGTCGATCTGCCAGAGGCTATCGGTATAGATATCTTCGTACTGTTTCCAGCGATTTAAGTTGATATCGTTGATCCCGTTGGTGCGCACTTCGCGCACGCTCTTGATCAAGCGTTCGATATAGTAGTGGGCGCGTTCGATCGAAAAAGATTCGAGAATCTGGTTGAGTTCAGCGATCAGATAGGGCTTACCGAACTGCACATCTTCGATCCCTTGAGGAACCTGAAACAGCTCGTCGTTAGGATCGTGCAGCCGTTCTGTGATGGCGCGGAAGTATGCACGCAAGCCCTCAACTGTTTCTGCCTCAAAACCGACCTGAAGCAGCTCGATAAATTGCGGCTTGTTGATACGCAAGATCTCGATCTGTTCGATCTCACTATCGTCATTGTAAGGCGGAATATCGTCAAATTCGTTTGTATTCATGCTGTTACAATACTATTCATTCGTGGACCGCACATTCAGCATGTAGGACACTAGATCAACATCTATCAGGTGGCTCTTCAACAGATATGCTACGTGCTTAGAAGGCGTGCGAGCACAATTGCGACTCGGAATGCTGTGGCATAAAAGAATAATCCAGCATTATATCCGATCTAGTGTACCACATCGAGCTACTTTAGTCGTTTGCAATCGCCTGTTTGCGATTCGCCAAGCCCGGTGCAGCAGGGCACTCAGACTGGTCGTATAATACCTAAACCGAAGCGCACAAGCAATATACAAGCGGGCTTTTCTGTACAAGCTACTGTTTGCAATGGAGCAAGAAAACACGAGCAGAACATCAAGTAGCCTTCTACTCCGAGGCTGCTGTATCAAGCGAGTCGACTGCAGCGCCAGTGCTGTCGTTGTGTTTCGGTAGTGTGACCTCTTCTGAGAGAAAGCAAAAGAGTTGTATGTCCAAGCAAGTGATCATCGGTATTGCAGGCGGATCGGCCTCTGGTAAAAGCACCTTCTCACAGGCCTTAGTTAAAGCCTTGCAGGAGCGCGGGAAACATACGGTCGAGTTAATTATGGCCGATCGCTTTATGAACCCACAGCGCCCCGACGCACCCAAACTCCGTTTCAGTTTAACGGGCGAAGAGATCTTCAACGCCAACCACGAAAACTCGATCGAATGGCCCGCACTTTTGCGCAGTATCGACGAGATCGCCGCGCGCGAAGATGCCCCAGAAATTATTCTGGTGGAAGGGCATCTCTTGTTTGTACACGAATTTGTACGCAGCCGCTTCGACCTGCGCCTCTTCATCGATCTGGAAGGCGATCAACGCGCCATACGCCGTATGCTGCGTGACATGAAGGGCGGACGTGCCAGCCGCGATCCTGATTTTATCGGCACCTATTTCCTCGAATGCGCTCGGGTTGGCCACAACACTTACATCGAGCCCAGCAAGGTACATGCCGATTTTATTTTGCGGGGCGACGCCGATTGGAACAGGATCGTGCCTAAAGTATGTGGTCTGATCGATTCCATGTTCGACTAGGCCCAGCTAGAACAAGCTTCACGTCGCTCCTCATACAGAGCGAGCGCTTGCTCTCGGCGCGAGGCTCTAGCAGAAGGAAAGGAAAGCTATGCGTTATACCGTTCGCAGTATCTCGTTGTTCTCGGCCTTACGGGTCGGTTGTGCGCTTGGTTGGCTGATCGCGCTCTGTCCGGCGATCGGCTTGGCGTGGCTGATCGGCCAAGCGATCCAACGCATCCACGAGTCGGTCTCGCGGGTCGAAACCTTCGACATCGAAGTGTTCGGCCAGCCGATCGCAAGCATCGACGTGGTGCAACTGCTCGGCCTGAGCAACGCTGCGTCGACGATCAACGAGCTGGCTACCAACCTAGGTACCACGCTAGTGATGCTTGTACTGCTCTTTATTGCTGCGGGGGCTTTGGCGGTCGCCTTGACGGTACTGCTCTTCTGTATGGGCTACAACCTGCTGGCCGCCTTGGGCGGCGGCATCAAAGTCGAGCTGCGCCCCGAAGAACAGCGCCGCTAGCGGGCATTGTTCTGTTTCAGATCGTTATGGGGGTTTCGGGCGGAAAGATCTCGACCGACCATTCGGTCCTTAGCGCGTCCGCCTACGGCTACCAACATCCCACCCATCAATGCTGATGCGTATGCTGCTGCGCGATCGCGCAGCAGCATACGCATCCTTTTCATCGTTCTCGCACTGCCTAACGCTGTCACGCGCTGCGCGAGAACGCTCTTCAGCTGCGCTCGCCCAAGCTGCTGTCGCTTGTGCTTGTTGCACGCGGGCTAGGCGTGGAGCGCGCTCGTCGCAAGCTGTTGGGCGATCTCTAAATGGGCCTCTATCGCCCAAGGGTGTAGCACTACCAGATCGGCTTGGCGCTGCCAGAGATAGTCGAGATAGCAGAAGGCTGCCTGTTCGAGCGAGCGCTGTAAAGCGGACTGTATCTCGGCGAGATAGGGTGGGTCGCCCGCTTGATCCCAAGCGATTTTATCGGCTACGAACACAGCCATATCGAGCTGTGACGCCCCAGCCTTCAGGGTGGTATGACAGCCGATCGCGCTCAGCACCGCCTCATTTGTTACTCCGAAGAGCTCTTTGGCGATCGCCACCGATAACTTTTGATGGATAATCATCGGTAGCTTGCGCTCTTCCTCCAACACTTCGATCCCCAGCCCTTCTGCATAGGCGATCCGTTCGTGATTGGGAATCACCACGCTGATATCGTGCAGCCAAGCTGCCTGCTCTGCTGCTTCAACATCGAGTTCGTAGTGCTCGGCGATGCGTCGCGCCTCCGCTGCGACCCGCGTCGAGTGGCCGACGGTCTTTTCAAAGCCGTGCTGTTTCAGAAACTGCACCACATCTTGTTGGAGATCGCCCTGAAAGCTTACTTGGCTAACGAGTTGTGAGAGTTTGGTTTCCATTCATGACCTATGCTAGGAGGATGAAAAATAGAGCTTACCAGAGGTCGATAAGCCGCCAATACATCGTAATCCCAAACTTGTGCTTCGATATAGCGCTCGGGGCCATGCGAGCCGTCGCTGTTCCACTCTTGAGGCAGCCCGTACTGTCCGATCAGCTCGGCTAGTTCTGCTACGGTATAAACTTTTGCGCGGTAGGGGCGTCCGTCTTGGTAGCGCATTGCAGGGAACATGTCGCCATAGGTAAAGCTGACCTGATCGGGATCGAAGTGACTCAGTTCAAGTGTGATAACGTGCGGCTGGCTGAACCATCTCAGTAGCCAATCGCAGGGGCCGACCGTAAAATAGTGGGGAGTCAGACGGCGCGGCTTACCTCCTTTGGCGATAAAGAGTTCGCGCACTCGCATTTCGAGCTCGCGCCGAATCTTGCAATAGTCGCTGGCACGCTTGCTGGCCAAACCGCGACCCAAGCGGCGCTGCTGCTCTTGCAGTTGTTCGGCCTCTTCGAGACTAAGTTCAGACATACTTAGAAACGGACCATAACACGCATCGTAGTAGTGGAACAACTGAATTGAGTCAGGCATACCCCCTCCAGAGTTCGGAAAGATTTGTACATAACAAATCTAACATTATGATACACTAGATGGCCTTGCGTTTGGAAGAGCTGTAGCGGCTCCCGAAGAGCAAAACAACCGAATACTTACGAAGTTTGTACAACGGCTCTTGTGTTTGGCTCCAAGCGAGGTAGCGACCAGCCAAAGAGGATTCCACCTTTAGATTGTTATAATTTGCACAAAGTAGACGTATAATAGAACAGAGAGAGTATATGTTTGGCTTGGTGAGAGCTTTATCTGCACCGAGCACTTCATACACACGATGAGGCCAGATCGGCACAGCGCTGTGTTAGAAATACAGAGAACGCTATGTTAGGAATGCGAGTTGCTACTGCTGCACTACGAAAACGTCCTCGAATGGAAGAGATGGCGGAGATCGCCCGTCAGCGCGCCCGTGAGAGTGGGCACCCGGTCTTAGTCAGTGTCAGTACTCGTGTCAAAACATCCGATCCCCTTGAACTGTTTGCACGTGCGATGGGCGCGACCCATCATCGCTTCTTTTGGAGTATCCCTTCCAAGCAGATAGCGATCGCGGGTCTTGGCGCGGCTTGGAGTCACGACTGCCATGGCAGCAACCCCTTCCCCGCAGCCCAAGCGGCTTGGCAAGATCTGCTTGCGACCGCCGCTATCGATATAGAGGATGAAACGTTGCCCTTCGCTGGCCCGCTCGCGGTTTCGGGTTTCGCCTTTGACCCCAGTGCGCCCCGTGGCGAGATCTGGGCCGACTTCCCCGAAGGCATGCTTTTGTTGCCGCGCATCGTCTTGGCGCGGGTGGGCGACCAAACCAGCCTCACCGTCAATGGCTTGGTTGGCCCCGAGACCTCCTCGGTGACGCTGACGCTCGAAGCGGCCCGCCGACTGATGGCATTGATCGGCGAGGCGGCCCAACGCAACAACAAAGCCAACACCATGCGTATGCGCGACTCGCTCGATGGCGCGGCATGGCGCTCGACGGTCGGCGATGCGGTGGCAATGCTCAAGCGCGGCGAGATGGAGAAAGTGGTCTTGGCACGCAGCGTTTTGGTCGAAGCCCAGGCGCCGCTCGATCTGCCTTCGGCGCTCGAACGCCTGCGACGCGACTACCCCGATACCTTTGTATTCGCTGTGGCGCGGGGTGGGCGCACCTTCTTTGGGGCCTCGCCGGAGCGCTTGGTCAGCTTAGAGAACGGCCAGATCTCGGCCTATGGCTTGGCTGGCTCGATCGCGCGTGGCAAAACACCCGAAGAGGACGCGCGTTTGGCCAATGAGTTACTGACGAGCAGCAAAGATCTTCACGAACATAGCGTGGTGGTACGCACCATTTTGGAAGATCTCAGCGATATCAGCAGCGATCTCTCTGCTCCAACAGCGCCGAGTATTCTGAAGGTGCGCAATGTTCAACACCTTTTCACGCCGATCAGCGGGCGCTTAGCCCAAGGTTACAGCATCTTCGACCTGCTGGCCCGTCTGCACCCGACCCCGGCCGTGGGCGGACGCCCGCGCGAGCAAGCGTTGGCTTGGATTCGCGAGCACGAAGGTCTAGAGCGTGGCTGGTATGCCGGCCCGATCGGCTGGATCAACGCCAAGGGCGAGGGCGAATTCGCTGTGGCGCTTCGTTCGGCCTTGGCCGACCGCCAGCAAGCTCTGTTGTTTGCTGGCTGCGGCATTGTAAGCGACTCTGATCCCGATCGCGAGTACAATGAAACCAAATTGAAGCTGCGGGCTATTCTTGGTGCGCTCGGTGAAGTTGAGGCCTAACTATGCAAACACCTTCCTATCCTGATGTTTTGGCGACTGCCGTTGGCAGCTTAATCGATGAACTGGTGCTCGGCGGTGTCAAACACTTTTGTGTTTGTCCTGGCTCGCGCAGCACACCTCTGGCGCTAACCATAGCTCGCCATCCTCAAGCGCAACTTTGGTTGCAACTCGATGAACGTTCGGCTGGCTTCTTTGCACTTGGCATGGCCAAGCGTTTGCGCCAGCCTGTCGCGCTTGTATGTACCTCCGGCACGGCGGCGGCCAACTATCTCCCCGCTGTTGTCGAGGCGTCGCAGGCGCGTATTCCGCTTATTCTCTTGACCGCCGACCGCCCGCCAGAGCTGCGCGACAGCGGTGCGCCCCAAACCATCGACCAGATCCACCTATTCGGCTCGTATGTGCGCTGGTTTGTCGATATGGCTCTGCCCGATCCCTCGCCCACCATCACCAACTATGTGCGCACCGTAGCCGGACGAGCGATCGCCGCTAGCAATGGCTTGCAGCCCGGCCCCGTTCAGCTCAATATCCCCTTCCGCGAGCCACTACTGCCCGCTACACCTTTGGCGCATCCGCGCGGCAAGCGTGCTCCCGAACAACCTTTTGTCAGCTCTGTGCAGGGCAAGCGCGAACTAGCTGCGCCCCAGCTTGAAGCCCTTGCCGAGCGCCTGATGCGGGTTGAGCGCGGCCTGTTGATGGTTGGCCCGCAAGATGACCCGGCCTTGCGCCCAGTTGTACGCGCTTTGGCGAATAGGCTCGGCTGGCCGCTGCTGGCCGACCACCTGAGCCAGACCCGTTACGGCCCCGAGAAGTGCCCAAGCTTGATCGATTGTTACGACGCTTTTTTGCGCGATCCTACCTTTGTGGCTAGCTACGCTCCCGAACTGGTCTTGCGCTTCGGTGCTATGCCTACCGCCAAACCCTTCCTACTCTATTTGCAGCAGCACCCCGACTGCGAGCAGTTGATCGTCGATGGAGGGGCGGGCTGGCTCGACCCAACCCTTTCGGCAAGCAGCATGATCTATGCTGATCCTGTGCTGTTGTGCCAGCAGCTCGACGAAGTTTTGCAGGCGAAGGGCTATCAGAGCCGTATCAAAGGCGCTTGGAGCCAAGCGTGGCAGCGCGCCCAGCGCATCACTCGCGATCTAATCGAAGATCTCTTGATGCACGACCCCGAGCTTTCCGAGCCGCGCGTCTTTGCCGAGCTGGCCGATCTGTTGCCCCAAGATGCCTTGCTCTATCTGAGCAATAGTATGCCGGTGCGCGACGCTGATACCTTTTTGACCAACCGTAGCCGCGAGCTGACCGTCTATGGCAACCGTGGAGCCAATGGTATCGATGGTGTGGTTTCGAGCGCTCTGGGTGCCGCCGCTGTCAGCGATCAGCCGACCCTCTTGGCGATCGGCGATATCGCCTTTTATCACGATACGAACGGCCTGTTGGCCGCCAAGCTCCACAAGATCAACCTGACCATCGTCTTGATCAACAACGACGGCGGTGGAATCTTCTCGTTTTTGCCCCAAGCCAGCGAGCGCGACCACTTCGAGACCGTCTTCGGCACGCCGCATGGACTCGATTTCGCACCATTTGCCCAGATCTATGGCGGCAGCTATTGTCTGGCCGAAGATTGGCAGAGCTTTCGCAGCGCTGTTGAAAGCGCTTTGCAAACAGAAGGCTTGTCGATCATTGAAGTGCGCACCGATCGCGAGCGTAATGTCGATCAGCACCGCGTTTTGTGGCCTCGGGTCTCGGCGGCGCTGGCGGCGGAGGGGATTATTGCACGCTAGCAGAGAACGACATGCAGACAGACCCTTCTCAAAGTTTATACTATCAGATCCAAGGCGAAGGCTTCCCACTTTTACTTTTGCATGGCTTTACGGGGAGCTCGCATAATTGGCAGCATATTCTGCCAGACCTAAGCCGCCATCATCGTGTGCTTGTACCCGACCTGATCGGCCACGGTCGCAGCCCTGTGCCCGCTGACTATCGGCGCTATAGTATGGAGCAGGCGGTTGACGATCTGCTGGCTCTGCTCGACGCCCAGGGGATCGAACGCTTCGACCTGCTCGGCTACTCTATGGGCGGGCGGGTGGCTTTGCATCTGGCCTTGGCCGCCCCAGAGCGGGTGCGTCTTTTGGTGCTTGAAAGCGCTTCGCCCGGAATCGACGACCCGGCCGAGCGCGAGGCCCGTCGCGCTAGCGATAATGCCTTGGCAGAGCGCATCGAGCGAGAGGGTATCGAATGGTTTAGCGACTTCTGGGCCAATCAGCCCCTCTTTGCGAGCCAACGGAGCTTGCCTGCCGAGCTGCAGCAGCAGATTCGCCAACAGCGTTTGAGCCAGCGTCCGCAAGGGCTCGCCAACAGTTTGCGCGGAATGGGCGCGGGTCAACAGCGTTCGCTCTGGCCAGAGCTGGCACGCCTCGACATGCCCGTGTTGCTGATCGCGGGAATGCTCGACGCAAAATACGTTACAATCAGTCAGCGTATGGCGAGTGTCTTACCCCATGCGAAGCTGCGGATCGTGCCGGGAGCCGGACATACGGTGCATATGGAACAAGCTGCGCTCTATTGCCAAATAGTAAATGCGTTTTTTGCCGCCCATGAGCGGCTGTAAGGGAGTTGATTATGCCCATCGAATGGAAGAAAGTCAAAGACTATACCGATATCATTTATGAACACGACGCGGCGGGGGAGGGTATCGCCAAGATCACAATCAATCGTCCCGAGAAGCGCAACGCCTTCCGGCCGGAGACGATTATCGAGCTGTTGGAGGCCTTTAGCTTGGCGCGCGACGATGAGAGCATCGGTGTGATCCTCTTCACGGGAGCAGGCGACAAGGCCTTCTGTTCGGGTGGCGACCAGAGCGTGCGCGGCGACGGCGGTTATGTTGGCAAAGACCAAGTGCCGCGCCTGAATGTGCTCGATCTGCAGCGCTTGATCCGCATTATTCCCAAGCCGGTTATCGCTATGGTGGCGGGTTACTCGATCGGCGGCGGCAATGTGCTGCAAGTCGTCTGCGATCTCACCATCGCGGCCGACAATGCTATCTTCGGCCAGACCGGGCCCAAGGTCGGCAGCTTCGATGGCGGCTATGGCTCGAACCTGTTGGCCCGTATGGTCGGCGATAAGCGCGCCCGCGAGATCTGGTATCTCTGCCGCCAGTACAATGCCCAAGAAGCCTATGAGATGGGTATGGTTAATAAGGTTGTGCCGCTCGATCAGCTCGAAGATGAGGCGGTGCAATGGGCGCGCGAGCTGCTGGAAAAGAGCCCGATGGCATTGCGCTTCTTGAAGGCCGCTATCAATGCGGCTGCGGACGGTCACGCTGGCTTGCAGCAGTTGGCGGGCGACGCTACACTGCTCTACTATCTGAGCGAAGAGGCTCAAGAGGGCAAGAAGGCCTTCTTAGAGAAGCGCAAGCCCAACTTCCGCAAGTATCGCCGCTATCCCTAAGCTTAGGCAGCGCAGAGATAGCGTCTGTAACAGGCGGCGTTTTATACGAATTCCGCTTAAAGACTTTGGAATTCGTGTCATGCAGGAAAACGCTAAACGCAAGAACATGTTTGTAGAGCTTTTGCGCGGTAGCGCGAAAGCTCTACAAGGAACATAGTCTGCTTCAACTCTGCCGAAGGCCAAAAAGTAAGTAGTCTACCGGATTTGCTATTATCCCAAATCCGTTTAAAGACTTGTGTTCTTTCGGCGCAGGAAAACAAAAGCCGGGCAAAGAGTTGTGTGAGATCTTACACAACAAAAATAGTCACGTTCCGTTTTGCCGAATGCCAAAAAATAAGTTATCTATCGGATTTGGTATTATTTACCCAAGCGCAATATAAGGACGAAAGAAGCTCTTATGTCTGCTGTTGCCACACCACCCTCGCCTCTTCGGGCTTGGCTTATGGCTATCCGCATTCCAACCCTGCCTGCCGCAGTTGTTCCAGTATTGGTTGGCTCTGCGATCGCTTATAAACTTGGTAGTTTTCAACCTCTAGTCTTTTTAGCCGCCTTGATCGCTTCGATCTGCATTCAGATCGGCACCAATTTAGCCAACGACTACTTCGATGCCAAAAAGGGCGCCGATACTGCCGAGCGACTCGGCCCTACTCGTGTAACGCACACCGGTTTGATCGCAGCCGAAACGGTGCGTAACGCTATGCTCTTGAGTTTTCTGGTGGCTGCGCTCTGTGGGGTCTATTTGATCGTAGTGGGAGGCTGGCCGATTTTGGTGATCGGACTGTTTTCGATCGCGAGCGGCATTATGTACACGGGCGGCCCCTTCCCGCTCGGCTATAACGGTCTGGGCGATCTGTTTACTTTTGTCTTTTTCGGTCTGATTGCTGTGATCGGTACAACCTACGTTCATACGGGCAGCTTTTCCAACCTTGCACTCTTTGCTGCGCTTCCGGTTGGTATGCTGGTTACTGCGATTATCGTGGTTAACAATGTGCGCGATGTGCATACCGATCGCAAAGCCAATAAGCGCACCTTGGCGGTGTTACTGGGCGAGCGTTTTGCGCGTAGCGAATATGTTGTATTGGTGGTCGGCGCCTATGTGGTGCTGCTGATCGGCTGGCTGTTGCAACTGGTATCGGCTTGGATCTTCCTGCCTTTGCTGACCATTCCGCTCGCTATTCCGCTGATCAAAGCTATGTGGACCCAAAGCGGGCGTGTGCTGAACCCCATTCTGGGCGGAACCGGGCGGCTCCATATGTTTTTTGGAGTCTTGCTGACGATCGCTTTAGTGCTCTAGCGATAGAAGCGTGCGGTAGGGCGGAGCTTGTTTCCGCCCTTTTTTGTTTGCTCTACCCTCTCGCCTGCCAGAAGCGCTCCCTGAGAAAGTCCCTCTCGCTTCTCTGCGCAGTGTTAGTGTAGCGCCAACGTTCGCTAGCACACCGCCGACTTGTGCTCGTGCACTGGCGACTTGCGACCGTGTAGCAGTGAACTTTTATGCAATACCGCTGAATTTTGAGTGTGTACCGCTGAATTTTAACGCTGTACTACCGACTTCTCCCAAGGAAGTACCGACTTTTTACACTGCACCGCGTGGGAATCGCAGTGCACCGTGTGGGAATCGCAGTGCACCGTGTGGGAATCGCAGTGCACCGCGTGGGAATCGCAGTGCACCGTGTGGGAATCGTAGTGCACCGCGTGGGAATCGTAGTGTACCGCGTGGGAATCGTAGTGTACCGCGTGGGAATCGTAGTGTACCGCGTGGGAATCGTAGTGTACCGCGTGGGAATCGTAGTGTACCGTGTGAGAGGCATTGAGCTCGCCCAAGGCTAAACGTACCCTTTGGACAGTATTGGCCCTACCCTTCGACAGGCTTAGGGTACGATCTTTCATGGGATGATAGGGGCCGTGCCCCTCGACAGGCTCAGGGTACGGCTAGCAGGGAAGGCCTATAGCTTTGTGGGAAGAGTATGGTTTATGGGGGCGCTGTTGTCAGACTCCCCCTCTCCCGCGACTATGCATTACCCAAAAGTCGTGTCGGCAGCAAAAGGCGATATTCCGCATACCATCGCGGGAGTATCCTTGAGAGCACAGAACTCAGAGAGCTTGTATGCGATTTCGCGTAGCGAAATCGCATACAAGCTCAACATTTACCCCCTCCCGGGGGGTGAGGGCAGATAACGCTGATCGTATGTCGATTTGTGGCTAATGTACAGCTCCCGCGAAGCGAGAGAGGGGGTCGGGGGGTGAGGGCCGACCGCCCGGATGGATGGAAAGGATGTTGATAGCCGAAGGCAGACGCGCTAGAAGCCGAATGGGAGCTAGCAGCCTCTTCGCCAAAGTATTAAGCGGATCTGACAACCAAAGAGCGGAAAAGGCGTTATCATACTAAGCGTTAGTTGTGTTCTTGTTGAGACGATAAAGCCGTTTAAAGAGTATAAAGATCGCTATGACAACTCGTTTACCCGATTGGCTGGCTCGCCGCGCCGATCTTATGCCAGATGCACCCGCTTTGATCGCTGGAGAGCTGCGCTGGAGCTTCGCCGATCTGCATCGCGCCGCCAATGCCGCCGCTGCCCGCCTGCGAGGCTTCGAGGTCGAAGCTGGTCAGCGGGTCGCCTCGTTGATGGGCAGTAATCCGGGATTTGTGGCCTTGCTGCACGCTATGCCGCGCGTCGGCACAAGCTGTGTGCCGCTTAATACCCGTCTGACGCCGCCCGAACTAGTTTGGCAGATCGGGCATTGTCGCGCCCCGTTGGTGCTGTACGATCAAGCTCACGCCGCTACGATCGAACAGATCCGCGCGCAGTTGCCTGCGGTTCGCTTCGAGCTCTGGCGGCCCTTCGTCGATCGGGCCGAGCTTGAGGCCGCCCCCGAGAGTAGCCGCTTGATCGAGCTTGAGGCTATTCAGAGCATTATCTATACATCGGGCACGACCGGCAACCCCAAGGGCGCGATGATCAGTTACGCCAACCACTGGTGGAGCGCCAACGCTTCGGCCTTGAACCTTGGCCTGCTGCCCAACGATTGCTGGCTGGCGATTCTGCCGCTCTTCCATGTGGGCGGTATGTCGATATTGATGCGGAGCGTGATCTACGGTCAGAAAGTGGTATTGCTGGAGCGTTTCGATGCGGGCGCGGCCAATCGTTTGATCGACAGCGAAGGGGTGACGATTGTCTCGGTGGTCGCGACCACGCTGCAGCGAATGTTGGAGGAGCGCGGCCAGCGGGCTTATCCCTCCCATCTGCGCTGTATGTTGCTGGGCGGCGGCCCCGCTCCGCGCCCGCTGCTGGAAGCCTGTGCGGCGCGCGCTTTGCCCGTGGTACAGACCTATGGCATGACCGAGACGGCTTCGCAGGCGGTGACGCTAGCGCCAGCTGATGCGCTGCGCAAACTCGGCTCGGCCGGCAAGCCTCTGCTGCCGCTCGAACTGCGAATCGATGCGCCTCCGCTGCAGGCGGGAGAGATTCTGCTGCGCGGCCCGATGGTTTGCGCTGGCTACGTCGATGACCCCGAAGCGACCGCAGCGGCTATCCGCGATGGCTGGCTGCACACTGGAGATATCGGGCGGCTCGATGAGGAAGGTTATCTCTATCTGCTCGATCGACGCAGCGACCTGATTATCTCGGGCGGCGAGAATATCTATCCCGCCGAACTGGAGGCAGCGTTGTTGGCCCACCCGGGCGTGGCCGAGGCTGGGGTGGTTGGCGTGCCCGACCAGGAGTGGGGCCAGGTGCCAGTCGCTTTTGTGGTGGCGCGCCAGCCCGCTCAGGTCGAGAGCCTGTTGGCCGAGCTGCCGAACTTCTTGTTTGAACGTTTGGCCCGCTATAAGTTGCCGCGTCGTTATTTTGTTGCCAGCGAGCTGCCGCGTACAGCCTCGGGCAAACTTAGGCGTAATGTGTTGCGCCGCCAGCTAGAGAAAGGTATCGTATAAATGAGGCCGTGTTTCTATGTAGCGGTGGCGGCGCTGATCCGCTCTGCCAGTACCGCCAAGGCAAGGTGATCACCATCGGTCGCAGCCTGCCGAGCGAGCCGAAAAGTTTTGTTTTTTAGTTAACTTTGCGAGAGGCTAAGCATGGGGTAAAAACCCGGGAGTCTCTCGCAAAACGAGAAAGCTCTTTACAACGCCAAAAAAGCTTGGTATACTCTTTTTTGGAAGGTCTGATGCACCTTAAAAAATGGCACTTTTTACCAGCCTCTCGCAAAAGACTTATTCCAAGGCTTCCCAAAGCCTTAAAAAAATGGGTCGGTTCGAACAGCAAAAAATCCGCATCGCGGATTGAAACGGGTTCGGTATATCCTTCAAGTTCTGGCAGATAAAAACGTTCGAACAGCAAAAAATCCGCATCGCGGATTGAAACTTTAAATTAGGTTGTTGTCAAGAGTAGTATTGTAAAGGTTCGAACAGCAAAAAATCCGCATCGCGGATTGAAACGCTATGTCGGCACAATCAAACATTCAACAGCTTTTTGGTTCGAACAGCAAAAAATCCGCATCGCGGATTGAAACAGGAAAATGCGCTGTTCGTGCGGCGTAACACCAATCGTTCGAACAGCAAAAAATCCGCATCGCGGATTGAAACCGATGCTTGAATGGACGCTCACGATCGACCCGACCTGGGTTCGAACAGCAAAAAATCCGCATCGCGGATTGAAACCTTGATCTGATGCCCAATTCCATTGTTTGTTGGTTGGTTCGAACAGCAAAAAATCCGCATCGCGGATTGAAACGAGCCTAAGGACAACGAGAGAACGTTGCGATGGTGTTCGAACAGCAAAAAATCCGCATCGCGGATTGAAACCGATGTGTCTGCTCCTGAACAAGCCTAGGGCGAAAGTTCGAACAGCAAAAAATCCGCATCGCGGATTGAAACAACAGCGAACACGCAACCCACGCCCGTGTTCCGCTTGTTCGAACAGCAAAAAATCCGCATCGCGGATTGAAACCGCCGCCGTGCGGCAATATAGGATCTGGCATTTTCGTTCGAACAGCAAAAAATCCGCATCGCGGATTGAAACTTTTGGCTTCCTCTAGCAGCGAGTCGTAGCCAACAGTTCGAACAGCAAAAAATCCGCATCGCGGATTGAAACTATCGATGTGGCAGCGAGGAAGAGGCGCTTGCTTGGAGTTCGAACAGCAAAAAATCCGCATCGCGGATTGAAACAATCGCTTCATTTGTAACCCCCGAAAAGGACATCCCCCAGTTCGAACAGCAAAAAATCCGCATCGCGGATTGAAACAACGGCATCGACCCCACGAACACGGCCAATATGGCGTTCGAACAGCAAAAAATCCGCATCGCGGATTGAAACCACTTCGGCCGCGTCGACCAGGCATAACGAAGCGTGTTCGAACAGCAAAAAATCCGCATCGCGGATTGAAACGTTGTAGCCGAACTTGACTCTCTCTCTGTGCTTGCGTTCGAACAGCAAAAAATCCGCATCGCGGATTGAAACGTTTTTTCAGACTTCGGAGTGAGAACCTCATTTAATGTTCGAACAGCAAAAAATCCGCATCGCGGATTGAAACAATTCCACCTCACGCACTCCATTATCACTGTCCCATGTTCGAACAGCAAAAAATCCGCATC
>Ga0207867_1000563_pt1 | contig 37203 bp, 22 predicted proteins | sample HigsolmetaAR206D_FD_184838 | JGI IMG/M metagenome (GOLD analysis project Ga0207867, IMG submission 184838) | Ionic liquid and high solid enriched microbial communities from the Joint BioEnergy Institute, USA - AR20-6-D (SPAdes) (version 2) ...
GAACCAGCCCGCGCCGGGGACGCCGGAGGGGGTGACGTTCTTCGCCGTCGATGAGCCGGCGCAGGGGGCGCCGGGCTCGCTGATCTTCCGTGCGCCGCTCCGCGGCGGGGGCGCGGCGGACGCGGAGCACATGGGGATCTGGACGGACCGCTCCGGCGCGCTGGCCCTGCTGGTTCGCGATGGGGACGCGGCCCCCGGCGCCCCGGCGGGCTCGACCTTCGCCGACTTCGGCGCCCGCCCGGTGCTCAGCGCGGCGGGGGGCGCGGTCTTCGCCGCGACGATCGCCGGTGATGGGGTGACCTCCGAGAACGACACCGGGCTCTGGACGGACCGCTCGGGGACGCTCGCGGCCCTCGCTCTGGAGGGCGAGGCGGCGCCGGGGGCAGGGGCGGGGGTGGAGTTCGCCTCCTTCTCGCAGCACCCCGCGGTGAACGCCTCGTCGGACGTGGCGTTTCTGGCGCATCTGCGCGGGGAGGGGACGACGGCGTCCGACAACTCGGGCATCTGGCTGTACGCGAATGGGCGCGGCCCCAGTCTTGTGGTCCGCGAGGGGGACGTCGCGTTCCATCCCGGCGTCCGGTACGCCGTGCTGCACGAGCCGGTGATCAACGGGCGCGGGCAGATGGCCTTCCTCGCCCGCCTGCGCGGGGACGAGGGGGCGGGGGTGACGCCGCACAACAACTTCGGCCTCTTCGTGGCCGATCCATGCGGGGGCGTGACGCCGATCGTCCGCACCGGCACGAGTTTCGCCTTCACGCCCCCCGCCGGCGGCGCGCCGGTGACGCGGCAGGTCGCGGGGATCATCTTCGAGGCCGGGGCGGCCGCGGCGGGGCGGTCGTCGCTGAACGACCACGGGGAGTTGCTCTTCACCCTCCGCTTCGACGACGGCTCCGGCGGCCTCTTCGGGGCGACGGTGTATCGCCGCGCCGACTTCAGCCGCGACCAGGTGATCAACTCGAACGACATCAGCGCGTTCCTGTCGGCGTGGCTCGAGAGCGGCCAGCAGGGGACCCTCGCCGGCGACTTCGACGGCTCCGGTTCGGTCAACTCCAACGACATCAGCGCCTTCCTGAACGCCTGGCTCGCGCAGGTCGGCGGCGGGTGCTGAGTTCCGGCTGGCGAGGCCCGGCGCCGGCTTGCTTCCCGCCTCCGGCTCCGGGCCGCACGACCTTCGGCTCCTGAAAAAAGCCGCACAGGTCTGGGAATCGATGGTTTCCGGGCCTGAGGCATTGCAGAATCACTCGAAGTTGGTATGGTGTGATCGCGGCGCATGACGGGCCCGGCCCGGGCTGCCGCGGCGTCGGGCGGCCCGCGTCCGCCGCGCCTCGACACGTCAGCAACAAGCACATGCAGATTTGAGGAGCAGTTGCATATGAATCGGCCAGGACCGACCGGTCGGGTGTCCATTGCAGCCATCGTCGCCGGCGCCGCGGGGTTGTGCGTCGCCGCGGGCGCGGCCTCGGCGCAGAACCTGGAGGTGATCTACACCAAGATCCCCACCCATCCCACGTCGATCATTCCCGGCGCGCTGGACCTCTCCGGTCAGCCGGTGGAGACGCGGTGGCGCTCGCTCGAAACCATCATCGTTTCTCCGGACGGCTCTCGCTGGTTCCTCTCGGGGCGGACCCAGCTCGGCTCGGACCTGGAGGTGATCGCGCTGATGGGCTCGGGGACGGAGGGGACGATGTGGCTCCAGGAGGGGCAGCCCGTCCCCGGCGGCGAGCCCGGCGAACTGATCGACTTCCTCGGCAGCGGCCTGGGCCGCTTCGACGACAACAACCGATTCGCCTTGTCGCTGCGCGCCCGGGGCGGGGCCTCGGCGACGGCGCAGAAGGTCGTCTTCTGGGACGGCGAGAACTTCTCCATCCCCTTCACCCAGGGGACGCTCCTGCAGGAACTGGTTGACCACCCCAACAACGTCACCGGCGACGAGCGTTTCGGCAACTCGGTGGGCTCGATCCACCTGCTCAACGACGGGCGCATCGGCTCGCAGGACTCGACGATCCAGAACTGCCACTCGAGCTACCGCCCCGCGATCTTCTACGACACGGTCGCGTTCCACCAGTCCAACGTGACGAGCGTCGCCGGCCTCAACGGCATCGGCCTCGAGACGTGGTCCAGCATCAACGGCAACTCGTTCTACACCACGCCGGACGGCGCGCACTGGTGGGCGAAGGGCCGCGTCCTCGGCCAGGCCATCAGCGACATGGTGCTGGTGTACGACGGGCAGGTGCGGTTCCAGACCGGGTTCCCGATCGAGCCGGGCTCGCCGCGGATGGTCCGCGACGTCGTGCAGACGGAGATGGCCTCCAGCGGCCGCTGGTACGCCCGCGGCACCGACACGGACGGGGGCGTCTGGGCCGCGGTGGACGGGCAGATCGTCGCCAAGACCGGCGACCCGATCGTTCCCGGCTCGAGCGAGACGTGGGGGACGACGTTCCTGGCCTTCAACGGCAACAGCCACGGCGACTGGGTGCTCGTCGGCACCACCAGCAACCCGGACTTCACGCAGGACACCGTCGTGGTGCTCAACGGCGAGCGGGTCATCGCCCGCGAGGGGCAGCCGGTGGACATCGACGGCAACGGCCTCTTCGACGACGACGCCTACATCGGTCGCGGCAACCCGGACCTCTCGGCGTTCGAGCCCAACGACGCCGTGCTGACCGACAACCTCGACCTGTACCTCATCCTCAACCTGCACAACGAGGCGGGCGAGGACCTCAACTCCAGCCCGGCGTTCACGAGCCCGCAGTGCCTCGTCCGCGTGCGCCTCGGCGGCGGCGGGCCGACGTGCCCGGCGGACTGGGACGGGAACGGGTCGGTGAACTCGAACGACATCTCCGTCTTCCTCGGCGCCTGGCTCGAGAGCGTCCAGCAGGGGACCCTGGACGCCGACTTCGACCAGAGCGGGAGCGTGAACTCGAACGACATCAGCGCGTTCCTGAGCGCGTGGCTGGACGCGGTGGGCGGCGGTTGCTGAGTTCGCGTCCCCGTGGCATGGGCTGAAAGCCCGTGCCTCGTTCTCTCCACCATATCCCTCCACCCCCGGCGTTCGAACGCCGGGGGTTTTTGTTGCGCGTGGTTGAGGGAGGCAGATGGCACTCGGGGATTGTGGGATGGAAGGAGTGTCGCCCCGGTGAGGCGCTGTGTGCTTTGAGATGCGCGTTGATCGAGAGAGTGCCGGTGACCCGGGGCTGCGCCTGCTGACGCGGGCTGTGCGGTTGAGAAGAGGGAAGAGTGGAAGAGTCGGGAGCCATGCAGGGTGGGGAGGGGAGCCATGGAGCCCTCACCCCGCGCTCTCCCATCCCTCAAGGAAGATGGGGCGGAGGGGAGAGGAGAGAAGAGGGCACAGCCGAGCGGCGGGCTCGGCCGTGGCGCCCATCGGTTGTGGCACCCAGAGTTGGGTGGGAGCCGTTAGAAGATTCCTGTCGGCTTTGGTCTGTGCTTGGCGCCGTTGCTTCCGGGTTTGCGGAAGAGGGTGATCACGCGCGGGGCGTCGAGCGGGGTGATCTCGTACAGCGTCAGCCCGCGCATGCAGCGGTCGAAGAGGCGCAGGCCGCCGGCGCGGGTCATCGCCTCCGGGGGGCCGGCGCCCGCGGTGTCCACGAGCACCAGCACGGGGCGGCCCTCCACCCGCGTCAGGAGCACGGAGGTGTACGCGCTCAGCAGCGGGCGCGACGTCCAGCCGACGAGTTCAATCCCGGCCTGGTGGGCGTCCGCCTGGGCGACGAAGATGCGCTGGCCCCACTGCTCCTCGAGGTAGGTGGCCATCTGCTCGTCGTTCTCGCAGACCCACTCGGGCCGGAGCCCCGCCGCGGCCTGCTCGAAGTAGTACCGCTCCACCGCCCCGGGTTCGGGGTGCAGCGCCCGCCACCCGAGCCACGACCCGGCGGCCAGCAGCACGAGCGCCGCCGCCATCGCGGCCCACCAGACCCGTTGCCGGGGCGACGGCGAGGCGGGCGGCGCGGCCCCGCGATCCGGGCCCCACGGCTTCGCGTGCCCGTTGAGCGCGGCCGCGGCGGGGATCGACAGTTCCTGCGGCGGCGAGAGGGTGCGGCGGAGGGCGGCGTCGATCCGCCGCTGGAGTTCGACCTGCGCCCGAAGATCCGGCTCGGACTTGAGGCGGGCCTCGAACGCGGCGAGCGCCGGCCCGGTCAGCATCCCGTCGAGGTAGGCGTCGAGCGTGGAGGCGCCGCCGCCGTTCGGGCTGGCGGGGGGAGTGGGCGGGGTGGGGGGGTGAATGGGGGGGGTCATCGCCGGTCCCCCTTGGGCGCGGCGGCCCGCTGCGCGCGTTCCATCAGGTGCGTCCGCAGCGCCTCACGGGCGCGGTGGACGTGGCTCATGGCCGTCCCCGGCGGGATCTCGAGCGCCGCGGCGATCTCGCGGTAACTCAGGTCCAGCACCGAGCGCATGAGCAGGCACGATCGGGCGGTGTCGCTGAGGATGGAGAGTGCGGCGAGCACCTGCTCGTCCGCGATTCCCTGAAACTCGGCGTCTTCCGATTCCACGCGGCCCCCCGTCGCCCCGCCCCCCCTTCCGGCGGCCAGGATCCGTTCCCGGTCCAACACGCTCGCGCGGCCCCCCGTCGCCCCGCCCCCCCTTCCGGCGGCCTCCCCTCTGGCTGCTTCGTCCCGGGCGTTCATGGCCCACCGCTTCTCGATCTTCCGCCGGCGCGAGTGGTTGAGGGCGACGTTGCGGACGATCTTCGCCAGCCAGGCGGTCAGGTTTGTCTCGCGGTCGAACTGATCGAGTTTCCCCATCGCGATCAGCGCCGCCTCCTGGACGACATCTTCGGCGTGAGCCCGATCCCCGAGCACACCGACAGCGACGCACCAGAGCGTCCGCCAGCACTGCTCGAAACCGGCGGCGAACTCGGCGCGGCTCAGGGGTGCGGTCGAGCCTGCCCCGCTGGGCCGCTCGCCGCCCTCGGGCGTTCGGGCTGGTTCACTCATAAGACCATTCGTCTTGCCACCGATGTCTCCGCCGACGCCGGATCATGCAGTTCCGCGCCGTCAGGAGAAGGCCCGACGCCTGCCCCGCTCTTCCCATTCCCCCTTTTGAGGGCCTCAGCCCTCCAGTGCGTCGGGCACGCTGAACGCCATCGGTTCCGGATGGCGTTCGGGTTCCTGCGGGGGCGGACAGGGCCGTAGAGGGGCGTGTGGGGGACGAGCAAGCGAGAGGGGAGGGGGGTGCGGCAGATTTTGCGCGTCCTGCCCTGGGCAACTTCCGGCGTGTCGCGCGGATTTCCCACCGGGGCGACTTGAAGTTATCAGTCCTTTACGGGTACGCTCGCGGTCCACCCGGTGGCCACACGGTGCCGGCTGGAGCGTGCGGGGTCGCTCGACGCGACGGAATGCGTCGGGCGTGTGCATGCGAGTGGACGCCGCCGAAACAGAAGCGCGGCCGCGAGGCGCGCAGGGCGAGCCGGGGCGAGCGGGGGGTCACCACCACTGAACTCGTGCCGGGGTCCGTGACTGCGTCATCCCCATGATGGATCCGCCAGGAGGGTTGTGTTTCATGGTCCGTCGAGCATCGGTTATCGGACTCTTCTGTCTCGTCCCCGCCGTCGCGGCCGCGGTGCCGCCGAACCTGCCTTCGCTCCCCCCGGTCGCGTCGGCGACCGGCGGCGTGCACGTCGAGGCGGTGCTGACCACCATCGCCGGTCACCCCACCGCGGCGGTCCCCGGCGATGGGGCGCTGGCCTTTCGTGCCGCCACGGAGGGGACGAGCGGGGGAGTGGTGGGAGCGGGGGGGGTGGGGGGGGTGGGGGTGAGCCCCGATGGCCGGCGGTGGATCGTCCGGGCCGCGGTGGTGGACGGGGCGGGGACAGCGGGGGAGGCGCTCATCGTCGGCGAGGGGAGGCATGCGCGCGTCGCGGCCAGAACGGGATGCCCAGCGCCGGGCCCCTCCGGGGTCTTCACGTCCTTCGCCGAGGCGCTGACGATCGGCGACGACGGCGTCTTCTCCTTCCGCGCGATGGTGGATGACGGCGCTGGGGTGAGGGAGCGCACGTTCCGCGGGCGGATCGGCGCGGCGGGCCGGCCGGTGCTGGCGCCGGTGGATGATGAGGTGGCGGCGAGCCTGGCCGCGGCGGATCTTCCCGCGGTCGAGGCGGCGCCGGAGGAGGGGGTGGAGGTGATCGCGTTCACCCTCGCCGCGCTGCGGGTGACGCCGGCGGGGGACTGGCTGGCGCGGGGTGTGGACGACGCGGGGCACGAGTGGGTCTTCCGGAACGGGGAGCCGGTGGCGCTGGCGGGGGCGCCGGTGACGCTGGACCCGCGCGAGCGCGAGGTCTTCGGCGCGGGCGCCGGCGGGCCGGCGTTCTTTTCCATGAGCGCGAGCGCCATGGGGGATGTCGCCGTCGGCGGCGTGACCGAGGCGCCCGGCGCGGGCCGCGGCGCGGCGGTGGTGCTCAACGGGCAGCGCGTGCTCGTCCGCGCCGGCGACCCGGTGGACCTCGACGGGGACGGCGCGGCGAACGACGATGCGTACATCGACGCCTTCGCCGTGGACGGCGCAGCGCTCGGCGACGGCGGGTGGTACTACTTCGGCGCGACGATCCGCAACGGCGCGGGGCGGGTGATCGGGGAGGGGCTGCTGCGGGCGGTGGTGTGCAAGCCGGACTGGGACGGCAGCGGCGCGGTGGACTCGGCGGACATCGGCGCGTTCATCTCGCAGTGGGTCGTGTCGGTCTCCGAGGGGGTGGCGCTGGCGGACTACAACCGCGACGGCGCGGCGGACACGGCGGACGTGGCGGCGTTCCTGGCCGCGTGGGTGGAGGCCGTCGGCGGCGGGTGCTGAGGCGGGCGGCCGTGCTTCGGGCGGCGATCCCCGCGCCGGACCGGGCCGGCCCCGAGGGGCCGCGCGGCGGGTGCGCGCGAAATGGGTGGCACGGCCGTTGCGGCCGGCGGGGCGTCGGGTAGTTTTGGAGTTCCCGGGGCCGCGACGCCCGCGGGGTCCGGCCGGCCCGCCAACGGAGGATGCCACGATGAACTCCCGCGTCCGCGCCCTTCGGCTGTCCTGCGCGTTCGCCGCCGCGGCCCTGTGCGCCGGCCCCATAACCGCGGGTCCGATCGAGGCGCTGTACACCACGATCCCGGGCCATCCGACGTCGGTCGTGCCGGGGATGGACGGGATGACGTTCAACTCCGGCGTGACGACGCAGTTCGACCGCCCGTACGCGAGCCCCAGCGGGCAGCGGTGGATCATGCGGGCGAGGCTCGCGCCGCCGGCGACCAACGAGAACAACGAGGTGATCCTGGTGGGGTGGGACCGGCTGGCGGCGGTGGCGCTGCGCGAGGGGGCCTCCGACGGGCTGGGGCCCGGGGAGGTCTACGGGGCCTTCGGGCGCGTCATGGGGATCAACGATGCGGGGCAGTTCGTCTTCTCCTCGCGGGCGCTGAGCGGCTCGTCGGGGCGGGACGTGATCATGAAGTGGGACGGGGGGCGGTTCGGGACGGTGGCGCGCGAGCAGATGCCCGCGCCGGCGGCGCAGGGCGGTCTGTACGGCGCGCCGCTGGACTCGCCGAACATCCTCAACGACGGTGTGGGGACGGTCTGCTTCCGCGCGGGGAACATCCAGTTCGGCCAGCGGGCGGGGCAGGCGATCTGGTACCGGGGGGAGCAGATCCTCGCGGCGACGCGCGACCCGGAGTTCGCCCCCTACGGGCAGCTCGACGATCCTTCGGTGAACTGGGGCTCGCTGGAGCCGGGGCGGCTGCGCGTGGACGCGTCGGGGGAGCACTGGATCGGCATGGGCGTGCTGCAGGCGCCGGTGCTGGCGCAGGCGGTGGTGGTGAACAACGGCGTGGTGGCGCAGCAGGGGGCGGTGCTGCTGTGGGACCCGATGGGCCGCACCGTGGCGCCGGTGGCGTCGGCGGCGGTCGATGAGAGCATGTCGCACAACGGGCGGTGCTGGATGACGCGCGGGGCGTTCACCAACACGGACGACTACGTGGTGCGCAACGGCGTGCTGGTGGCCTCGACCGGCGGGCGGATCACGGTCCGCCCCGGCGAGACGGAGCGCTACGGCGACCTGTCGTACCCGCAGACGTTCTTCCTCAACGTCTGCAACGGCGCGGGGGACTACCTCATCGGGGGCGTGACGAACGCGCCGGACGACGACGCCAACGCGGTGGTCGTGCTCAACCGCCGGCGCGTGGTGGTGCGCGAGGGGGACCCGATCGACCTCGACGGCGACGGGGACGCCACCAACGACGACGCGTACGTCGGCGTGTTCAACAACGACGACGCGTTCTACACCGACGACGGGTGGTTCTACTTCACCGCGGACCTGCGCAACGGCGCCGGCGCCCTCACGGGCCAGGGGCTGCTGCGCGTGCGGGTGTGCGCGGCGGACTGGGACGGCTCGGGGAGGGTCGCCTCCAACGACATCGCCGCGTACCTGACCGACTGGATCGCCGAGATCGGCCGGCCGAGCGGCCTGGCTGACTACAACGAGGACGGGTCGGTCGATTCCGAGGACATCAGCGCGTTCCTGACGGCGTGGCTCGCGGCCCTGGCGGCGGGGTGCTAGCGGGCGAGGCGTCCGCGCCGGGGGCATTCGACCCAGGGGGCATCTGATCCAGGCTGACGGCCGCCTCCCGCGTCCATGGGCGCGGCCGGTGCGGCGCGTGCGCGGCGGCGGTCTCCTTTTTCGCCGAGCGCTGCGGCGTCGGCTGGCGGGCGTCGTTTTGTCTCTATGGAGGGGGGCCGGAGGGCCGCTCGCCGAGCGGCGCCGCGTCGGGGTGGGGGGCGGTCCACCGTGCGCTGCATTCGGGCTGGTCACGGCGCCCGGCTGATGCGGTGTCGCCACAGCATTACGGACACCTGTTCTGGATTGGAGTCCTTTGATCATGCATCTCTTCGTCCGGACGTGCCTCGCCGTCGCCGTGCTCCTGGCCGCCTCGGTCTCCCTCGCGGCCGCTCAGCAGGAGTTGCTGTCCCTCTCGTTCGAGGGCGACCTCAACGGTCAGGAGGGGGAGTCGCCCACGGTCGCCACGGGCGTGACGTACGAGGCGGGGGTGGTCGGGATGGCCGCCCGCTTCAATACCCCCAACAACGTCCGCTACCCCTCGGCGGGGAATATCAACGCGACCGAGGGGACGCTGCAGTTCTGGATCAAGCCCTCCTGGCCGGGGGGCGACGGCCAGACGCACGTGTTCCTCCAGTTCGGCACCGGCGGGGGCGGGATGGTCTTCAACAAGGATGGGGCCAACAACCTCAGGTCGCTCTTCAACCAGTACGGCCCCGGGGGCGTGCCGGAGATGGGCGTAGGGGTCAACGTCGCCTCCTGGGAGGCCGGCGCATGGAAGCACGTGGCGTACACCTGGAGTTCCTCCGCCCAGCGGCTGCGGCTGTATGTCAACGGCCAGCAGGTGGCGCAGAGCGTGATCTCCGCCCCGCTGCCCGGCGTCGGCGCGACGACGTTCCAGATCGGCGCCGAGGGGACGACCCACTACGCCTCCGCGGCGATCGATGAACTCCGCATCCACGCCGCGGAACTGACGCCGGCGCAGGTCCTGCAGAGTTTCCTCGCCGGGATCAGCGTCGCTTCGATCGAGACCGCCGTCGATGCGGTGGAGATGTACCCCACGTGGCGGCAGTGGATCGCCATCAGCGCTGAGACGAGCCTCGGTTCGCTCACGTTGCCCGCGGCCGCGGCGGCGTGGGAGAGTTCCGATCCGTCCGTTGCGAGCGTGGATGCCCAGGGCCGCATCGTCGCCCATTCCCCGGGCACGGCGACGCTGACCGCGAGCATCGGCTCCGCCAGCGCCTCGGTGGACGTGCTGGTGCGCCAGCCGGTCCTGCCGCCGGATGAGGAGGAGGTCGATCCCTTGCTCGCTACGCCCGCCGAGGGCGCCCCGTACGCCATGCCCGTCGTCGCCATCCGGTACATCCCGACCAACGACGGGGTGAACGTTGACTCGTCCATTGCCGCCTGGTCCGGCACCGTGACCGGGCTGCGGGACTACGTCCGGCAACTCGAGCGGGAGACCAAGTTCATGCTCGAGGAGGGGAGCCGCTTCCGCGGGTACGCCGACCCGCTGGCCGTCCCCTCGCTGGGGTACCGGGTCGTGCGCATCATCAACGTCTACGAGCCGCTCCCGCCCGATACCAACCCGGCCCACGGCACCGGCTCTCCCGGCATCTATTTCCCGGATTACGAGGCCATCCTCTCGCGCTTCGGCGCCCAGGCGTGGGTTGACCAGGAGGGCGTGAAGGAGGTCTGGCTGTGGGGCTACCACCACGGCAACATCGCGCCGGTGGAGTCCAACATGTCCAGCCCCACCACCGGCGACATCTCCAACAGTTACCGGTTCCAGGACGACCTGCCGATCTACAGCCGCACGTACGTGCTGTACAACTACAACTACACGCGGTCCTCCAACGAGTCGGTGCACAACCACGGCCACCAGTTGGAGGCGATCCTCGGTTACGCCGCGCAGCGGCAGGACGGGAACGCCGACCTGTTCTGGAAGCGCTTCGTGGGCCAGAACGCCCAGGGGCAGTTCATCACCGGCCGCTGCGGCTGGACGCACATGCCCCCCAACACGACCAGTCACTACGACTACTGGAACGCCGCCGTCGTGCTCAGCGACATCGAGGACTGGCGTCCGTCGGGGACGGGCCAGCACCGCCCCGTGAGCGCCGCGACCTGGGGCTCGCTGCAGTACCCCTGGCCCGGCGGGATCGTTCCGCCGGACATCGTGCAGCACAACTGGTACATCTACTGGATGCAGGCGATGCCGGGGCTGGGGAACATGATCCCGTACGACATCGGCTCGGGCCGGATGACGAACTGGTGGGCGCTGACGGCGGACTGGGACGCCGAGATCCCGCGCGTGGCCGCGGACTACGGCCTGCACACCACCCGCACGCCCAACAGCGTCGTCCAGCAGCCCGCGCCACAGGAACAGGCGGTCGGCGGCACGGCGGTCTTCTCGGTCTCGGTGACGGGGACGTGCCCGCCGACGTACCAGTGGCGGCGCAACGGCGCGCCGATCGTTGACGGGCCGGGGGGCGCCGCTCCCGGCGGCGGGGTCGTCGCCGGCGCCCGCAGCGCCACACTGACGATCACCAGCGTGCAGCCCGCCGACGCCGGCATCTACGACTGCGTGGTCACCAACCTCTGCGGGGCCATCTTCAGCGATGAGGCGTCGCTCTCCGTGCTCGGGGGCTGCCCCGCCGACTGGGACGGGGACGGGCAGGTCAACTCCAACGACATCAGCGCCTTCCTGATCGCCTGGCTCGCCGACGTGCAGGACGGCACGCTCGAGGCCGATTTCGACGGCAGCGGTTCGGTCAACTCGAACGACATCAGCGCGTTCCTCACCGCCTGGCTCGAGGCGGTGCAGGTGGGGTGCTGAGCAGGGAGGCGCGCAGAGCGCATCGCGGGCGAGGCCGTCGGTTGACGAGGTGGAACAGGGGCCGCGCCGCGCGACGGGCGGGGTTCAGTCTGCGGCGGGTCGCCGCGGGAGGGCGCGCCTGAGCAGGCCCGTCCACTGGACCACCAGGCCGATGGCCGCGAGGACGCCCCAGATCACGAGCCACTCGACGGGGGTGCGCCCGGCGAAGATGGCGCGGCCGGGAACGGAGAAGGCGTCGGCGAGCCAGACGCCGCAGGGGAGCCAGACCGCCGGCCCCAGCAGGGCCGAGACGGCGCCCGATGCCCAGACGGGCATCACCAGCCCCAGCAGCACCCCGAGCAACCCTCCGCCGATGGCGGAGAGGGCGAGAACGGCCTGGTCGCGGGTGTCGAGGCCCTGCCACTGGGCGTCGAGTTCCTCGCCGACGACCGCGGCAGCCTTCCAGACGGGGTCGTGGTCCTGTGCCGGGGCGTCCGGGGTGGCGGGAGCGTGGATGGTCGGGGGCTCGCTCCCGCCCCAGGCGGGGGTGGCGGCCTGCCACGCCGCGGCGAGCCGCTGTTCGTCCGGGGGCGCGGGGGAGAGTTCGAGCGCGACGGCCGCGCCCAGGGGGGCGGCCAGCCCGAGGACGGCGCCGAGGGCGACGGCCATGGCGAAGCGGAAGAGGGCCAGCCCGACGACGGCCCCCACGGCGAGCCCGGCGACGGCCCAGGTCACCTGCGGCGCGGCCGCGGCGAAGGAGACCTTGGGCACGAGGAGGAGCGCCCCGGCCCCGCCGGCGAGGGCGAAGAGGAGGACGACCGTCGGCTTGAGGATCTTCCGTCCGGCGAGCCAGAGGATGAGCCCCGCGACGGCGCCGGCGGCGACAAGGGCATGGACCCCCCAGGGCGCGCCGCCGAAGGCCTGCGCGGTCTGGTCGAGGGCGCCGATGAGCGAGTCTCGGGGCACGCGTCTCTCCGAGTCACTGGCCGGGCGTGGCGGGGGTGGTCCCAGCGGCGGCCGCGGGGGGAACGACTCTATGAGTTCATCGTGCTTCGGCGGCGGGGTCTGCGGGTTTCCGGCTGCTCCGGGGCGGAATTCTCGGAAGGAGGGGGTGGTTCGCGTTCCGGACGGTCTGTGAGCAGGATGTGGAAGAGTGGGTGGGGCGGGGAGGCGAGGTCGTGGCGGACTCCCCGATTGAGGGGGTCGAGAGGCGGGTGGAAGGGGAGAGTCGGCGCAAGCCCTTGTGGGGAAGGCAGTTTCATTCGGCGAAGACCCCAAGGGGCGGAACCGTGGCGGAGCAAGGGGGCGTATGGCAGTGGTCGGAGCGTCCGCGCCGCGCACCGGGTGATGCCCTTTGGATCCAGGAGAGAGGTTTCCGGGTCCGGTTCGGCCAGGCCAGTGAAGCGGAACCAACGCCGCAGTCCCAACTTGCGGTCCCCCGCGAGGCGGGGTAGTCTGCGGGGCCCTGCGGGCGTCCCGGCCCCCTCGGAGACGGACGAGGGGAGGCCGGTCGGCGGGTGGAGACGAGCCGGAGAGAGACGGCCGGGTCCACTGTCGCGGCGGAATCGCAGAGGCGGAGACGTCCGTAGCAAGCCCACGTAAGAACAGCAGGCGGTGCGCGTCCGCGCACCGCCGTGAGCGAGGTAGGCGTTCATGTCCAGCAGCAAGTCGCGTCGCGCGGTTCGTCCCTACGTTCGCAAGGGTCTGGTCAAGAGCGGGGACGCCGGCGTGCGCAGCGTCGGAGCCGCGGCCAGGCTGGCGCAGGCCGCGGGCAGCGGGTGGGGCGCGGGGAAGGCGAGCGTCGAGGCGCTGGAGCCGCGCAAGCTGCTGTTCTCGTTGACGATCGACCCGGCCACGGTGGACCCGACGACGGGCCTGGGGACGGCGCGTGCGGTCTTCGGGTACGTGATCCCGTACTTCATCCGCTCGGTGCCGGACCCTGTGGATCCGACGGTGGTGGTCGAGGAGTTCGCGGACGAGTCGGCGCCGTGGACGGAGAACCTGCCGGCGATCCCGCCGAACGGGACGTTCTTCGACGATTCGAACATCCAGGTCTCGTACTCCAACGCGGGCGCGCTGCTGGAGTTGATCCCGGGGCCGGACCCCGGCGCGGACGACGACCTGGACCTGCGTGTGCGGCTGACGGGGAACGGGTTCGTCACGTTCACGTTCTTCAACGAGAACGCGCAGAACCCTGGGCTCGAGCTGGTGCAGACCGCGCAGATCACCATCCACGAGCTGGACACGACGGTCACGGGGACGAAGGTGGAGCTGCTCCGGGACGGGCAGGTGGTGCAGACCTACTCGGGGGCGGCGCTGGCGGCGCTGGGGACGCCTCAGCAGGGGGGCGGGATCCGCTTCCAGTTCAACTACAGCGACGGTTTCAACGCGGTGCGCTTCTCCAGCGCGCAGGTGCCCCCGGACAACCAGGGGTACATCGACCAGTTCATCATCGACGACATCTCGTACACGCGGCCGTCCGCCCGGTTCGCGCAGTTCATCGAGGAGCGGATCTTCGGCGTGGACCTGCGGTTCACGGGCCCGGCGGGGGCGACGGTGCGGGTGCTGGACCTGTACGGGCGGGACATGGTGCAGACCATCCGGCTGGGGATCCCGCCGGGGGGAGAGTTGCCGATCGTCGCGCCGCTGGGGACGGCCGTGCCGCGGTTCAACGACGGCATCGGGCAGATCATCATCACGGGGACCGACGAGCGGTCGTCGCTGACGATGTGGGGCGGGGTGATCCGCGCCGTGACGGACGTCCCGGAGGACGCGACCTGGGTCGAGAACGGCTTCGCGTTCATCCCGCCGTCGCAGATCGCGGGGCTGTACGACGAGTTCGAGTCGGCCGGCTTCGGTTACGCGCTGTCGCGCGAGGTGCCGCCGCGGCCGATGGGCCTGCCCGAGGCGGGGGGGTCGATCATCATCGGGAGCCCGATCGTCCGCAACAACGCCAACGACGCGGAGTACCTGGGCCCGGGCATCGTGATGGGCACGGAGCTCTACACGACGTTCAACGGGCTGGTCCGGGGGCAGGAGATCAGCAACGACTCGCTGTACCGCCGGGCGGACCAGGGGATCCGGGTGGAGGGGGGCGCGTCGATCGGCTCGGTGCTGCTCCACGCCGTGCTGCACGGCTCCAGCCGCTTCACGGGCGCGGTGGGCCGCCTCTCGGTGGGCACGCTCCTGGGGAGTATCACCATCGACGGGGACGTGCAGTCGATCACGATCGCCACCGACGCCGGGCACTGGGCGCGCGAGGACACCCCCGACACGGCGGCGGCCGTCCCGTACGCGGACGAGATCTTCGACACCCGCAACGAGATCATCGTGGGGCGGACGATCGGCGAGCTGGCCGTGGCGGGGCGCTCGACGGTGGACGTCACCGTCATGGGCGACATCAACAACCCCGGTCGGGCGCGGTGGGACTTCCTGCACTACCGCGAGCGTGAGCAGGTCTACGGGGCCAACTTCGGCTTCGGTGACAACGCGCAGTTCGGGACCGAGCAGGACCTGATCAACCTGACGCTGGCGGCCAACGAGTTCGCGGCGGCGGAGGGGGCGCTGCTGGGCATCGCCGGCCAGGCGACGCCGTTCGGCGCCGGGCACTTCCGCAACGACTCGATCCTCAGCGCCGAGTACGTCGGCCACAACGCCACGGCGGTGATCATCGAGGGGATGCTGGGCCAGAACGACGTGGCGAACCCCGGCTTCGAGCCGGTGGACGTGTACGCCTTCGCGGCCGGCCCGGACACCGAGGTGGTCGTGGACGTCATCTTCGACTACGCCACCTTCGCCGGGCTCGACCTCAGCACGGGCCTCCAGAGCCGGGCGTACGCCCGCATCGTGGACGCCGACGGCCGGACCATCGCGGCCCACGAGGCCTCGACCCGCAGCGACCTGCGCCTGAACCCGAACAACGGCGTGCGGCTCACCTTCCGCCCCGATCACGCGGACGTCTTCTACCTGGTCCTCAACACCCCGGTGGACGGCGCCTACACGGATCGGCCGATCGGCTACCAGGTGACGCTGACGGGCATGCTGCCGACGACCTTCGGCTCGTACCGCTCCGGCAACTCCACGGGCTACGCGCCCGGCGGCCGCTTCGGCAACCCCGCGTCGATCACCGTGCAGTCGGGCTCGATGGGCCTGGTCCGCGTGGGCAGCGGGTACGTGGACGGCAGCGGCGCCGAGGTCAACGGATCCGACGTCATCAACACGGTCGAGGACGACGACGACCTGATGTCGCTGCGGCCGTCGAGCTTCAACATCGCCGGCCACCTGCACGGGGTCATGCTCGGCTCGGACGTCTACGGCATGCGGCAGGACGGCTCGCCGGGCCCGCAGATCATCGTCGGCGGGAACATGGGCGCCTTCCGCACGGGCATGTCCCCGGTGATCGACCCCGGCCCCGGGGAGGGGGACGTGGAGGACCTGAACCTGGTCGTCGGCGGGACGCTGGCGATCTTCGACGTGCGCGGCGCGATCCGGCTGGACCAGGACAACAACATCTTCGTGGGCGACGACCGCGCGGTGAACATCCGCACCGGCAACGCCGGGGGCCCCGGCCACATCGGCCAGATCCTCGTCGGCCAGCAGATCTACGGCCAGAACTTCAACGTCCGCACGAGCCCCGGCTCGATCATCGACATGTTCATCGTCGGCGAGAGCGGCGCCGACCCGTCCGGCGACGGCGGCGGCGGGGTGGGCGACATCAACGAGCTGCCGCCGTTCTTCAACCTCGGCCCCGGCTCGGACATCCGCTTCGTCAGCTTCACCCGCATCGAGACCTCCAACGACGACGACGCCTTCCGTCCGCTGACCGCCGGCGTGCCGGTGACGCTGACGGACGACACGGGCGCGGTGATCACCATCGAGATCCGCGGCGGCTCGCCGGCGTCGTCCGGGCAGGTGCGCACGCTGCCGATCAACGGCTCGCAGGGCGTGGCGATCGCCCGGATCGACGCGACGCTGCTGGGCGGGGCCGCGCTGGTGATCAACGGCGTCACGCCGGGCCGCGCCTCCATCGGCCGGATCGTGGTCACCACCGACGACGAGGGCGCCCGCTCGAGCATCCAGATCGGCGGCAACACCGAGATCGACGTGCTGCGGATCGACCATGTCGAGGGCCAGGCGCTGACGCTGATCCAGAACCTCACCGTCGGCGGCGACATCGTCGCCATGGACGTCCAGGGGCTGGACGAGCTGATCATCCGCAACGGCAACCTCGGCCGCACCGAGGTCAGCGGCGTCGGGCCGCGGCTGCTCGGGCCCATCCTGGGCGTCGCCTCCGGCTACCAGAACGAGGCCGGCGGCGCGCTGGGCCTCAACCCCAACAGCGTCAACCCGAACTGGAACGGGGCGCTCTACCCGGCGATCAACGTCCGCTCCTCCGACGTCCCGGGCGACATGACCCTGTCGGACATCGGCGGCCCCTTCGGCCCGCGCCTCAACGGCATCGTCGTCCGCAACGGCGACGTGCAGCGCGTCAACGTCGCCGGCGCCGTGGGCGACGTGATCCTCCAGGGCGGCAACCTGATCAACCTGACCGCCAACACCGACAACGTCCGGCGCAACGCCGGGGACTTCGACGGCATCGTCGGGGTCATCTACGCCAACGACATCGTCAACATCGACGTGGGCGACGGCGTGGCCGGCCCGGGCAGCGGCCCGCTGGCCGCCGCCGGCATCTTCGCCGACGACGACATCGTCAACCTCACCGCCGGGCGGATGCTCAGCCCGGTCATCCGCGGCGTGATCATCGCCGCCAACGTCGATCCGACCGACGCCGGCGACAACGGCATCTCCCGGATCGCGGTGACCAACGGGCGGATCGACGGGGCGTTCATCGGCGCCTCCACCTTCGACTCCTTCTGGACCAGCGCCCGCTTCTTCTTCAACACCCCCGACGCGGACGACGAGCTCGCCCGCGGCGACATCGTCAACCTGCTGGCCAACGGCACGCCGCTGTTCCGCTCCGAGGTCCTCGGCGTCAACATCGGCAACATCACCATCACCGGGGCCGCCTACGACGCCACCCGCGTCCGGGCCACCGCCAACATCGACCAGATCTCCGCGGCCGAGTTCCGCAACTCGACCCGCCTGGGCGAGGTCCTGGAGTTCCGACCCAACGAGATCCGCGCCACCCGCAACATCCGCAACATCACCGCCGGCACCGGCCAGGGCGACATCAGCGACCTGCGCATCGACGCCCAGGGGAGCCTCACCGGCGGGCTGTTCGGGCGCAACATCGTCCGCACCGACCTGGACATCGACGGCGAGGTCCGCGCGGTGACCGCGGGGGGCGACCTGCGGGCCTCGGCGGTCCGCGCCGGCGTCATCCGTCAGATCAGCGCCGCGGGCTCCATCCGCTCCAGCTCCTTCCTCGCCGCGGGCCGGATCGACTCGATCACCGCCGGGGACAACATGACCTCGGTCAAGATCGCCTCCGACGGCCCCAACGGGGGCATCGGGCTGATCCAGTCGGCCTTCTTCCTCACCGGCGAGATCTCCTCGCAGGGGCCGATCGGCTCGATCATCTCGACGCTCGGGACGATCATCGCCGAGGTCCGCACGACGGACGCGGAGAACGGCACGCTGACGCTGCTGCAGGCGGCGCAGGACGCGATCGTGAAGCTCGACGTCGCGTCCCACGTGGACCGGATCATCGCCGGGCGCAACATCGGGGCCCAGGGCGACGAGAACACCAGCCGCGCCATCAACGTCCGCGGCAACCTCAACATCATCCAGGCCAACACCGGCCAGATCTACACCGACGTCCGCGTCGGCCAGGGCCTGAACCTCGTCCAGCAGGCCCGCGTCGTCGCCCTGCCGGGCAACGACCTGGTCAGCCGCGCCGTGATCCACGCCTTCGGCCGCATCAACACCGTCAACATCTTCGGCGACTTCAACGGCTCGATCATCAGCGAGTCCGGCGGCATCGGCACGGTGACCATCACCGACGGCTCGTTCCGCCCCGGCAACCGCATCCAGGCCAACGACGGCGGCATCGACCAGGTGATCATCATCGGCGGCCACCTGATGGGCGACATCATCTCGGAGGAGCACATCCACGCCGTCCGCGTGCTCCCCAACGCCGTCGGGTTCTGGGGCGACATCGGCGTCAACCCGAACCTTTCGAACGCGATCCCGTTCGACTCGATGCGCAACCAGCTCCCGCCCGGCGTCGGCCCGGTGCCGACGTTCCAGGGCCCGCGCATCCAGGCCGGCACCAACATCGGCCTGGTCGAGGTCGCGATGGCGTCGATGTGGGAGTCCAGCATCTACGCCGGGCACTCCATCACCCGCGTCTTCGTCGCCGGCGTCATCCTCAACGACCACATCACCCCCGGCCTGGGCGGCTCGTGGATCGTCGCGGGCGACTCCATCGGGACGGTCGAGGTGGGCGGCTTCGTCGGCGGCGCGTTCATCCTCGCCGGCGTCACCAGCCTGGGCTCGGACAACCTCCCCGGCGGCGTCGGCTCCGCGGCCGACACCGTCCAGTTCGGGCGTATCGGCGACATCATCATCCACGGCGGCACCGGGCTGGTCACCATCGCCGCCGGCATGAACGCCGGCCCCGACGGCTTCTACACCCTCAACCCCGGCCCCGACGGCATCCGCGGCACCGAGGACGACATCAACGACGACGCGGTCGCCGACGGCATCAGCTCCATCAACAGCGTGCAGGTCGGCGGCGCGGCGCTGCAGACGACCGTCTACGCCGACAACGGCATCGGCTTCACCACGCCGGGGATCATCCGCGGCGGCCCCGGCCTCAAGCAGCAGAACCCCGGCCGCGTGCTGGAGATCATCGACGTCCCCGCGGGCGTCGAACTGGCGCAGAACACCCCCTTCGCCTTCCAGACCGCCGCGGGCGAGACCGGCCGCATCACCTTCTCCGGCCCCGGCCGCGCCTTCTGGGACGCCGAGACCCAGACCCTGGGCCTGGTCAACACCACGCTCGCCTCGAGCATCATCGTTGACACGGACCAGAACAGCCTCACGGACGTGCGGATCGTCTCCAACGACGGCGCGTCCATGGGCTTCGCCTCGATCCGGGCGAACCTCAAGGGCAACTCGAGCTTCTACTTCGACGCCTACGTGCAGTTCGCCGAGTTCGGCTTCCTGGACACCACGGGCGTCATCGGCGCCGGCAACGACATGGGCACGCTGGTGGTCGGGCCCACCAGCCGCGGCACGATCCGCGCCAACTACATCAGCCAGACGTTCGTGGGCGGCGACTTCGGCCGCCCCGAGGCGGTGGGCCTGTCGGTCATCGACCTGCTCGCCGGCGGCAACATCACCATCGGCGGCGACCTCTCGGGCATCGTCACGCTCAAGCGCGACGCCAACGCCCTGGCGGTCGCCGGCGCGATCGAGCGGGGCGTCGTCCGCTCCGGGCGCGGCCTCTCCAACGTCTCGGCCGGCTCGATGATCAACGCCCGCATCTCGGCCCGCAACGACATCAGCGTCATCACCATCGCCGGCGACATGGTGGACTCGCTGATCTACGCCGGCGTCGACATCGGCCCGGACGGGATCATCGGCTCCGCGGACGACTACGTCTCCGCCGGCAACATCGCCACGGTCACCATCGGAGGCAACTTCGTCCGCTCCGACATCGCCGCGGGCATCGCCCGCGGCCCGGACGGCTTCCTGGGCACCTCCGACGACAAGCGGTCCGACGGCCGCTCGAGCATCGGCTCGGTGACCATCGCCGGCCAGGCGATCGGCTCGGAGTTCAACACCGAGTCCTACCGCATCATCGGCACCGGCGCCATCGGGACCGTCACCGCCGGCGGCCGGCCGCTGACCAGCAACGGCAACCTCGCGGTGACCCGCTTCGACTCCGCGGCCGACCCGCTGCAGGTCATGGACCTGTCCGTGGTGTACGAGGCGGGCTTCTACGTCGCCACCCTGCAGTTCAACCAGCCGGTGGACTCCAGCACCATCTCCCCGGCGCTGCGGATCGCCGAGGTCCGCAACGGCGGCGCCCAGCTCATCTCGCTGGCGGAGGGCACGGACTACTTCGTCGAGTACCTCCCGGCCTCCAACTCCGCCCGCATCATGTTCTCGCGCGACCTGACCTCGCGCGACCTGCCGCAGGTCCCCGGCGTCCCCGGCCCGGGCGTCTACCGCTTCGAGCTGCTGGCCGACGTCATCCGCGGCCAGACCCAGGGCACGACGATCGACGGCAACGGCGACGGCTTCGCCGCCCCGGGCGACAACTTCTCGCAGGACGCCATCGTCGGCGACGCGGGCGACAAGATCACCGGCAACGTCGCCGTCGGGCGCAACGGCCACCTCATCAACTTCTACGGCGCGACGGACCTGAACCTGGTCCTGGACAACAACTACAGCCCCGACGGCCTGCCCGACGCCAACAAGACCTTCACGATCCGCGGCTTCCTGGGCGACCACCCGGACCACGACCCGGACGCCTTCCGCTTCGCCGGCGACGCCGACGTCTACAAGATCAACCTCCGCGCCGGGCAGATCCTCCGCCTGGGCGAGATGACGGGCAACGCCGCCCTGGCCGCCCGCGCCCTGTACGACGCCGAGGGCAACCTGCTGCTCTCCAGCGAGGGGATCGACCCCTTCAGGGTGATCGGCACGGACAACGACAAGTTCGTCCGGCTCGACCGCAACGTCCCGGCGCGCGACTCGATCAGCAACGAGGACCAGGTCCTCATCAAGCAGACCGGCACGTACTACATCCTCGTCACCTCGACGCTGGACCCGGGCAAGCTCGGGTTCGCCAACGAGCTGCCGGACATCACCGCCTCGACGCAGATCCCCGACATCGAGCCGATCGCCGGCGCGACCGGGAACTACAGCTTCACGCTGGAGGTCTTCGACGACGGCGACACCGGCTTCTCCGGCGACACCGACTCGGGCGACGGCGTCCGCGTCGTGCCGGCGCCGCTGCCGATCGCCTTCGCCGGGTCCGACGGGGTCTTCGGCACGAGCGACGACCTGCCGGTGGTCACCATCGGCGCGTACACCTTCGGGCACGACTGGGGCCCGGACGGCGTGCCCAACACCGCCGACGACCTCGTCAGCGGCTCCAACGGGTCGGGCATCACCTCGCAGCGCACCGCGGGCGCCGACGGCGTCTTCGGCACCGCCGACGACTACAACGTCTCGTTCGTGGGCGCCTCCATCGGCAAGGCCAACGCCACCGGCGTCCCGAGGGAGATCACGCCGGACATCGACGTCTACCACCTCAACAACCGCGAGCCGATCGCCCCCGGCACCCGCATCCGCGCCACGCTGCACCTCACCGAGCTGGGCTCCAACCTCGGCGTCACGCAGCAGCCGCGCCTGGGCGAGGACCGCGACACCGTCGTGGACCTGCGCAACGACTTCCAGTTCGCCATCTTCGAGACCTCGTCCTCGACCCGGATCGATGACGGCCTGCTGCTGGCCGCGCCGACGGAGGCCCTGCCCATCGGCGGCCAGGCCCAGAAGGTCTTCTCCCGCGGCGACACCTCCTACGGCTACGACGCCAACGGCGACTTCTTCATCGAGTTCATCGTCCCCGGCCGCCAGGGCATCCAGGGCGCCGTCCCCGCGAGCTACGCCATCTACATCCAGGGCGCCATCCGCACGGACTACGAGCTCAGCATCGTCACCAGCGGCACCGGGTCGTTCGAACCCACGACGCAGAACGTCTTCATCGAGACGCGCGGCGGCGTGATCGACTGGCTCGAGGTCGGCGGCGTCCGCACCGAGCTGGCGCCGTTCACCGCCAGCGTGCTGGGCTTCAGCGGCCTGATCGGCGGCCAGACGGTGGACAACTACATCATCTCCCGCCTGGTCTCCAACCTGGACGCGATCTTCGCCGCGGCGAACGTGAACGTCCGCTTCTCCACCACCTCGTCCAGCTTCGAGGGTCAGGAGTTCTCGACCGTCTTCATCACCCGCTCCAACGAGCCGACGGCCTTCGCCCTCAACGGGACGTTCGGCGTCAGCCAGCACGTGGACGCGTTCAACGTGGACCGGAGCGACCAGGCGGTGGTGTTCGCCCCGTCGCTGAGCGTCCTGGGCTACGGCCCGAGCCAGCAGGGCGTGGACATGCTGGTGCAGTCGCTGACCGCGGCGGTGGCGCGGCGCGTCGGCGAACTGATCGGCCTCCGCACCCTCGACGACGCCGGCCCCGGCTCGGTCATGGCCGCGAACTCCGTCCGCAACGTCGCTTCCACCTACCGCTTCAACAGCACCTCCGCGGCCCTGACCAACAACTGGGACTCGCTCTACAACAGCCACTTCTACCTCGGCCGGCAGAACGACATGAACCTGCTGGACCGCATCCTCGCCGACCGGTTCTGATCCCTCCCCTCCTCCCCCGCCGCCGCGGGGGAGCGAGCCCATCACCAACCCCCAAGGCCCGCGGGCAGCCCCCGCGGGCCTTTTCGTTTGGGAGCGCGATGCACAAGGGAGCCCCGAACGCGACCTCGGGGTGGACGTTCCCGTGGGATCACAGATTCAAAGGCGCAATGCGGGGGACGCGGGGAAGCAGTGGAAGGAAAAGACAGGAACGCGGAGGCCGCGGAGGGCGGATCTGCGTCCCTCTGCTTGCTCTGCGACCGCTGCGTTCGGCTTCTCTCTTCGACGTCCCCGTGTTCCAGTCTTTGAAGGTGCGGGCGCACGGGAACGAAAGCCCCGAACTGGCGCTCGGGGCTCCCTTCTGAGGGATGGGTTCACCTTGGGGGGACCGGGGCGGGTGGTGGGTCAGTCCCCGGCGGGGGATTCGGGGGCGGCGGCGGACGCGGGCGCGGCGGGGAGTTCGCCCTCGGTGTGGGCGACGACGACGCAGGCGAGGGCGTCGCCGGCGACGTTGATGACGGTGCGGCACATGTCGAGGATGCGGTCCACGGCGAGGACGATGCCGACCCCCTCGACGGGGAGTTTCACCGACTGGAGGACGACGATGAGCATGACGATGCTGCCGGAGGGGATGCCGGGGGAGCCGAGGGCGGCGAGGGAGGCGGTGAGCATGATGACCGCCTGCTGGCCGATGGTGAGGTCAACGCCGTAGAGCTGGGCGATGAAGATCGCGGCGATGGACTGCATCAGGGCGGTGCCGTCCATGTTGATGGTGGTGCCGAGGGAGCAGACGAAGCTGGTGACGTCCTCGGGGATGCCGAGCTTGTCGCGGACGCGCTGGATGGTGACGGGGAGGGTGGCCGCGGAGGAGGACGAGGTGAAGGCCACGAGCAGGGCGGGGGCCATGCCGCGGAAGAACCTGCCTACGGGCATCGGCGTGAGGATGCGCAGGACGGCCGGGTAGAGGACGAACAGGATGACGAGCAGGCCGCCGATGACGCAGAGGCAGTAGGCCAGCAGCGCCTGCAGGAGGCCGAGGCCCAGGTCGGCGACGACGGGGGTGATGAGGGCGAAGGCGCCGACGGGGGCGGCGCGCATGATGACGCCGACGAGGGCGAGGATGGCGTCGGTGAGCCCGTCGAAGACGGCCAGGACGGGGCCGGCGCGCTCGCGTGGGATGAGCGTCAGCGCCAGCCCCAGGACGACGGCGAAGACGACGACCTGCATCATGTCGGCGCGGGCGAGCGCCTCGAAGGGGTTGACGGGGATGAGGGAGGCGAGGTAGTCCCACATGGAGGTCGTGCCCGCGGCCTGGACGCGGCTGGCGATCGCGCCGGCCTGGCTGGCGGCGATCTGGTCGCGGGTCTCGCCGGGGATGGCGTTGCCGGGGCGGACGACGTTGGCGATGGTCAGGCCGATGAGGATCGAGATCAGGAGGGTGGTGGCGAAGAGGGCGGCGGTGCGGGCGCCGACGCGGCCGAGCCGGCGCATGTCGGTGATGCCGCCGACGGCGACGACGAGGGAGAAGAGGATGATCGGGACGGCGATGAAGCGGAGGGCGTTGAGGAAGAGGCGGGCGACGAGTTCGTTGAGCTTGATGAGCAAGCGTGCCGCGGCCGCGCCGATCCCGGCGCTGGCGTTGGGGTCGGCCTCGCCGGCGGGCGGGGGCGCGGCGCTGAGGTAGGCCGCGGGGTCGTTGACGCCGAGCGCGGACCAGATCGCTCCGCCGCAGGAGTTCAGGACCAGGCCGAGGATGATCCCGGCCAGGAGCCCGATGAGGATGCGCCAGTGCAGGGCGAGTTTCATCCGGGCGATGGTAACGGATCGGGGCGTCCGGGTCAGGGGCGGGACCGGGCGCGGCGGGCGGCGCTCGGAGGATGAAAGGGAGATGGCCGGGTGGGCCTACGATCCGAGCAATGGGCGGAGGTCACCACTCCAGCAGAGAACGATTCCGGGAGTACAAGCGGGCGCACCGGGAGCGGCACAGGCTCGCCCGGGCGGGAGGGGCGGTTGGTGCGCCCGGCGGGGGTGCAAGGAACGGGGGTGCGGGCGGGGGGGCGGTGATGCTGAGCGAGCAGGAGCAGCGGGCGCGCCGGCGGCGGCAGCGGTCGTTCTTCGCGCTCTTCGCGGCGTTCTGGGGGATGCTGCGGGGGCACCGGCTGCCGCTGGCGGCGGCGCTGGGGACGGTGACGGTGGCGACGCTGCTGGCGCTGATCTCGCCGGCGAGCACGAAGGTGGTGATCGACTACATCGTGACGGACAACCCGGGGCCGTCGGGGATCCCGGAGTGGCTGGGGCTGGGGACGGACCGGATCCGGCTGCTGTGGATGGTGGGGGCGGCGCTGGTGGCGCTGGCGGTGGTGTCGGCGGGCGTGGGGGTGTGGGGGCGGTGGCACGCGACGCGGATCACCAAGCGGCTGCAGGCGACGATGCGGCGGCGCGTGTTCGAGCACGCGGTGCGGCTGCCGCTGCACCGGGTGTACGCGCTCAAGAGCGGCGGGGTGGCGAGCATCCTGCGGGAGGACGCGGGGGGGATCGGGGAGCTGGTCTTCAGCCTGGTGTACAACCCGTGGCGGGCGATCGTGCAGCTCGTCGCGACGCTGGCGATCCTGGCGTGGACGGACTGGCGGTTCCTGGTGGGGGCGCTGCTGCTGATCCCGGTGGTGTGGACGAGCCACCGGGCGTGGATCGCGCGGATCCGTCCGGTGTACCGGGACATCCGGGCGACGCGGCAGCACATCGACTCGCACGCGACGGAGGCGTTCGGGGGGATGCGGGTGGTGCGCGGGTTCAACCGGCACCGGGGGGAGGCGGGTCGGTTCGTGCGGTCGAACCACCTGATGGCGCGGCAGGAGATGTACGTGTGGTGGTGGTCGCGCGGGATCGAGATCGTGTGGCAGCTGCTGATCCCGGTGTCGATGGCGGCGGTGCTGATCTACGGCGGGATGCAGGTGGTGTGGGGGCGGATGACCATCGGCGACGTGATGATGTTCACGGCGTACCTGATGATGCTGCTGGGGCCGCTGGAGACGCTGGTGGCGACGGCGACGAACATCCAGAACAACCTCGCGGGGCTGGACCGGGTGCTGGACCTGCTGGCGGAGCCGACGGAGTTGTCGGGGACGGCGGGCGGGGGGATCGGGGGCGGGACGGGCGCGGCGGGGATGACGCTGGTGGGGTTCAACGGGGCGGCGGGGGCGGGGGCGTTGTCGTCGTCGCGGCTGCCGGCGCTGGGGAGGATCACGTTCGAGGATGTGTCGTTCTCGTACCCGAGGGGGGAGGGCGCACGAGGGGAGGGCGCCCCCCGCCGCGAAGGTGGCGACGGGGTTGGGGAGGGGGAGAGGGGCGGCGAGCAGCGGCGCCCGGAGCCGGAGCGTGTGCTCCAGCACGTCAACCTGGACGTGATGCCGGGGATGGTGGTGGCGCTGGTGGGGCCGAGCGGGTCGGGGAAGACGACGCTGTGCAACCTGGTGGCGCGGTTCTATGACCCGACGGAAGGGACGATCCGGCTCGACGGGGTGGACCTGCGGGAACTGGACGTCGATCTGTACCGGTCGCTGCTGGGGATCGTGGAGCAGGACGTGTTCCTGTTCGACGGGACGGTGGCGGAGAACATCGGGTACGCGAAGCGGAACGCGACGATGGAGGAGATCCGCCGGGCGGCGCGGGCGGCGAACGCGGACGGGTTCATCCAGAAGCTGGAGCACGGGTACGACACGCTGATCGGGGAGCGCGGGGTGCGGCTCAGCGGGGGGCAGAAGCAGCGGATCGCGATCGCGCGGGCGCTGCTGGCGGAGCCGCGGATCCTGATCCTGGACGAGGCGACGAGCAACCTCGACTCGGAGAGCGAGGCGCTGATCCAGGAGTCGCTCGCGGAGTTGATGAAGGGGCGGACGTGCTTCGTGATCGCGCACCGGCTGAGCACGATCCGGCACGCGGACCTGATCGTGGTGCTCGAGGGGGGGCGGATCATCGAGACGGGGACGCACGAGCAACTGATCGCCGCGGAGGGGCGGTACGCGGAGATGCTGCGGGTGCAGTTGCGGCAGGAGGATGAGGTGGAGGCGGGGGTTGTGGAGGGGGAGGAGGTGGAGGAAGGGGTGGGGGAGGAGTAGGGGGGAAGGAGTGACGAGGTGTGGAGGGCTGGGGATCTGAGATCTGAGATGCAGAGAGAGCGGGTCGGTGGTGCGGGTGCTGGGTCGCGTGATTCGGTTGCGTGCGAGCCGTCGGGCGTGCGGAGCAGTTCTGCCGCTTCGGCGTAGCCGAACCGGGTGGCGTGGTCGTAGGCGGCGCGGCCGGAGTGGTCCTTCGGGGTGGGGTCGGCGCCGGCGTCCAGCAGGATTCGGATGGCATGGGTGTCGCCGCGCTGGGGTGCGAGCATCAGCGGGGTCGTGCCGTCGTAGGTCTGGCCCCAGGACCAGCGAACCTGCTCGTTGACGTCCGCGCCGGAACGGAGGAGTTGTGACAGGGCTTCCCGGTTGCCATCGAGCGCCGCCGCGTGCTGAGGAGGCAGAGATGTGAAGTACGCGACCTTCAGCCATGGAGCGATGAGGATCGTCATGGACATGATGATCCCGAGGAACGCCAGGATGAGCGGGAGAGGTGGCCAGCGGCGGTGGTGATGGGTTGGTTGATCTGCGCTGTTCACTGGTTTGTCCGTGCTGGGGCGGGATGGGAGTGGGAGAGCCCCGAGGATTCGCCGTAGAGGGAGGAGAAGAGGGAAGAGGCGGGAGCAGGCTCATCCTCGGCGTGGTGAGGAGAAAGGAGAGCACGGCCGGGCGTCCCCCCAAGCGCCGAGCCGTGGCGCCCGGAGCGGGAGCAGGAGTCGTAGGAGAGGGGGAGACATGGGCTGAAAGCCCATGCCACGGGTAGAGTGAGGAGAGCATGGCCTGGAAGGCCATGCCACATTATCGTTCGAGGCGGTGGTCGGCGCGGAGGGTTCGGTCGACGTTGCTGGTGGAGGCGGGGTCGTAGGGGATGAAGGTGGCGTGGAGGTTGAGCCAGGGGTCGGTCGGGGCGCCGGCGGCGCCCTCGGCCCAGGCGATGACCCAGGGGGGGAGGCCGCCGAGGTGGATGAGGTAGGTGCGGGAGATGAGGTCGTCGTACATGAGGGCGTTGCGCTCGGGGTCGCGCAGGTCGATCTCCCAGTAGACGCTGCGGGGGCGTGCGTCGTCGTCGGCGCCGCCCGTGGGATCGCCCGCGGCGGCGTCTTGGCCGGCGCCGGAGAGTTCGACGCGGAGGTAGCCCAGAGCCTTGATGTTGTGGCCGTAGCGGTCCTTGAGTTCGAGGTGGAGGGCGAGTTGCGGCTCGCCCTCGGGGTCGCGCGTGACCCTGGTGAGGGGATGGATGCGCATGCGCTCGGGGAGGAGGGCGTCGGCGTCGCCGTTGCGGGGGCCGCGGCCGTCGGCCTGGCCGGCGCGGGGGCCGGAGGCAGGGGGAAGCGGCACACGCGAGGGCGATGGCTCGGTGGCGCACGCGCCGATGACGAAGAGGGCCGCGGCCGCGATGGTCGCGGCGGCGAGGAGGGGAAGGGGGGACGGGGGCGTCGGGGTCGTCGGCGTCATGCGGGGTCGGCGGGGGCGATCGTCCATCGGGAGTGTACCACCAAGTGTGGCAATCAGAGTTCACCCGTGCGGGCGCGGGGCCGGGCGCGGCCCGGTGCGGGCGGGCGCTCCGGGCGGTCTGGGGCGATCGGGGCGGAGGGAGCGGCGGGGCCTGGGAGGAGGCGGTCGAGGAGTTCGGCGAGGCGGCGCTGGCCGGAGTGGACCGCGGCGAGGGCTCGGGTGTTGCGCTCGAGCGTGGCCAGGAGGGCGTCGAGTTCGGTGCGGTCGCGCTGGATGCGGTCGTGGGCCTCGGCGAGTTGCCGGTCGCGCACGGCCGCGGCGCGGCGCTCGGTGAGCCACATCCAGCCGATGAGGCCGGCGGCGCCGAACTGGGCGAGGGCGGTGGCGAGTTGGGTCTCGGGCATGGCGTGGGGCCTCTGAGGAAAGGGGCGGGACCGAGCGAGGAAGGCCGGGACGTGGGGAAGAGGAGGAAAGGAAGGGCGCGAAGGAAGGCGTGAGCACGGAGGCCAGAGAGATCGACAGAAATCGCAGTGGGGGGCAAGTGGGAATGGCTTCGGGACCTCGCACACGCCTGGGCAAACGGACGCCATCTCGTCATCACGTCTCGACGCCGCCCGACCGCCAGTCACCCTTCCTTGATCCCAGCCTCTGCCCTTCTCCGTGACCTCTGTGGATCTCTGTGACCTCTGTGTTCCTGTCTTCGTCTTCGCGCTCTTCGCGTCCTCCGCGTTGGAAGGGCTTTGCCTTCTCGATGTTCCTCTGGTGAGTTCTTCTCGCGCGAAGGTGGCGGCGGAGCGTCCGGCCCGGGCTTGCGCCCGGGGCGTCCTTCTGGGGTGGAATCAGGTGTTGAGGAAGCGGATGAAGCGGGCGGTGTAGGGGAGGGTGACCTGGCGGGCGCGGTCGATGCGGTCGGCGGATTCGAAGCGGACGAAGGACATGTTCTCGTAGATGCGGCCGTGGTGGTCGATGAGGTCCGCGGCGAGTGCGGGGAAGGTGAGTTTGGCGTGGATGGCGGCGAGGAGGGCGTCGAGGGCGGCGTCGGTGGGGGCGACGAGGCGGCCGCGGACTTCGATGATGAGTTCGAGCGGGCCGAGGGGGATGGTGCCGGGGGAGACGCCGTCGAGGGCGACGGCGGGGATGGTCTGCACGCCGGAGGGGAGTCGGCGGAAACGGTGTGGGCCGGAGTTGAACAGGCTGGCTTTGTCGAAGGAGGAGGGCATGGGGTGAATCCGGAAGGAGGGGAACGTGTGGAGTCGATGTGTGATGTGTGATGCTGCGAGACATCGCACATCACACATCGGGGAGCGTCGGTTCAGTGCGGTGCGGGGGCTGATGTGATGGGATCGGTGGCGCCGTCGGGGCTGAGGGCGATGAGGGTGATGGTCTGGCGGGCGTGCCTGGCGGTGGCGAGTTCGTGGGTGACGCTGGTGATGACCGCCGCGGGGATGGTGAACTGGCGGCGGGCGGCGTCGGAGGTGGTCGGCGAGGTGTGGAAGGTGAGGGCGGCCTGGTCACCGGGCTTGTGCGAGGCGAGGTCGTCGCGGAGGAGGTCGCGAACGACGCGGATCTGGGTGCGCTGCTCGGGGGCGTCGGCGAAGACGGGGTGCGGGCCGGCGTCGGACCACTCCTCGGCGGGGCGGGTGGTGGTGCGGTCGATGGCGAGGAGGGCGACGTCGGTCCAGGTGTGGGAGCCGAAGCGGACGAGTGGGGGGTTGAGGAGGAGCATGGGCGGTTCCGGATGTGGAGGTGAGGGGGTGAGCAGGTGTGGAGGTGAGGGAGAGGGGGCGGAGGGAGAAGGAGGGGAGAGAGCACGGCCGAGCGGGGCGCTCGGCCGTGGCGCCCGGAGCGGGGGGAGAGGGGATCGGAGAAGGCGGGTAGGAGAGGGCGAGAAGGAGAGGCACGGTCTGGAAGCCGTGTTACGGTGCGTCAGGCGCGGAGGAGGTGGTAGATGTGGAGGTGGCGGATGGTGTCGGTCTCGCCGTCGCCGTCGAGGTCGAGGCGGACGGGGGTGCGGGCGCGCTCGGTCCGGAAGCGGTGCTGGTAGAGCTGGGCGCGGGCGGCGAGGTGGGACATGGGGCCGCCGAGGGCCGCGGCGGCGGAGAAGATTAGGTGCAGCGTGCCGAGGGTCTCGACGAGGCGGAGGGCGTCGGCGTTGGTGACGGCGGACTCGTCGGGGGCGCCGGGGATGGATGGGTCGATGCCGGCGGCGCGGAGGAGTTGGGCGTGGATGATCGCGGCCTGGGGGGCGAAGGTGTAGACGGCGACGGGGCGGTCGGTCAGAGGGAGCGGGGGGATGGCGGGAGAGCCGTCGGCGTCGCGCAGGAGGGAGACGGTGAGCATCTGCGGGCCGGTGCGCTCGAGGACTTCGAGGGGGAGGCCATCGACGAGGACGACGTGGCCCGCGGTGATCCCGGCCGCGGCGGCGTCGCCGGTTGAAAGGGTGAGTGTCGTGCCGGCGACGGAGCCGGTGGCGCTGAGGAGCCGCTGGCCGGCCCAGGCGATGTCGCGGAAGATGGTCGGCTCGAGGGCGAGGAGGTCTCGGTCTCTCGTGAACATGGCTTGCATCCTTCTGAAGACTGTCTTTCAAACGTCCCCGCGCGCCGTCGCGCGAGGGGACGCGGCCCGCGTGCCGGCCGGACCGGTGGCGATGTCCGCGCCGGGGCGTGCGCGGGCGCGGCGGGGTTAGGCGGCCAGGCCGCGGATGACGCCGTGGGCGTTCTCGTTGCGCATCTCGAGGGTGTACTCGCCGAGGACCATGCCGGTCTCGGCGTCGCCGGTGGCGGCGAGGGGCTTGTAGTGGAAGGAGCGTCCGCTGAGGGGGAGGACCTCGATGCGGGAGGAGTCGAGCAGGAGGACGGCGTCGGCCGGGACCCAGCGGGAGAGGACGATGCGGCAGACGCCGAAGTCGCTCTCGTAGACGGAGACCAGGTCGCGGACGGAGGCGTCGCGCGGGGCGTAGGAGCGGTTGGCGGAGATGAAGGAGTTGATGCGTCGCTTCTGGAGGCCGCCGACGACGATGGTGTCCACGGGGCCGCTGGACTGCTCCCAGATCAGGCGCAGCGCGGTGTTGAGGAGGCTCTCGGTGAGTTCGTTGCCGCTGGGGCCGCCGCCGTCGGGGAAGCCGTTCATGCCGGGCTGGAAGGCGTTGGTGGTGATGCGGCCGATGATGCCGTCCATGGTGCGGCGGACGGTGGAGGAGCCCTGGGGGCTGCTCTGGGCGGCGACGCCGTTGATGACGCAGTTCTCCAGGTCGCGGAGGAGTTCGCGGAGCCGCTCCTGCTTCTGGTAGTCCACCTCGTCGCGGACGCCGTAGGCGCGGGCGGCCTGCATGGAGCCGGAGACCTCGATGCTGGCGGTGAAGATCTGGGTGTGGTTGCGCCGGCGGACGCGGGTGGTGAAGCGGGGGGCGGGGCGGTCGTCCCCTTCGAGGGCGGCGTTGCCGACGATGTAGAGTTTCATGCCGTTGGCGAGGGGGCCGCCGGTGGTGCCGCCGTAGCGGCGGACGACGGTGAGGGTGTCGCCGTCGATGGCGGTGACGAGCATGATCTCGCGCAGGCCGTCGGGGCGGACCTGGTCGCCGACGCGGAAGCGCTCGGGGTGGGCGACGGTGACGCTGGTGGTGTCGGCCGGGGAGGGGGAGAAGTTGTTCTGGTTGACGGTGTCGGTGTTGGGGAGCAGTTCATCCTCGATCCACTCGTGGACGGTGCTCGTGGCGACGCGCTTGGGGTCGCCGAGGTGGTCCAGCAGCGGGGTCTCGTAGGGGCTGACGATGGAGACGATGTCGCTGACGTCCTCGACGAGTTCGGGGAGGTCGGCGCCGGCGGTGAAGGTGGCTTTTCCTGAGAAGGGCATCGGGGTCTCCTTGGCGTGTGACGCGGGATGGGATGGGGTGGGGGGGATGTGGAGGTGAAGAGGCGTGGAGGTGAGCAGGTGCTGCGCTGATGTGTGCTGCGCTGATGTGTGGTGTGCAGGTCTGCGGTGCGTGCTTTCTCCTTTCAGCGGCGGCGGGCCCTGAGGTAGCGGAGCAGGGCTCGGCGGTCGCCGGTGCTGGCGGCGAGTTCGGCGAGTGCGTCGGGGTCGTCGCCCGCGGCGGCCGGGTTGGCGCGCGGGCTCATGGACGTCGGGAGCGCGGCGGGGCGGAAGAGGTGGGGCTTGCGCCGGCGGAGGTTGCGGACGACCGCGGCGAGGTCTGGGGCGGGGTCGTCGCCGATGTCGCGCCGGGCCAGGAGGGTCGCGGCGTCGAGGTCGATGGCGCGGGCCTGGACGAGGAGGCGCTGGAGTTCGCGGGCCTGCTCGGCGTCGGCGGCCTGCTTGCGCGCGGCGTCGAGTTGCGCCTGGAGGTCGGCGAGGCGGGCTTCGAGTTCGGCGGCGCGGTCGTCGGGGTTGGCGGTGGCGTCGGGGGCGCTCGTGGGCTCGATCGGTGCGTCGGGCGCTGCGGGCATGGTGCGGCTCCTGGTGCGGTGGGCGTGCTGCGGGTGGTGACGGGGATGGGAGGGGGGAGGGGTCAGACGACGCCGGGGTCGGCCGCGGCGTAGCCGAGTTCGGCGAGGATGCGCTCGCGCGGGACGCCGAGGTCGAGTTTGGTCCTGGCGGCGGCGAGGACGTCGCGCTCGTCCTGGGGGATGGGGTCGGGCCACTCGACGCGGACGGTGCGTTCGCCGGCGGCGGGGTCGGTGGGGAAGACGCCGAGCTGGTCGAGCGCGGCGAGGATGAGGGAGCAGAGGTCGGCCAGGCCGCGGCCGTAGGTGACGCGCTTGCGCGCGGTGCGGGAGAGGAGTCCGGTGAGGGTGATGCGCAGGGCGTTCTCGCTGGTGAGGTTGCCGACGCGGGCGCGGACGACGCCGGTGGCGAGCGGGGGGACGCCGCTGACCTTGTCGAGGGCCTCGCGGATCTCCTCGATGTGGCGGTCCTCGCTGGGGCTGGCGGCGTCGCCGCCGAAGGCCTCGATGCTGGCGTCGGGGTTGTCGGTGGACCAGAGGCGGCCGGGGCCGATGGGGGTGTTCTCGAAGCCGTCGATGCCCTTGGCGAGGTACATCTTGAAGGACTGCATGGTGACGCGGGCGGCGCGGTCGGAGAGACGGGTGTTGAGTTCGTCCTGGAGGGGGATCAGCGGCTCGACCTCGCCGAGGCCCTCGTAGGCGTAGGGCTGGCTGAGGTTCTGGATGTGGACCACCGGCGGGCGGCCGAGGTTGAAGGGGAGGGGCTCGTCGATGACGAGGCGCGGCTCGCCGGGGGAGCCCGGGCTCATGTCTGTGTGGTAGACCTGGCGGTGGGCGGCGGAGAGGATCTCGGTGACGACCTGCTCGCGCCGGCGGGGCGTGGGGGAGGAGAGGGGGCCGGCGCGGAGGGAGCGGAGCCAGCGGGAGAGGGGCGTCTCGCCGGGGGCGTCGGTCGGCGGGGCGGGCCGCCGGTGGTGGATGATGTAGGCGGAGATGACGCGGTAGTCGTCGGGGCTGAGGAGCGGGACGGCGCGGGTGGGCTCGACGGCCTCGATGCGGAGGATCTCGGCGGCGACGGCCGCGGCGGCGGCGGGGTCGTTACCGGCGGTCGCGGCGAGGTGGGCGTTGGGGTCGGCGCGGAGGACGAGGTCCACGTGGCCGTAGACGTGGGCGAGCAGGGCGAGGTCCTGGAGGAGGGCGATGCCGCCGGAGGCCTCCCAGACGGCCTCGAGGATGCGCTCGATGGCGCGGGCGCGGCGAGGGTCGGCCGCGCCGGAGACCAGGCGCACGGGGCGGCCGAACATGAACTCGATCATGGTGTGGATGCGCCAGGCGATGTCGTTCTCGATGACGACCTCGCGTTCGTGGGCGCCGTTGCGGCCGGTGAGGCGGCCGGGGAGGCCTGCGGCCTGGGCGAGGGAGGCGGCGCGGGTGGGGGCGGAGGCGCGCTCGGGGGCGTTGCGGTAGTAGCGCCAGGCGAGGCTCAGGCGCGGGAGCGTCGAGCGGGCGTGCTCGGCGAGGAGGGCGTTGAGCAGCGCGGGGGTGAGGGGGACGTCGTCGAACGGTTCGAGCTGGTAGGCCATCGGCAAGCCCTCGGGCGTCGGGCCCGGATCGCCGTCCGCGGCGGATCACGGGGCCCGTCTACCCAGGGCTGCGCGTCGCGATCTGTGCGCACAGGGAGCGTCGCTGACGGGGGAGGCAGCGGGCGTAAGTGGTTGCGGGGACTCGGCGGAGAAAATTTTCCAGGCGCGCGCCCGCGTGCGCGCGGGATCTCACGATCCGTGCGCACGGATCACGAGATGCGCGATGGAGAAACGGCCCCTCCGCCCTGGCGGGGCGGTCGGGGCCGTCTGCTGCTCGTGGCTCCATCCCGCGGCCCTCAGCGGGGCCGGAGCAGGGGAAGGGTCAGTGCTGGATGTTGGCCCAGGCGCTGGCGCTCGCGAGGTCGCTGGTGATCGGGCCGACGGTGTTGGTCGGGCCGATGTTGAAGTTGGTGGCGTTGAAGGCGGCGGAGTCGGAGATGATGACGTTCCGCGTGCCGGTGACGGAGATGCCGCGTCCGTTCTGCACCACCGAGTTCCCCTCGATGCGGCAGAACTGAGCGGCGGTGTGAATTCCGGCGCCGTTGGGGTTGTTGTTGCCGTTCGCGACGCAATGGTTGCCCCGGACCAGCGAGTGCTGGCCGACGCTGATGCCGTGCACCACGTTGTTCTGGACGCTGCTGTCGGTGACCATTCCGGCGCCGGTGACGACGATCCCTGAACTGCACCCGCTCACCAGGCATCGGGTGACGGTGCCGGGCCCGCCGATGAGGATTCCATCGCTCTGACAGGACCGGACGATGCAGTCGGTCACGGTGGAGAAGGAGCCGGCGGAGATGCCTATTGTGCGGATGTTCTCGATGATGAGCCGCTCGAAACAGGCGTTCTGGCTGAGGGCGCCGGCGATGCCGGTGTTCCAGCCGGTGATGGTGCCGTTACGGACCACAACATTGCGCGCGTTTCCCGAAAGCGAGATTGCGCTGGGTGAGTTCACGTTGCCGCGCATCGTGAAGCCGTTGAGGTCGATGGTGACGTCGGGCGCGTCGATGTAGATCCCGAACCGGCTGTCGGCGGGGGCCACGTCCCCGGTCAGGTAGTACGACCCCGGCTGGGTGATCAGGTAGTGCGCGACGCCGGAGCCGGGGACGGTCTCCGGGCTGAGGGGGATCCGCGGCTCGATCTGCGTCAGCGTCTTGTGCGTTGGGGCGACGGGGCCGGCGGGAGGGGTGATGGGCCCGGCAGAGGCGGGGGCGAGCGCCAGGAGCAGACCCGCGGCGGCGGCGGACAACAGACAACGTCACAGCATGGCAAAGTCCTCCTTCTCGCACCAAGATAATGAGACGCCGCCCTCGGCCAAAGGGCTTTCTGCATCTCACCTGCGACGAAGAAGGGCCGCCGGCTCGGCAGGATGACCGCCTGACTTTTGCCTTATTTCTTGTAGTACTCCAGGTTGATCTGGATGTATTTGTTCCACTCCTGCGGCAGGTCCTCCTGCGGGTAGATCGCCTTCACGGGGCATTCGTCCACGCACAGGCCGCAGTCGATGCAGGTGTCCGGGTCGATGTAGAGCTGGTCGGTGGTCTCGAACTCCGGCTCGTTCTTGGTCGGGTGGATGCAGTCAACAGGGCAGACGTCAACGCAGGACGTGTCCTTGGTCCCGATGCAGGGCTCGGCGATGATGTGAGGCATAGAGCGGGTCCTTCTGGCTCCTGTGGAGTTGGCATACTAGGGGCCGCAAGGGGGAGCGGCGGGGGAAGGATCGGCCGCGTCGGTCGGCTGGTCCACGTCCCGGGGGGTTATCGCCCCTCCAGCATCCCCCGCTTCGAGTACCGCTCCCCGCACTCCGGGCAGACGCCCTCGTGGGGCAGGCCCCGCAGGGCGTAGCCGCAGGTCGGGCAGGACAGTTCCGCCCGTGCGAGGACGTCCTCCGGCAGGTCCGGCGCTTCGGGGGCGGGGATGCACGCCGCGAGCAGTTCCGGGCCGCGGCGGTCCGCCAGCAGCGCGCAGACGTCCACCTCCGCTCCGCACGCCGGGCACGCCTCCAGCGCGGCTTCCAGCGGCAGCGCCTCGCCGCACGCCGGGCACGGCGGCGCGAGCGCGGGGTCCAGCAGCGACAGGTCCGGCAGCGACTCCGCCTCCCACCCCTCCTCCACCTCCGCCGGCGAGCGGTCGAACTCGTCCAGCAGGCGTGCCGCGTCGTCCCGCTGGGCCGCGCGATCGATCACCACGGCGAACGGCCCAGAACCGGTGAGGGGCCGGCCGGGCGTGGGGAACAGGTGCATCTCCGTCCCGGGGAACGGGCTGAGGTGCCCCACGACGGTCGCGACGATCCCGTGGCGGCGCAGGTACGCCGCGGCGTGCTGCGCGAGGATCGGGCTGGCGTACCGGCGGACCGTCGGCATGGGCGCCCCATCGCAAGCCTACCACGCCGCGTGGGCCCCGCCCGGTCCCGTGCCGCCGGACCTCAACGAGACCGTCCGGATAACCGGCCCGGATGCCGGCGCGGACCGCCGGGTGCCGGGCGCCCGCCCAGGATTCGCTGAGCCGGCCTCCCGCGCCGGCCGATGACGGGGTCTATGACGATCTCCGCCACGCCCGACGTCGGCAACGTTGATCTTGCCTCCGCCGCGAGCATCCGCGTCGCCCGGAAGGTCCTCGACCACGCCGAGCAGCAGGGCCAGGCCGCGGTGCAGATGATCCAGGCCGCGGCGAAGGTCGCCCAGGGCGCGAGCCCGCCGGGAGTGGGGGAGCGGCTGGACGTGGTGGCGTAGACGGGTTGAGGGCCTGCGCGATCTCAGAAGGGCGGAGCAGGGGGCGCGGGGGATGATGTTGCTGAGGCGGGCTCTGCCTGATTGCCGCGGCGGCGATTGAGTGTTGCGGAACGGCCGGACCCGTTCTTCGGTCACTGGCATTCGCCCTTTTCCGGCGGATACGTGCGAGGGGCGGTTCGAGTCCGCCCCTTGGCTGCATCTGCCGTCAC
>Ga0207867_1000568_pt1 | contig 36873 bp, 19 predicted proteins | sample HigsolmetaAR206D_FD_184838 | JGI IMG/M metagenome (GOLD analysis project Ga0207867, IMG submission 184838) | Ionic liquid and high solid enriched microbial communities from the Joint BioEnergy Institute, USA - AR20-6-D (SPAdes) (version 2) ...
CTGTGGTCATTCGGGTGTCCTCGTGAGTTGAGAGTCGGGTGTTCGCGGCTGCGGGAGCCGGTGTGTTCGGACGCTTCCGGAGCATCGGTGGGCCGAGCGGCTTTCGCGCAGTCCGGCCGCTCGCGTGGCGGGCGTCGGCGTGGAGGGGACCCTCCGTGATCCGGACGGCTGTCGTGTCAAGAGGGGCATGTGCCGTCCTCCTACAAGGGGGCGTTGGACCGAACCGGCGGCACGCCCGTTCCGGACGGGCCAGAGGGCTCTCGCGCCGGTCACTTTCAGCGAAGCTGCGCATGCGCCGCCGATCCAGCCGGCAGCGACCGACATCCACCGACACCGCAACGTCTGACCCCGGCTCTTACACACGGCGGCGGACCGGCGTGTGTTCATGGAAGGCAGGAAGGACAAGGAGTCCTCTGCAAGGACGAGGCGGTGGTGTCCGCCCCCGTGGTCACCCGGCGGAGGGCGAGTTCCAGCGGACGTGATCGTCGCCCTGGTGGAGAGTGGTGAGCCGGTGGGCCACCTCGGCTCGTGCCGTCTGCCGGGTGGAGGCACGGCAGGGGAGAAGATTGTTGGAGCGGACACGTCTGCAGGGATCGACCGCGGCGGGTGCGGGAACTGCAGCCCGGCCCAGCGGCGGCGCGATCGCCGGATTCGCTGCAGCAGCCGTGCCCGGTCGGCAGCGGTCATCGCATCGGGATGGCGTTCGACGGCGGCCTCCGCCCCGGCGAGCGGATCGTGCAATGCCGGCAGTGAAAACGGCGGGAGCGGCTGATCGTGCAGCCGGCGCAACGGCACGCCCAGATCGCCACCGCTCCCGACTCGTTCGGGATCGGCCGCCTGCCACCCGGCTCGCTTCGATCGTCCGCGGCACCGGTGAGGTCGGCGTCGTTCACCGCGTCGCCTTCGACGCCTCTGCGCGGCCCCTTGAGTGCGAGGGGCAGAGGGAGACGAGGCGAGAGCGCGAGGTGTCGAGCCGCGAGAAGCGGCCGGAGGCCTCGCCCGTCGGCGGGGCCGCGGACGGGCGAGGCCTCGGCTCCTCCTCCGGAGGCGCGAAGCGGGGCGGCGGGGGTCAGAAGAGGCTGTCGGGCTCGATCTCGTCGGGACGCTCGGGATCGAAGGCGAAGCGGTAGACGTGCTCGGCGATGGCCTTGCCGAGCAGCGGCGGGACGGCGTTGCCGATCTGCCGGCCGATCTGGATCTTGTTGCCCTCGAAGACGAACTCGTCGGGGAAGGACTGCAACCGCGCCGCCTCGCGGTGAGTGATCGGACGGTCGGCGCGGGGGTGCAGATAACGGCCCTTCTCGGGCTTGTAGAACTCGGTGCGGATGGTGTAGCCGGGCCTGTCCCACCACAGGCGTCCCATCACGTCGGTGGTGCCGGTCGGCTTGTTCCTCCAGCAGTTCGGCAGCAGGTCGGGACGGTTGCGCGCCAGGTCGAAGCGATTGCCGCCCTCGGGGATGGCCCGGTACCTCTCCAGAGACTTGGCGGTGGGGTTGCGCCGGAAGTGCAGCAGCTGCCTTCCCTGCTCGTCGAAGCCGATGTCGGTGCGGTCGGGATGGTCGGGAAGATCCCCGATGGCCTCCCGCAGGGTCACGTACGGCCTCTTGCCGGGGGAGTCGGGACCGTGGGTGGGCGGGGGAGGCCAGGGGAGGTGCTGGATGCCGCGCACCGCGATGAAGATGCCGCGGCGTCGCAGTTGCGGGACGCCGTAGTCGGCGGCGTTGAGGACGCCGTAGCCGTAGGCGTACTCCTTGAGGTCGGGGTCGGTGCGCATCATCTCCAGCAGCCGCCTGAACTGGGCGGACCTCTGGAACTCGGGGACGTTCTCGATCACGAAGGCCCGGGGCCTGACCTGGTGCACGGCGCGCAGGTACTGCCGCCACAGCTCGTTGAGCACGGCGCGGCTCACGCGGTCGCGGTCGCGTCCCAGCGGACTGAAGCCCTGGCAGGGCGGCCCTCCGATGATCACGTCGGCGGCCGGGAAGGTCTCCACGTCCTCGATGGGGCCCGCGTGGACATGGCAGTCGAAGTTGCGCTTGAACGTGCGCGCGGCGGCCTCGTCGATCTCCACCGCGAACACCGGCTCGAAGCCCTTGTCGGCCATTTTGAAGCCGAGGCTCAATCCGCCCGCCCCCGCGAACAGGTCGATCGTGCGGATGACTTCCCCGGCCATGCCACCTCCGTGACGGACTGAGCTGCTGCAACTATAGGGGTCCGTGTGATCGGGGCGCCGATCGCACCGTCGCGATGCGGACGGTCGTGCCCGGACGGTTCCCACACGGGTGACGGCGCGGGCCGTCCGCCCGCGCCCGGGCGCGCGAACGCGCGGGGCCGGCGCCCCTCGGGGCGCCGCCTCCCTCACGGGACGGCGGCTGCGCTTTCGGCCCCGTTCAGCGCCGCTCGGCGGGAGCGGACGATCTCGGCGATCCGCTGCGCCGCCTCGTGAGGGTCCTCGTGCTCCCAGACGCGGATGACGAGCCAGCCGGCCTCGGTGAGCAGACGGTCGGTCTCGGCGTCGCGCTCTCGGTTGCGTTCGACCTTCTCGGCCCAGTACTCGGCGTTGGTGCGGGCTTTGGTGTGGTGCTGCGGACAGCCGTGCCAGAAGCAGCCGTCGAGGAACACCGCCACCTTGACCTTGGTGAACGCCAGGTCGGTGGTGCGGCGGACGCTTCGCAGGGGACGGTAGGAGACCCGGTAGCGCAGGCCGAGGGCGTGCACCGCGCGTCGAAGGGCCAGCTCGGGCTTGGTGTCCCGGCTCTTGTTCGCCTGCATGCTCTTGCGGACGCCCTCGCTGGAGGCGCCGACCGGCCTGACCGCTGCCATGGTCACCACGTTATGGACATCCGGCCGCGCGCGCGGCCGAATCGCGAGATCATGATCGAGGGTTCCGCGTCGCCCGGTCGGTTCCCGATGCGACGGACGGAGGCGGTGGTGAGAAGGTTCACGAGCCTTGAGATCTGCGCCGGGGGCGGCGGTCAGGCGCTGGGGCTGGAGCGGGCCGGGTTCGACCCGGTGATGCTCATCGACGACGATCCCGACGCCTGCGCCACTCTGCGCAGGAACCGTCCGGACTGGGACGTCAGGAGGCTCGACCTCCTGGAGTTCGTGGGGAGCGATCATCCGCAGGTCCTGGACGTCGATCTGTTCGCCGGCGGACTGCCCCGGCTGCCGTACTCGATCGCGAGCACGCGCGGGACCCCTGACAGGGCCGACCGGGACCTGTTGCACGCGGCGGTCTGGCTGGCGACGGAGGTCCGTCCGCGGGCGATCATGCTCGAGAACGTTCCCGCCCTGGCGAAGGCCCCCCGCTTCGCCGAGACGCGCGCCTTCGTGGAGGAGGAGCTGGGCGGCAACGGCTACGAGGTCCGGTGGAACGTCCTGGACGCCCAGTGTTTCGGCGTCCCCCAACGACGGGAGCACGCTGTGCTCGTGGCCATGCGCCCCGACGACATGGCCCGGTTCGAGTGGCCGCGGCCCTCCTCCGAGCGCGCCGCCACCGTCGGCGAGGTCCTCGGAGAGTCGATGGCGAGCCGCGGCTGGCCGGGCGCGGCGGAGTGGCGGCGCACGGCCGACGAGGTGGCCCCCACGATCGTGGGCGGCTCCAGGGATCGCGGGGGCGCCGACTTGGGGCCGTCGAGGACGAAGAGGATCTGGGCCAGGCTGGGGGTCAACGGCGGGAGCCTCGCCGACGACGTTCCGGGGCCGGACTTCGTCTGGGAGCCGGGGAATCCGAAAGGACTCCCCAAACTGACCTTGCAACAGGTGGCGAAGCTCCAGGGCTTCCCCGAGGACTGGGTCTTCGAGGGGCGTAAGACGTCCCGCTATCGGCAGATCGCACACGCCTGCCCGCCGCCGCTGGCGACCGCCGTAGGACTTCGGATCGCCCGGGCGTTGGCGGGCTGAGACCGCCCACGGCGGACGACCATCCCCTTCGTCGTCCTTTCCCTCCCTCGACGCGACGCCGAGGGAGGAGGACATGACCGTCGGTTCCTGCGACCCCACGGACGCCGTCGGCTGGTCCACGGGCCGCATCGGTCGAGGGCGAAGCCCTTTCACCCGTCCGATGCGGGAATGCGTCGCCGCGCGTCCTGGGCCCGTGAGAGTTCAATCTTTCGAGCGTCTCCGATCCCGGACCGGGGCCTCGGAGAACAGCCGCTTGAACAGAGGCACGAGGGCGTTCACGGCGCCGAGAGGCGCGCGACCGTCGTCGGGACCGTACGGCAGGGACTCCAAAGGCGCCAGCGCGGTGTCCGCCTCCTCGATCCAGGCGAGGCAGGCCTCGGGCTCGGGATCGGCGTCGGGGGCGATCGCCTCGAAGCACAATGTGGTGCCGGCCGCGTTGACCGCCTTGGCGAGCGCGTTGACGTCGTCGCCCGTGCGCACCGTTCCGTCCTCCAGCAGACGGAGCATCGCCTGCGCGGTGGGACGGTGGAGGATCACCTCCAGGCGGAGCACCGTGTTCAGCATGTCCTGGTTGCCGCAGGCCACGACCGCGGGCCGGTAGTCGTAGCCGTCGCGGAACAGTTCGGCGGCCCACCACAGGCGCGCGAACGCCTGGGAGTGGAAGGGACCCGAGAAACGGTTCCGGTTGACCGCCGGCGTCGGGTTGGACTCGGTCGGCCGGGCCAGATGGCGCCAGTGCACGTAGTCCGGGGCGACCCGCAGCGCCAGATGGTTCCACAGCCGGCCGTCGGCGGCCTCGCGGCGCGTCATGCGCAGCGTGGCGTGCAGGCGGGGGGCCAGCCAGGCGTCGGCGTCGGTCCGGGTCTCGTCGAAGCGTTTCATCGCCTCGTCGAGCAGCTCGCGCACGGGTCCGGCGGCCCAGCGGATCTCGTCGGGCAGCGGTTCGCAGGCGCGGTCGATCGCGGCCGCGGGCGGCGTCTCGCGGTTCTGCAGGACGGCAGTGGTGAGGAATCGCGCGGCGGTCTCGTCCGGCAGCAGCGCGAGGCGTTCGGGTGCGGTGCTCATGCGTCCTCCTGGCCGGTTCGGTGCAGCGCGCGGATGAATCCGCCGAGATTGCGGGGGAGTCGGGCCTGTTTGGCCGCGGCGTGCAGGACACGGGTCTGCAGGTCTCCGCCGCCCTCGCCGCCGGTCCTGCGGGCCAGGACCTCGGCCAGGGCGTCGTCGGGGGAGCGGTCGGGGAACACGTCGGGCAGGAGCCGTCTGAGGACGGACTCCCGCCATCCGCCGGGCCATTGCGGGGAGCCGTCTTCGGATTCCACGGCGTAGACCGCGGCGTTGAACAGCGCCGTCCACACGTCCTGGGCGATCTGCGCCGCGATGGCCTCGCGGGCCGCGCGGTCGGCGGCTCGGGGATCCTCCAGGATCGCGCCGAGGCCCTCGAAGCCGCGGTTGAGGTACAGCACGGGCTCTTCGCCGACCGCCTCGACCGTCCACGGATCCGAGGCGAAGGGGCGCAGCCGCGGATTGCGCTCGTCCCTGAAGTCGGCCCAGACGGTCCTGATCGAGTCGCTCTTGACCGGGGCGCGCGCCTGCAGGTCGATCGTCCACGCCCCGTCCGTGGACCCGATCATTCGACCGGCGACGCCGTCGACGGCGGCGACCACCTGGCCGGTCAGCTGCACCCGGCCCACGTGCCGGTCGCGGTGGAGGACGACGTCGCCGGCCCAGACGCCGGGGGTCTCCTCCCGCAGCCGGGTGAACGTCCGCACGTTGGTCTTCCGCTCGAAGAGCACCGCCAAGCAGGAGACCTCCGACCATGGCCCGTGCCGCAGTTCGTGCTCGGGCGTCCGGAGACGCACCGAGAGCCGTGCGGTCTCCCAACGGTCGCGTTCCGCCTGATGCAGGGCGACCACCCGCTGCTCGGCGGAGATCATGGCGAAGGGCAGGGCGAGGTCGTCGAGCCGGGCCTCCCGGACCTCCAGAGTGACGTCGCCGACGAGGACGGGGTAGGGGATCAGTCGCTTCATCGGATCTCGCCCTTCGTCTGCACCAGGTCGATCTCGGCCATGGCCATGTCGGCGGCGACGGGGTGGCTGCCCACGTCGCTCACGCAGGAGAACGCGGCCGTCCGCGCCCCCGCGGCGAACACCAGGCGGTGGTCGTCGGTCACCTCGCAGTTGGACTCCGCGGTGATCTGGGCCCACTCGGCCTGGGGGCGGGGGCCGGATCGGGTGGCGAACCTGAGCACCGGCCGCACCGTCCAGGGGTCCTCCCGCTCGGGGAGACGCACCTCCACGCGCACCCGCCAGGCGCCGTCGGCGCCCACCGCGCCGATGGCGCTCTTGACCGTGGGGAATCCCGGCCGGCTCGCGGGTTTGGACGGCGCGTCGAGCCGGAGCAGGTCCCGAAGGACCGGCGGCGTCTCGTCGACCTTCACCTCCGGCGGCCTGACCATGGCACGGACCCGCTCCAGCATCGCCCGGCGGAACTCGCGGAGCCGGGTGGCCGCCCCTCGGGCGTAGGTGGCGGTCAGGTCCTCGGTCGGCTTCCAGTCGGTGTGCTCGGGGGGCTCGGCGGTGCGCAGGAACCTCTCGGCGGCCTCGGCGTCCGGACTCTTCGACCCGGTGGCCCGGCCGGCGAGCAGGACCGCCTGGAACGGGGGGGAGCCCAACGGGACGTCGCCCACGGGCCGCTCCATGATCACCATTCGGTTGCCGCGCATGCACACCAGCCGGTTGGCGGGCTCGTCGCCCTGATCGGCGGGGGTGATCAAAAGCACGGCCTCGTGCTCGACGGGGCCGCCGGACCCGGCGTCCTTGAGCGGGGGGACGGTGAGCGGGACCGTCGTCTTCACCACGCTCTCCGCGGTGGTCATCTCCTCGACGGTCTCCCCGTCGAGGAACGCGCGTACCGCACGCGACCGGGCCGGTTCGTAACGGTGCGGGTCCACCCGCTCCTCGGCCACGACCACCCGCCCGTCGCGCCGGGCCTCCACCGAGGCCTCCAGCATGGGGCCGCCGGCGCGCCCGGAGACCATGCAGGCCCAGAAGTTGTGCGCCAGGCTGCGCACCAGCACCTCGTGCATGGACTCCAGGTCGGTGGCCTCCCCGGCGGCGTCGTGCACCCCCACGATCAGGAACGAGGTGCCGGGGTCGCCGCTCTCCCGCGTCAGGTGCAGTTCCTCGACGGTCCGCTCGTCCGCCCACCAGGAGCGCGGGGCGCCGTCCCGGTCCGGGTCGGGCTCGCCGAGCCAGGCCGGACCGGCGTACTGACGGTCGTCGACCTCGCGCCAGGGCAGGTCCAGCCGGCCGATCACGCGGCGCTCGCGCCGTCCCTCGAACGGCTCCGACAGCGTGCTGTGCATCAGCACCAGGCCGAACTGGCTGGCCGCCCACAGCGTCGCCTTGCCCAGCCCGTAGGAGCCGCCGGCCGTTCCGCTCTTGTGGCTGTCGAGCTGCCGCCGCACCACCGCCGCGAACTTGCCGTCGTCGTACTCGGGCCCGGTGAGCCCGGAGGCGTTGTAGTCGTCCACCCGCAGCAGGACGAGGCGGCCGCTCTCCCGCAGCTCCCGCAGGCCGTTCGCCAGGACCCGGCCGACCTTCTGGCCGGGGTCGGCGGCCGCCTCGAAGTGGGGCAGCAGGTCGTTCCAGCGGATCGCGCCCAGGAAACGGTGCAGCCGTTCCCCGGTGAGCTCGTGCAGGATGTACCGCACCCGCACGGGCCGGCTCTCGTCGAAGCGTTCGTCGAGGCTGTTCTGCGTGGCCTCCCGCGCCAGGACGGCCAGATCGGAGTCGAAGGCGAAGGCCGCGGCGTTGCCGAGCTCGCGGCCGCCGTCGGCGTGGGCGGGACGGTGGTACCACTCGACGGCGCCCCGGGAGTCGGGGGCCTCGTCCCCGGACATGGAGGATCCGGAGGCGACCCCCAGGATCTCCTCGATCTGTCTGACCTTCTCCATGCGCGGTTCGGCTCGGCCGGTGATCCACGCGGAGACGGCGGCGCGGGTGACGTCCAGCCGATTGGCCAATTCGGCCTGACTCATGCCCTTGCGCCGCAGCTGCCGGCCCAGCCAGGCCCCGAACTCCTTCGCCTGTTCGCTCACCCGAATCCCTTCGTCTTCACGGCCTTCGGAGCCTTTGTCAACGCTCCTTTGACAAGGAAGGATATGTCAAATCTCGTTTGACGTACGCAGAATGATGGTTGCTCTATATGTCTCTCCGGTACGAGGAGCGCGGGTCCTGTGTCGACGGGGCTCGAGGGGGGAAGCCAGCCCGAACCGCTTGCGCGAAGGGCGATCCGTGTGCTCTACTTGGTCGCATCTCGCTCGCACCTCGAGATCGGGGTCGATGAAAAGGCCCCGTTTTCTCCGTGGGTGATCTGTGCCTTCATGCCGGTCGGCGCGAGAAAGGAGAGTCCGGAGTCCCGTCTCGCACAATCGAATATCGATTCCATATCGGCTGGCGCATTCACGGGCGCTTCATCTCCGCATGCCCTAAATTGCGATCCGCTCTGCTGTGAATCCCCTGAAGGAGCAGTTCCGACCGTGAACCCCCCGGAAGAAAAGCCCACGGTCCTCCAGGTCGTCCTCGAGCAGACGCGACGCGTCCTGGAGACGTACCGCATCGATCCCGGTCTCATCCAGGAGCACGCCAACGGCGAACGTCGCATCACCCAGGGAGGATACGGCGATCGCCAGATCTACGAGCTCGTCCAGAACGGCGCGGACGAGCTGCGGAACGACGAGGGCGGCGAGATCTGCGTCGTCCTCACCGAGACTCACCTGTACTGCGCCAACCAGGGCACCGCGATGACCCCCGAGGGCGCCGACACCATCCTGCGGATGGGCGTCTCCCGCAAGCGCGGCGGACAGATCGGACGGTTCGGGGTCGGGGTGAAGTCCGTTCTGAGCGTCACCGACTGCCCGCAGTTCTTCAGCCGGGAGGACGACAAGAGCTTCGGGTTCGACCGGAAGTGGGCCGAGGAGCAGATCAGAGCCGTTCAGCCGCGGGCCGAGGACGTCCCCGTGCTGCGGATGGCCCAGCCGCTGGACCGGGACGAGGCCATGGCCGCGGACCCCGTCCTGGCCGAGCTGCTGCAGTGGGCCACGACCGTCGTGCGGCTCCCGCTCAAGCCCGGCACGGCGGACCGGCTCGGACGGGACCTGAGGAACTTCCCGGTCCAGTTCCCGCTCTTCTCCCCGCACGTCGGCACCGTGACGCTGGAGGACCGCCGTCAGGGGAAGCGGGTCAAGCGCCAGATCTTCCACCGCCGCGAGGGAGACCGCCACGCCGTCCAGGTGGACGAGACGCCCGGCGGCGGCAGGACCGAGCGCTGGCGCGTCTTCACCAGGACCCACCGCCCGTCCGCCAAGGCGCTCCGCGAGGCCGGGGAGCTGCACGACAGGCCGGAGATCGACGTCTCCTGGGCCGTGCCCGACAAGGCCGGGAGGGACTCCAGGCTCGGCCGGTTCTGGGCGTACTTCCCCACCAACTTCACCACCACGCTCCGCGGCATCGTCAACGCGCCGTGGAAGACCAGCGAGGACCGGCAGAACCTCTACGACGCCAACGCCTTCAACCAGGAGCTCATCGAGGTCGCCGCCGAGCTGGTGGTCGACTCGCTGGAGAAGCTGTCGACCCCGGAGGACCCCTGCGCCCATCTCGACCACGTCCCCGCGCGCGGCCGCGAGGAACCCCAGTTCGCGGCGACCGAGCTGGTCGCCGTGATCTGGAGGACCGCGGCGCGCAAGCCGGTCCTGCCCGACCAGGACGGCCGGTTCGACACGGTGAAGCGGGTCCGGCTGCACCCGGAGAACCTGCGAGACGAGTGGCGCGACCTGTGGGCCGGATACCCGGGACGGCCCCGGAACTGGTGCCACCACTCGGTGGAGAAGACCCCGCACCGCCGGCAGAGCGCCGAGCGTGCCCTCCGCGAGGCGGGGGTCTCGGTCGCGTCGGTGTGCGAGTGGCTGGAGGCGCTCGTCGAGGACGGCTCCCCGGAGGCCTCCGCGCGGGCGATCATGATCGTGGCGGACATGCAGCGGCGCGGGCACGCGCTCGCCGAGGAGGCGAAGAAGGCCAAGATCATCCTCACCGAGCGGCACGGCCTGGTCGCCCCGTCGTTCAACGTCTTCCGCCGCAGCTCCACCGACCGGCTGGCGGACGACATGGTGTACGTGGACGAGAGGGTCCTGGCCGAGGACGCGGTCCTGCGGGCCCTCGACGAACTGGGCGTCCACGAGGCCGACGCCGCCGGCCGCTTCGCCTCCGTCGTCGAGAAGGGCTTCGCCGGATACGGGGAGGCCCAGTGGGTCGACTTCTGGGAGCTGTCCCGACAGGCCGGCCCCGCGGACACCCTGGCAGCGCTCCGCAAGAACGGGGTCGACACCGCCGAGCGGCTCAAGGTGCGGACCGTCTCCGGCGAGTTCCGTCGGATCCGCGACTGCCTGCTGCCCGGCAAGGTGGTGCCGGGCGACGGGTCCCGGGACGCCCGGATCGCCGTGGACATGAAGTTCCACGACCCGGACCGGCCGATCCTTCGTGACCTGGGGCTCCGCGAAGGTCCCGTCACGGGCGTCGACCCGCGCGAGGAGGAGTGGTTCGAGGACTACCGCGAGCACTACCACAGGGCGTATTGCGCGCAGCTGCCCGCCGACGCCTCGCGACCCCAGTTGAAGACGATGCGCTTCGACGGCCCGAATCCCGCGGGTCCCCTGCATTTCCTCACCGAGCTCTCCGATGAGGGCAGGGCGAGGTTCTTGAAGGAGCTGCCGGCTCACGGACTGGTCACCAGGTGGCGCATGCAGGTGGGTTCCCAGAGATCCACTCAGCTGCACATCTCGTCGCCGTTGAAGTGGATTGCGCTCAAATATGGGCGGCTGGAGACCTCGCGTGGCATCCGTCCGGTGTCCCGGGCGGTCGGTCCCGCGCTCCGCGCCCACGCGGACGTCCTTCCGGTCGCCGACCTGCCCTCCAAGGTGGCGGATGCGCTGGGCCTACCGGGGCTGCTCTCCGACGTCAAACCGCGGATCTGGCAGGAGCTCATCAGGGAGGCGTCGCTCAGTGAGGACGACTCCTTCCCCGGCAAGGTCTACGCCCTGCTCTTCGAAGCCGGTGCGGAATCGGAATGGCCGGAGGGGGTGGGCACCCGCTGCCGGATCGGGGACGAGTGGAGCTGCGAGCAAGAGGACTCCGAAATCGCGGTGACGGCGAGCCGCGCCGAATACGAAGCCCTGGTCCGCGAGCGTGTGCCGGCGCTGCTCGTCCCGGCTGAGAAGGCGGCTAAGCGGATGCGGAAGGAATGGGGGATGCTCGCCCCCCATGACGTGATCCAAAAGGAGATCCGCCCCGTCCCACAGGCGGAGCCGGTCCTGCTGACCGAGGAGTTCCCGCACCTCAAGGTCGCCCGGCGGAGCCAAGTCGAGGGCTGGTCCCTGGTTCGGTGCGACGAGCTTGAGGAGATCACCCGCACCCCCAACGGCATGCGGACCTCGTCCATCCCCGCGGCGGTCCAGGCGGAGGAGCGGACCGTGTTCGTGCTGAGGCCCGCGGACGACCTGGAGGCGCTCAAAGCGGTGGACCGGGCGCTCAGGCTCGGGTTGGGGCCGGCCGGGTGCCAGGGGATCCTGGACCGCCGTGAGAAGCAGCGCAACCACGAGAAGCTGCAGCGGGCCCGGCAGGCGGAGGACGCCGCGGGCAAGCTGCTGGCGCTGATCGGCGCCGAGGCGGTGAAGGAAGGGCTCCCCGAAGGGCTCCTGGAGAGCGAGCGGGTCGAGAGGGGCGCGGAACCCGACGACCGTCGCGTCGCCGAGCTCGCGGCCAACGCCTACGGCACGAGCCTGTTCCGCCAGTACCGCAAGAACATCGAGGCGAACATCCCCGACGCGGCGGCGAGCTTCCGCGGCGACACCGCCTCCCGGCGACTGGTGAGCGATCTGGGGCTCTCGGAGTCGTACGCGGGAGCCAGGAGCGAGAGCCTGAAGCCGGTCGAGATCGTCCAAGGGCCGACGGCCTACCCCCGGCTGCACGACTACCAGGAGAGGCTGGCGAGCAGGATGTTCGACCTGCTCACCCGGTACCGGGCGCCCAGGGCCATGCTGTGCCTGCCCACCGGCGCGGGCAAGACGCGGGTGGCGGCCGAGGCCGTCATCAGAGTCATCAAGGAGCGCGGACTCGACGGCCGGCCGGTGCTGTGGATCGCCCAGTCCGAGGAGCTGTGCGAGCAGGCCGTGCAGAGCTGGTCCTTCGTGTGGTCGAAGGTCGGCCCCGAGCAGCGGCTCACCATCAACCGGCTGTGGAGCAACCGCGAGGCCACGGCGGTCAGGGAGACCCCGCACCTGGTGGTGGCCACCGACGCCAAGCTCGAGGCCTGCCTGCACAAGGACGAGTACGCCTGGCTCCGCGACGCCGCCCTGGTCATCGTGGACGAGGCGCACACCTCGATCACCCCTCGGTACACCAGGCTGCTGTCCCTGCTCGGCATCACGCACCGCTCGGCCGCCCGCCCGCTCATCGGACTCACCGCGACGCCGTTCCGGGGGTTCAACGAGCAGGAGACCCGCCGGCTGGTGGAACGCTACGGCGGGACGAGGCTGGACGAGGGGATCTTCGACGGCGACCCCTACGCCGAGCTCCAGAGGCTGGGGGTGCTGGCCAAGGTCGAGCATCGCCGGCTGCGCGGGACGACCATGGAGCTGACCGCGGAGGAGCTGGAGCAGATCGACACCCTCCTGGGGCGGCTGCCGAAGTCGGCGGAGGAACGGCTGGGCAAGGACATCGAACGCAACCGGATGCTGCTCAAGGAGATCGAGGCGCTGCCGGACGACAACAAGATCCTGCTGTTCGCCACTTCCGTCAATCACGCCAAGCTCATGGCGGCCCTGCTGAACGACCGGGGCATCAAAGCGGCGTCCATCGACTCGGCCACGCCCGACGCCGAACGCCGCAACCTCATCGAGGACTTCCGCCTCGGCAAGATCCGGGTCCTCACCAACTACGGCGTGCTCGCCCAGGGCTTCGACGCCCCGGCGACCCAGACGGTCATCGTGGCGCGCCCCACCTACAGCCCCAACACCTACCAGCAGATGATCGGACGCGGACTGCGCGGCCCCAAGAACGGCGGCAAGGAGACCTGCTTGATCCTCGACGTGGCCGACAACATCACCAACTACCGCAAGAAGCTCGCCTTCACCCAGTTCGAGTACCTGTGGAGCCGTCGGTGAGCGGCGCCTACACCGGCGCTCCGCCGCTCACCGACGAGCAGCGGGCGGTCGTCGAACAGCCCTACGACGCGAAGGTCCTGGTCACCGCCGGCCCGGGCGCGGGCAAGACGCACACCCTGGTCCGCCGCCTCGACTTCCTGGTCGCGGAGGAGGAACTGAGCGCGGGGGAGATCCTGGTGCTCACCTTCTCCCGCGCGGCGGTCCGGGAGCTGCGCGACCGGCTGGCCGCGCACGGGGAGGCGGCCCGGCACGTCCGGGCGCAGACCTTCGACTCCTGGGCGCTGGAACTGCTCATGGAGGTCGACGCCGAGGGCGACTGGCACCAGCGGTCGTTCGAGCAGCGGATCCGAGGGGCCCGGGACGCGATCGAGGAAGGGCTGGCCGAGGAGAAGTACGGCGAGGACCTCCTGCACGTCGTCGTCGACGAGGTCCAGGACCTCGTCGGGGCCCGTCGGGAGATGGTGGAGGCGCTGTTGGACGTCTTCGACTGCGGCTTCACCGTCGTCGGCGACCCGGCGCAGTCGATCTACGGGTTCACGGTGCCCGACGCGGAAAGGCGCGCCGACGAGACCAACCGGTTCTTCGACTGGCTCCGCAACACCTTCGGGGAGGAGCTGGTCGAGCTGGAGCTCACTCGGAACTTCCGCGCCGTCTCCCCGGACGCCGAGGTCGCCCTGCCGCACGGACCGGGCCTGCGGCGGATCGCCGAGACGGGCCGCCGCGGCGACCGGTGGCGGCACGAGGATCTGCGGGCCGCGCTGCGCGGCACCCCCAACCTCGACCGGATCGACGAGTTCACGGCGATGGCGCTGGCCGACTACGACGGCAGCACCGCCGTCCTCTGCCGGACCAACGGGCAGGCGCTGCTGATCTCCGAACGGCTGGCCGCTCACGGGGTCGAGCACCGTCTGCAGCGCTCGGCCCGCGACCGCGTGGCGCCGGCCTGGATCGGCCTGCTGTTCCGCGCCGTCGAGGGATCGACGCTCACCCGGGCGCGCTTCGACGAACTGGCGCCCTCCCTGCCCCTCCCCGCCGGCGCGACGCCCGACCGGCTCTGGACCCTGCTGCTCAGGACGGGCACCGGACGGGGCGGCGACCGCGTCTTGGATCTGTCCGCCCTCCGCAGGGCGCTCGCCACCGGGCGGCTGCCGGACGAGCTGACCGCCCAGCCGCCCTCCCGGCTGGTGGTGTCCTCCTTCCACCGGGCCAAGGGGCTGGAGTTCGACCGGGTCGTGGTCGTCGACCCCGACGCGCTCCCCGACGAGCGGACGGATCGGCCCCGAAACGGCAGGAAGGCCGGGAGAGAGCGCGAGGTGGACGTCGACGAGGAGGCCCGCCTCCTCTACGTCGCGATGACCCGCCCCCGCAAGGAGCTGCTCTGGCTCGAACCGCTCGCCATCCGGTTCGTGTGGGTCGACCCCCGGACCGATCGATGGGCGCGCTACTCGTTCAAGCACTGGGCCAGGCTCGGCCTGGAGGTGACCGGCGGCGACGTCCACACCGACCAGCCGGCCGGCATGCGGGACCTCTCGGCGGACCCGGTGGAGTTGCAGGAGTACCTGGCGACCGAGGTCCGCCCGGGCGACGAGGTCGTCCTGGAACGCCTGCACCCCGACGCGGCCGAGCTCGGCATGAGCCCGCCCTACCTGGTCGTGCATCGGGGGCGTCCCATCGGCACGGCGTCCGAGCGGTTCCGCACCGACCTGTACCGGTACATGAAGCTGAACGCCGGCTACGAGCCGCGGAACTGGCCGCGGCGGTTGACCGGCGTCCGCATCGACGCCGTCGAGACCGTCGCCGGCAGCGAGGCGGCCGGCATCCGGGCGGGGCTCGGCCGGTACGGCGTCTGGCTCGCCCCCCGGCTCATGGGCCTGAGCTCCTTCACCTATGACCGCAAGACCGAAGGGGAGGAAGACCCCGGTGTCACGCCATAGCGAGCACTACCGTTTCAGAGACGAACTCGTCGAACGACTGCGGAAAGACCTCCTCGGCCCGCTCGACGGGGACGAGGAGATCATCTCCGACGCCCCCGTGACCGCCTACGCCACCGGGGTGCTCTTCCCCCGCCGCGTCGACGAGGAGCACGCCCTCGCCGCCGAGGCGGAACGCGATGTGGACCTGGCCGAGGCGTCCCTGTCGGTCGACGAGACCCCCGACACGGGCGTGGCGCTGGCGAACCTGCAGAACCCGTCCTCCATGGGCATCACCTTCGCCGTGGACCCGAAGGTCGCGACCGCCGTCACGATCACCGTCACCGCGGCGCGGTACGAACCGATCGACGCCGACGGCAATCCCGTCCAGGCCAGGCGGGCCGAACGGAGGACCACGCGGGAGCAGAACTTGAGGTGGCGGCGCAGGTCCGTACCGATCGAACCGGTCACGGTGGACGTCACCGCACCCGGGCTGTCCACGGTGGAGCTCGCACCGGACCTGGAGCTGAGGCTCCGGGTCCGGCCCGCCCGGGGCGAGCCGGCGGCGGTGGCGGTCACCGCGGCGTTGGTGAACGTCGCCGAGATCGGCCGCTACGACCTGCAGGACGCGCACTGCTTCTTCCAGCCGAGCATCCATGTGGCGGGTCCGGAGGGCACCGCGGCCCTCGTCGAGCGCCCCGTCCCGGTCGGCGCCGACGAGGAGGAGATCCGCGTCAACAAGCTGCTGTACCGGCATGCGCCGACGTTCGCCGTGGGGCACGGCTGCGCGGCCGACTGGGACTGGGAGCCGCCCGCGCCGGGCGACCCGGCGCTGCTGACCGGCCGTCCCGCCGCGGTGCCCGCGGTCTGGACGACCTTCGTCCCCACCGCCGAGGTGCTGCTGACCGACTCCAACCCCGACATCGACGTCTCGGGACTGGAGATGCGCCGACTCGCCGAGGCCCCCGACGAGGAGGTCCTCGGCGCGCTGCGCGGCCTGGTGCGCGGCTACCGGGAGTGGATCGCCGAACGGGCCGAGGAGGCCCGCCTGCTCCGAGGAGGCGAGCACGAGGAGGTCGCGCAACGGCAGATCGAGCGGTGCACCGCGGCCTGCGACCGCATGGAATCCGGCATCGAACTGCTGCGTCGGAGCGCCGACGTGATGACCGCGTTCCGACGCGCCAACCGGGCGATGGCGATGCAGCGCGGTCGAACCGCCTGGATCAAGTCGGGCCGCAAGGGCGAGCCGAGGCTCGACGGCCGCTGGCGCCCCTTCCAGATCGCCTTCCTGCTGCTGTGCCTGGACGGCATCAACGATCCCGACCATGAGGACCGCAGGGTGGCGGACCTGCTGTGGTTCCCCACCGGCGGCGGGAAGACCGAGGCCTACCTCGGCATCATCGCCTTCACCGTCTTCCTGCGCCGGCAGCGCAGAAGGGCTCTCGGCGGCGGGGTCACCGCCATCATGCGGTACACGCTGCGCCTGCTCACCCTCCAGCAGTTCGAACGGGCGGCCACGCTGATCTGCGCCATGGAGCTCATGCGGCGGGAGGACCCGCGCGAGCTGGGAGAGGAGCCGATCTCGTTGGGCATGTGGGTGGGCCGCGCGGCCACGCCCAACACCCTCGAGGAGGCCGCGACGAGCATCAAGCGGCTGCGCGACGGCGAGGAGCTGCAGGAGGAGAACCCGGTCCAGCTGCGGGCCTGCCCCTGGTGCGGCACCGCGATGGACGCCTGGAACTACGAGGCGGACCCGGCGGTCTCGCGCATGCGGACGTTCTGCTCCTCCGAGGAATGCGACTTCCACGAGGAGCTACCGGTCCACGTCGTGGACGAGCAGATCTACCGGGTCCGGCCGACGCTGATCATCGCGACGGTCGACAAGTTCGCGCAGATCGCCTGGCGGGAGCAGGTCGCCGCCCTGTTCAACCGGGCCGGGGCGCCGGAGGGCACGCCGCCGCCGGAGCTGATCGTGCAGGACGAGCTCCACCTGATCTCCGGCCCGCTCGGCAGCCTCGCCGGGCTGTACGAGACCGCCGTGGACGTCGCCGCGGACGAGCCGAAGGTCATCGCCTCCACGGCCACGATCCGCCGTGCCGAACAGCAGGTGCGGAGCCTGTTCAACCGGCGGGTGTGCCAGTTCCCCCCGGCCGGGCTGGACGCCCGCGACTCCTGGTTCGCGGTCGAGGCCCCGGCCGAGGACAAGGCGTCCCGCCGGTACGTGGGGCTGCTCACCCCCAATCTGAGCCAGGCGACGCTGCTGGTGCGGGCCTACGCGGCGCTGCTGCACCACGCGGCCGACATCGGGGGGGAGGACGCCGTCCGCGACGCCTACTGGACCCTCATCGGCTACTTCAACAGCCTCCGCCTGCTGGCCGCCGCCGAACTGCAGTTCCACGACGACGTCCAGGACCGCCTCAAGCTGTTGGCCGACCGGCGGGGCCTCGCCCCGCGCCCCGCCGAGCTGCTGTCGGAGCTGACCAGCCGCGTGAAGTCCAGCGACATCCCGCAGCGGCTGAAGGACCTGGAACGGGGACTGCCCGACGAAGGGGCCCTCGACGCGGTGCTGGCCACCAACATGATCTCCGTCGGCGTCGACGTGGACCGGCTCGGCCTGATGGCGATCATGGGGCAGCCGCAGACCACCGCCGAGTACATCCAGTCCAGCAGCCGGGTCGGCCGGCAGCACCCCGGGCTGGTGGTCGTCCTGTTCAACGCGGCCCGCTCCCGGGACCGCTCGCACTATGAGAACTTCACCTCCTACCATTCGGCGCTGTACCGGCAGGTGGAATCGACGAGCGTGACGCCGTTCTCGCCCCGGACGCGCGACCGCGCCCTGCACGCCGTGCTCGTGGGCATGGCCCGGCTGCTGTACCCCGAGGCCCGCCCGAACGGCGCCGCCGGGAACGTGGAGTCCTTCGTCAACCGTCTCGAGGAGCTCAAGGACCTGATCCTGGCGCGGGTGAGGGCGATCGTGCCGGACGCGCCCGAAGAGCTCCGAGGCACCGAGAAGGATCTCGATTACGTCATCGACGAGTGGCGCGACTTGGCGGCCGGCAATCCGGAGCTGGTCTACGAGGCGCCGCCGACCTTCAAGCGCAGCGAGCCGCGGGCATCCGACACCGCGCTGTTGCGCTCTCACTCGGATGAAGACCTCGACGATGCGTTCCCGACCCTGTGGAGTCTGCGGGACGTCGACGTCGAGTCCGACCTCTACCTGGAGCGATGAACATGACCATGGCGCAGAGAAGGAGCAGGCGGGGCCGGACCGACCGCGGCGAACGGACCCGCCAGGCCTCCCGCACGCCCCTGGGCGGGGTCCGCAGGGCCCAGATGATCACCACTTACGGGGTCGGGGCGATGGTCGCCGTCGGGGACCAGTCGTACGTGATCAGCGGACTCGACACCTGGAACATCGACGCCTCGACCGTCATCTACGAGCCGCGGTTGGAACGTTGGCTCCGGGTGGACGGCTTCCAGTCGCCACCCGCCGCGAACCCGCCGGCCGGCGACGGGGTACGGGTGAGACTGTTTCCCGAGTTCTACTCGTGCCCTGAGTGCCATGAGCTGAAGGAGTTCCGCAAGTTCGGCTCCCCCCGCGGCAAGAGCCGGTGCGGAGCGTGCGACAAGCAGCTCACGCCCTCCCGGTTCGTGGTCGCCTGCGAGAACGGGCACCTGGACGACTTCCCCTACTTCGCCTGGGTGCACAAGAAGACCTCTCCCACCGACTCCTTCGGCGGCGAGCACAGACTGAGCCTGCACAGCACCGGCCGGACCGCGTCGCTGCGCTCGGTCCTCATCCGGTGCTCGTGCGGCAAGGAGGCGTCCATGGAGGGCGCCTTCGGCCGCAACGCCCTGCAGTCGTTGGGGATCTCCTGCAGCGGGCGCCGTCCCTGGCTCGGACGGGGCGCCGAGGAGCCCGGCTGCACGGCGGCCCTCCGCACCCTGCAGCGCGGTTCCTCAGCCGTGTGGTTCCCGGTCAACCGTTCGGCTCTGTCCATCCCGCCGTGGTCGGAGACCCTGCAGAAGCGGATCAATCCGCAGTATCGGATGCTGAAGTCGCTGCTGGAACAGGGGGTGGACGAGAGCGCTGTCCACGAGGCCATCGAGCGGAGCGGCATCCTGAAGGGGACGCGTTTCACTCCTCAGGACGCCATCGAGGCGATCCGCACGCGGCAGCGACTGGAGGAGAGCGAGGCGCCCGACTCCGATCAGCACGAGCTGTTCGAGTCGGCCAGCCGGCTGCGCCGGGAGGAGTATGAGCAGCTGCGGTTCGGCACGGCGTCGGTGGACCGCGGGGACGACTTCGAGTGCACCGGGCCGCGAGAGGACCCCGACAACCCCCTGCCGGTCGGGATCGAGCGCTCGATGCTGGTCAAGCGGCTCCGCGAGGTGCGCGCCCTGCAGTCGTTCACCCGGGTCGAAGTGCCCGACCCCCTGACCCTCGGGACCCGGAAGGCGGCCATGTCCAAGGAGGACGTGGGCTGGTTGCCGGCCATCGAGGTCAGCGGCGAGGGCGTGTTCCTGACCCTGGACATGGACAGGCTGCACGAGTGGGAGCGGCGCGCGGGGGTCCAGGACCGGGCCGGCCGGATCCGCGACAACCACACCGCGGCTCTCCGCCGCCGCGTCATGACGACGGATCCCAAGGCCGTCCGGGAGATCCGGTCGCCGATCAGCGCCCGTTACGTCCTGCTGCACACCCTGGCGCACGCGCTCATCAACGAGTGGAGCCTGGAATCGGGCTACCCGGCGGCGTCGCTGCGGGAGCGCCTGTACGTCTCCCACGACATGGCCGGGCTGCTGATCTACACCGCCACCAGCGACTCCGCCGGCAGCCTGGGCGGGGTCGTCGCCCAGGGCGAGTACAAGAACCTGCGGAACTCCCTGGAGTCGGCGCTGAGGCGGGTGTCGTGGTGCTCGCAGGACCCCCCTTGCATGGAGTCGGAGGCGGGCGGGGTCGACGGCCTCAACCTCGCGGCCTGCTACGCCTGCGTGCTGTTGCCGGAGACGAGCTGCGAGACCAACAACACCTTCCTCGACCGGGCCATGCTCATCGGCACCCCCGACGACCCCTCGGTCGGCTACTTCGCCCTCGACGAGTGACGACGCTCCCGTCCGGAACCCGCGTCGGCGCGCGGGTTCCGGACGGCGCCGCTCGTCGGGCGCTGCGGCCTCCCGATCCGGGCCGGGGCACTACGGTGATCATCGGGACGCCGGCGCCCCGACGCAGAACCTCTGGACGCATCCGAAAGGGACGGCCGTGGCCAGGCTGGGCATCCACCGCGACTTCCTTCGAGACCTGATCTCGCTGGACCGCTCCGTCCAGCGCAAGGTCGTCGACGCCATCCTCAAGTTCGAGCGGGCCACGCACGCCGGAATCCACCTGGAGAAGCTCAACGGCGTGCGCGACGACCGGCTCAGGAGCATCCGGATCGACCGGTCCGTCCGCGGCATCGTCCTCGCGCCCGACAGCGGGGACGGCTTCACTCTCTTGAAGGTCCTGCCCCACGACGAGGCCTACGCGTGGGCGGAACGCCGCCGAGTGTCGGTCAACACGACCACCGGGCACATCGAGATCTGGGACTCCCATGCGGTCGAGGCCGCCACCGAGGAGCTGGCGCGCACCACCTCCGCCCCCGAGCCCGAACGGCTCTTCGCGCACGTGTCCGATGAGGACATGGCCCGGCTCGGCGTAGACGAGCAGATCCGGGTCTTCGCCAGGCTGCTCACCGATCCCGGACCGTTGGAGGCGATCAAGGACTACCTGCCCGAGACCCAGTACGACGTCCTCATCGGCCTCGCCGCGGGCCTGTCCCCCGACGAGATCGCCGAAGAGGTGATCGACGCCGCGAACGCCGAACCGTACGACGCCGACGACATCGCCGGCGCGATGGAGCGGACCCCGTCCAGGATCGCGTTCGTCGAGGGCCCCGAAGAGCTGATGGCCCTGTTCGAAAAGCCCTTCGCCCTGTGGCGCGTCTACCTCCACCCGACCCAACGGGACGTCGCCTACGGCACCTACTCCGGCCCCGCCCAGGTCACCGGCGGCCCGGGAACCGGGAAGACGGTGGTGGCGCTGCACCGCGCCCGACACCTGGCGGCCCGGGGCGGACGCGTGCTGCTCACCACGTTCACCTCCACACTGGCCGAGTCCCTGCTCGAAGGGCTGCGCCTGCTGGAGAACAGGGAAGAGGTCCTCGCCCGCATCGACGTCCGACACGTCGACCAGGTCGCCGCGCGCATCGTCCGCTCCCACCGCGGGCCCTACGCCGTCCTCAAGGACGCCGACGAGGAACGACAGTGGGAACGGATCATCCGCGACCGCGGCGTGGACTACAGCGCGACCTTCATCGCCGAGGAGTGGCGTCGGGTCGTGCTCGCCCACGACCTGCGCACCCTCGACGAGTACCTCGCGGTGCGCCGCACCGGACGCGGCAGACGTCTCGGCCCCGTCCAGCGCGCCCGGGTCTGGCGCGTGATCTCCGAGTTCCGGCGGGAACTGGAGGCCCGCAACGCCCACACCTACGAGACCGTGTGCGCGGAGGCGACGAGGATCCTCTCCGAGCGGGACGACAAGCCCTACGACCACGTCATCGTCGATGAGGCCCAGGACCTGCACCCCGTCCGCTGGAGGCTCCTTCGCGCCCTCGTGCCCCCGGGGCGGGACGACCTGTTCATCGCCGGCGACGTCCACCAGCGGATCTACGACAACCGGGTCTCGTTGCGCTCGGTGGGGATCGACGTGGCGGGCCGCTCCACCCGCCTGACCGTCAACTACCGGACCACCTCGGAGATCCTCGCCTGGAGCCACGGCCTGCTGGCCGGGGAACGGATCGAGGATCTCGACGACGCGCCGGCGTCGCTGAGGGGCTTCCGTTCCGAGACGCATGGACCGCCCCCGGAACTCGTCTCCGCGAACACCAAGACCGAGGAGCTCCGGAAACTGACCGCGAAGGTCCGCCAGTGGCTGGAGGCGGGCGTGGAGCCCGACGAGATAGGGATCGCCGCCCGTTCCGGCCCGCTCGCCCAGGAGGCGGCCCGCTCTCTTCAGAAGGCGGACATCCCGGCCTGCCACCTGTCACGCGAACAGCGCCCCGTCGAGGGCCACGTCCAGACGATGACCATGCACCGCATGAAGGGCCTGGAGTTCCGCTGCGTGGCCCTCATCGGCGCGGGCGAACACCATCTCCCCGCGCCGGGCGCGGTGCGTCCAGCGGAGGAGGACGAAGCGGCCCACTCCCACGACCTCCAACGGGAGCGCTGCCTGCTGTTCGTCGCCTGCAGCCGTGCCCGCGAGCTCCTCTACGTCTCCTGGCACGGCGCTCCGAGCCCTTTCCTCCGCGACTTCGTCTCCGCCCGGTAGCGCCCCGAACGATTCCCGGAATCCGGGATTTCGTGAGTCGATGACGCTCGCCCGTCCTCGGCGACGGGGAGAACGCGCCTATGCGCGGAGCCGGATCTCTGGGCCGAGTGCGACCGCCCCATTCGATGGGGAATGTTGTCGAAACTGTGGTGTTCGACGGGGCGTGCGCCTCCGAGGCGGGTCGCGGAGGGGGTTCTCCCGGCGAGTCGGAGTCCGTGTGCAGGGGGTCTTCGGCTTTTCGTTCACTCCGGCCCGCACCGAACGGCGATCATCACCTCGTTACGAGCCCGCGTCCGATGGGGGCCTGAGAATCGCCATCCAAGAAGGTCGGTCGAACGGTATGCGCGGTCCGTGCTCGAGTGTTCGCGAGAGCGAATCGCAAAATTCCGAATCCGAGAGCTCTTGTAGAAATTTCATTTTCATTGCCGGTGCATGAGGCCCTTGTCGATCATTCCTTTCTGGAGGGTGCGTCCGAGAGGTTCGGCGACGGGCGCCCGGTGTTCGAGAGAACGCTCCCGTCCTCCAAGGGTGATCGGCGCGGAATCGCGGTGACTCGTCTCTGGGACGCGAGGGTCGGGCATACCCCCGTGACGAACCCCTCCGGGCGCGCCGGAGAGGGGCCTCATAGGCACGGCTCCTTTCAGGGCAGGTTCGAAACCCGGGAAACGGTCGTGTCGGATCGCCTTGGGATCTTCGAGTCGGTTCTCGAGGGCGATGAGAATCCAAGACCGAGTGACCTTCTCCTGACCGCCGGGAACTTTCAAGGTCGTCCAAAGGTCTGATCAAGGGTTGAAAGGTCCCGGGGAAGGAGCGACCCATGGACGCCAACACCGTGGTGGCCACCTTCACGACGGGAGCCGCACTGGGATCCCTGGCGGTGTCCTTCCTGGAAGGACGTGCCATGCGGCGGCACAACCGCCACTCGGTGCGCCCGATCCTTGAGTTCACGTTCATACGGTGCAGGCACGAGAACTTCGCCGGCCTCAAGCTCGTCTAACTGCGGTCTGGGCCCGGCCATCATCACCAGGACCGCCCTGTTCCTGGACGGCCGTCTGCTCGGCGGATGGGACGAGGCCACCATCAATCCGATGCGGGACAACCTGCCGCACCGTCCGTTCGCCACCGCCCTGCGGGTTGGACAGGCCCTGCCGGTCGGATACGAGAGGTTCCTGCTGTACATGGAGGATTTCGATCGGCATGAGGACGCCTGGTTCTGGGAGCTGCTCCGCGAGCGGATTCGAGTGGACATCCACTACACCTCTCTCTACAAAGGCAAGGAGTTCTGCGCATCCACCAAGGCGGCCGGCTGAACTCGCGGCGGACGGCCGCTGCGGCTTGACCATCATCAACGCATCGACCGTCAGCGCCTTGAGCCTTCTAAGGCGATGATCCGATGCGCCGGATGCTCCCCGGTCGCGCTCGGTCCATTGAGGGGCGGGCCCCGGGCGGTGAGCGGTTCCCGAGCTCCATACCGGGAGGCGCCGGACCACGAGGCGGCCGGGGAGCTCTCGTCCCTGTCGAAGGCCTTCGCTCTGCAAGGCGCGGTGCCGGCGCGCAGGAGGTCTGTTCGGAGCAGAACGCCGGACGGCGACGAAGAAGCGGGGGCGTCGTCCGCCCCCTTCCGGGCGGACCTCGATGCCGATCGCGGCCCGCCGTGCGCACTCACTCGGTGGCGAGGCCCGGAATCCGGCGCACCCAGTGGTCGACGATCGATTCGATTTCGTGTTCCGAGGGTGAGGCGCATCGGACCTTGATCGGTTTGGTTGAGCCCTTCGGCAGGTACAGGGCGTCTCCGATGCCGCGCAGGTGTTCCGCTCCCGGTCGTTCGACGACCAGGACGCTCTCCTCCGGGGAATCCATCTTGAGGGCCAGACGGGACGGGATGTCGGCTCTGATCCGGCGGGAGAGGACCCGCTCGGTCGCCCGTCGGGTGGCCAGGACGAGATGGATGCCGACGGCCCGCGCCGTTCGGGCGAGGCGTCCGACGAGCTCCTCGGTCTCTCGTGGAGAGATCGACATGAGTTCGGCCAGCTCATCGACCACCACGACGATGCGCGGGTGGATCCGACCGCCGCGTCCGGGCCTCGAGGCCGAGAACCCACCGGTGCGCATGGCCTCGTTGTAGGCGTCGATGTCGCGGCACTCATGGGCGGCGAGGTCGTCGTAGCGGCGTTCCATCTCCTCCTCCACCCCACGCAGCGTCCCGATCGCCGAGCCGGCATCGGTCACCACCGGGGTGAGGAGGTGGGGAACGCCCGCGTACGCCGACAGCTCGGCGCGCTCCGAATCCACCAGGACCATGCGGACGCGATCCGGGGAAACGCGCATGAGCAGCGAGGTCACGATCGCATGGACCGCCGCGGACTTCTCCGCCGCCGCGGAACCCGCGATCAAAAGATGGGGCAGTGACGCCAGGTCGGCCACGAGGGGACCCGTGTCGCCGCGGCCGATCGCCACCGCGAGGGGGTGCTCTTCGGCGTCCGGCGCGAAGCGGAGCACATCGCCGAGTCGCACCGCTCCACCGTCGGAGGAGGGGCGGCCCTCTCCGGCATGGAGGCCGTCGGCCGCTTCGAGCAGGGAGGGCGGCGGCGGTTCGAGTCCCTTTCCGGAGCCTCCGCGTTCCGATGGGCCGGGACGACCGCCCGCCCGCGGTGTTATGACGATCTCCCGTTCGGCGGCGGCCTCGCGGAGCCTGCGTCGAAGATCGCGCAGTCGCGTCTTGACCGACTGCGCGTCCTGCGGACGCTTGGCCGGCTCCTTCTCAAGGAGCTCCGCCACAAGGGCGTCGAGCTCGTCCGGAACGTCGCTCCTGAGCGTGTGGACCGGCGGCGGAAGCGCGTTCTGATGCCTGTACATCAGTTCCAACGGCGTGCCGTGGAACGGTGGACAGCCGGTGAGCAGCTCATAGAGCACACAACCCAGCGAGTAGAGGTCCGCCTGCGCGCCGGCCCGTCCCGCGAACTGCTCGGGCGCCGTGTAGAGGGGTGTGCCGACGCCGCTGGTCCCGGTCTCGCCGTCGATCCGCTCCACGATGCGGGCGACGCCGAAGTCGCAGATCTTCACCCGGTTGAACGCGGTCACCATGATGTTCGCGGGCTTGACGTCCCGATGCACGACTCCGCGTCCGTGGGCGGCGGCGAGGGCGTCGGCGAGTTGGACGCCGAAGCCGAGCACCCTGTCGATGGGAAGCCCCTCGGGGTTCCTCCGCACGATCTTGGAGAGGTCCTCGCCCTCCAGGTACTCCATTACGAAGTACAGCAGCCCGTCGTGCTCCCCGACGTCGTGGACGACCGTGATCCCGGGATGCTGGAGGGTGGCGGCGATCCGGGCCTCCCTGCGGAAGCGCTCCACCCGCCCCGGTTTGGCGTACCGGACCGGCGGCAGGATCTTGACGGCCACGGGTCGGTCGAGCCTGCGGTCCACGCCCCGCCACACCTCGCCCATCGCCCCTCGGCCGATGGACTTCTCCAGCCGGTACCGGCCGTCGAGCTCGACCCCGGCGTACAACGGACCTCCCGCCGTTCCTCCCCGGTACCCCTGAACCTCGCCGCATGCGGTCGGGCTCGGCCGACTGTGAGAGCCTCCCGAGCGATGGGCGCGATCGTTAGCGTAGTGCCGATCGTGGCGCGTCGATGGGCGGTAGAGGATCCGCGGACGTCGTTCTGCCGAGACCGTTCTCCGCCATCCGGTGCGATTGGACGGGCGCGCAGTGCCCGTTGCCTCGGCCACCCCTTTTCGGGAACATCGCTCGACTCTTCCCCGGTGGCGCCGGGCAGTCGGAACAGGCCTTTGAGCCTCTTCGGGGAGCATGGATCCTCGTCCCGGAGCAGCGGGTCGGCGCGGCGGTGCGATCTCCTTCCCTCGTCCGACTCGGGGGTGACGTCGAAGGATCATCGATGGTTCGCCCGTGAGGACGCGCTGCCGCGTGCATTCGGTGTCTTCGAGCACGCCCGAAGCCGCAAGGCCTTCGCCTCTCGGCCCGTTCGCCGCAGGTGACCGATGGAACGGGAACAATGAAGCCGCACGCATTCGACCTGCCTTGGAGTCACTGCGACGGTGGGTGAGCACTCGGCCAGGATTTCACCACCGCGATCTTACGGAGCGCTCTGGGAATCGGAGCCGGTCGCGTCACCGGTCTCCACCACCATGAAGATCCCCGGGCCTTCGAGCGCCTCACCGGTTTCGTCGTAGGCGACCAGGCCACCCGCGCCATCGAGAAGGAGGGTGAAGCCGTCCACGGTGCGCAGCACCTCACGGCCGTTTGCGTGCCGCTCCACCACGCCGGAGACGACCTCGGCAGCCGGGAAGTCGGGGGACTCGCCGGTGAAGACGTTCGTCACGCTGACCGACGACCACGGCTGGAGAGTGTCGCCGGTGATCCGACCGTCGGCCGAGACGGTGATCAAACGCATGCGGTGACGGGCGAAGGGCTCAGAGGTCTGCGGGTCGCGTGGATGGAGGCTCACACGACCAACGTAGTCGCCGGAGTCGAGCAATGGAGAGAGCGACGGCGGCCGCTATGTCCCACACGGTGGGGCTGGTCGGAAACCTCGTTTGAAAATACTCGCCCGATGGGCTGCTGTGACCGTGGAAGCCCTGGTAGGGCAAGGGATGCTGCGGCACCGATCAGGACGGGACGGCAGGTCGTCGATCACGGTCGAACTCAAACGATCGAGAGGCCTGATCATCGGGGTGATGATCAGGCCTCTGACCTGCTAGTTCGTGTCGGGATGGCAGGATTTGGATCCACGCCCCTTGACCCTCAACATCCGCGCTCACAACATGGACTGGTTCGGCGACATGCGCATGATCAAGAGGGTCTCGGCGCGGCAGTTGGGCACCGCGCACTGATAGCCGGCTTCTTCGAGCACGGCCCGCTTGGTTGCGGCGGGCACGTGCCGGCTTGGAGGGGTTGCAGTGTCGGTCACGGGGGCACGATGGCCGCTCGGTATGACTGCAGACGGTGAAATGCGGCCCTATCCCACCAGGTTCGCCGTCGAGAAGCCGGCCGGGCTGTGGCGGGGAACCACAGCCCGGCCGGCCCACCGGTAGACCATCGGGCCTCAGACCAGGTCGATGACGCCGAGCCGTTCGGTTGCCTTACCCGACAGTCGCCGCTAGCAGCCTCACCACCGCGACACCCCCCCGATCGGGGTTGCCAGAAGGGGGTCACAGGCCACCGCGATGGCCGCGGCCACTCCCAACGCACCGATCACCACTGCCCGCAGGCTGAGCGGCGGCGGTTCGTCATCATTCTGTGCGCTCGTCATGAGCGCGGCCTCCTCACGGTCGTGATCAAACACCCAGACGGCTCCCTGTCGGCGCAGGGGGCGTCACCCAGCCGTCCCTGTTACAGGGGCGATAAACGCTCACCAGGTGCAGGTGGTGCCGGTGCGGCAACAGTCGTCCTTTGGGCGTCGTTGCGCATCGCGTCAACATGGGTCAAGGTGGGAGCCGTGGTTGGGCAGACCATGGGGAAGATCCGAGAGGGGGTGGCTGAGCGGGCGCAGGTGCATGTTCTGATGGGCGGTGCCGACCGGAACGACGACTGCTGCCCAGACGACTTCGGAATCCCAAGTGCACACTAAAACCTTTAAAACCTTAGGGCATTCCGAACCTGCAAACCCGTCAAATGGGGTATCAATCGCTCATGTGAAGTGGTCTCATCAAGCCGTCTTGGAGCAAACTTCAAGTTCAATCGGCGTGGCAACGGCCGTCACCTGGCAGTCCCCTTTGCAGCAGCCATGCCCAGGCCCGGCGGGCGGCATGGCCAAGAATGACAACGGTCGCCGCCCGGTCCTCTCCGTTGCAGCGCGAGCGTCTGGCGAGCTCCGTCCAGGTACTCGGCGTAACGGCGGTCGTCAGCCGGCTGCTGCTGTTGCAGTGCGCCGTTCCATCCGGGACGATGGCGACGTGAGCAAGTGGTAACGGCTGTCATCCAGCCGTCCCCGTTGCGGTTGATCGCTGGATGGCTCAGACTTTCCAGCAACCCAAGTGGTAACGGCTTTCATTCAGCCGTCCCCGTTGCAGCCGGATGGTCTGCGCTACCGAAGCCTGGAAGGCAGGGTGCCAACAACTGTCATTCGGCTTACCTTGCAGGTGATGCATCCTCATCCGTGTTGTGGTTACGGCGACTGGACAGCTAGAAGATGGCGGGTGTTGTTGCGGGTCGTCGGAAGCTCGAGTGGACGGAGTGGCCCCTGGTTCTCGTCGACTCCTGCGTGACTGGCCCCTACCCGAACCGCTACTAACAGCCTCGACTACCGCCTCGTCGTCGATCTCTCGACGACTTCCTCGGCTCTGTCCACTGCCGGCACCTCCCACTCGAAGGACTGGGCGCAGTGTGAGGCAGTCGGTCTCGATACGTCCACAACTTTCAGGAAGCGGCGGACATGCAGTGCTCATGCTCACTAGACTTCTGATCGCTGGAAGGTTCATCCCTCGCAGCGGCGAAGGCATGGATGGGGAGGGGTAGGCCGGTGAACAGCGTGAGAGCCGCTCGGCGTGCTATGCGCCGAGCACAGCGTCGAGAGCGGCTCGCCGTCGGCATCGCAGTTGTTTGCGTGGTAGTGACTGCGGTGGCCGTGGCGGTGGCTTACTGGCGTCGGCCAGGCGGCTGATGGAAGGGTGGCCCTTCGAGCACGCTTGAAGGGCCACTCTTCTCATCTCTTCTCTTGCAAGGGTCTCTCCCTAACGTGTTCCTCGAGTGGTGAGGATCTGACGCCGTATCAGTAGTTTTAAAGAGAAGCTTCCAAATTTGGAATGCAGGGAAAGCTATTTGCATCTCCGCTTTTTGTTAAAATGGGTATAAATATTGACAAGATGGGCGGAGGTGTCAATGTTCGTTTAACGAATTGAATGGGAGTGTCGGGAAAAGTGTGCACCTCGGGCATTGAGGGATATTTTTGCTTCTTTCCGAAGGCTGCAAAGCCCTTGATGTTGCGTGTTTTTGTTGTAACAGTCAAGTGCTCTAATGATGAGGTGGCGAGTGATCTGTTGCTCTACGGGTGGGTGTGGACTGAAAGAGCTTTTTGCGGATCGGCGCCTTTATGTGGAGGTCTCGCCTCGGAGTAATCCATGAGGTCCTTTGTTCCATTTTTGTTCGAGTGGGGCTTTTGTTGTTTTTTGGCGCTGTCTGAGTAGATCTCGCCCGACGGTTCTTTGGGATCTTCATTGAATGTCAGTGCCGTATGGAAGAGTGGTTGGCTGGATCCGCTCTTACGGGATGACTGACGTGTATGCCGATTTTGGTGATTTTGTCCGGAAGGCGACCGAAGGTAAGGACCCTTACCCGTACCAGGAAGCGATCGCCCGGCGTGGACTGCCGCGGCTGCTGAGCGTTCCGACCGGGTCGGGGAAGACGGCTGCGGCGGTGCTGCCGTGGCTGTGGCGGCTGCTGAGCGGGGGTGCGGAAGGAGAGGGAACCTGCTGGCGGCTGGTGTATGTGCTGCCGATGCGGGCTCTGGTCGAGCAGACCGTGGAGGAGATCCGCAAGTGGCTGGTCGCGCTCGAGCTGGCCGAGCAGGTGCAGGTGCATGTGCTGATGGGCGGCGTCGACCGGGACGACGACCGTTGGCAGTTGAAGCCGGCCGATCCTGCGATCTTCGTGGGGACCCAGGACATGATCTTGTCGCGGGCCCTGATGCGGGGGTATGCGGAGCCTCGGTCGCGGTGGCCGGTCTCGTTCGGGTTGCTGCACTGCGGGACACAGTGGGTGTTCGACGAGACGCAGCTGCTGGGGCCGGCGTTGGCGACGGGGGCGCAGCTTCAAGGGTTGCGGGACCTGTGGGGGACGGCGGGGCCGACCGCGACGATGTGGATGTCGGCGACCTTGGACGCCGAGGATCTCAACACCCCTGACCACCGGCTGCCGGCGGGCTCGGACGACCTGGTGACCTTGGAGCAGGCCGATTACGAGAGCCCGTTGGGCGTGCGGCTCAGGGCGAAGCGGCGGTTCCAGCGTCTGGAGCTTCCCGACGACGCCAAGCGCTATCCGGCCATCTTGGCCCGGCAACTGGTGACGCGGCATGTGCCCGGCACCCGGACGATCGCCTTCCTCAACACGGTCGAACGGGCGTGTGCGGTCTACTCGGCGCTCTCCAAGATCAAAGATGCTCCGGAGCCGCTGCTGGTCCATTCGAGGTTCCGGCCCGCGGAACGGACGCGTCTGGCCGAGCGGTTGAGCGAGGCCCCGGCCGCTCGTGGGCAGATCGTGGTGGCCACCCAGGCTCTCGAGGCAGGCGTGGACGTTTCCTCACGGGTGCTGTTCACCGAGGCCGCCCCGTGGAGCTCGGTGGTGCAGCGGGCGGGCCGGTGCAACCGGGCCGGCGAGCATGTAGAGGGCGCCGACGTGCTGTGGAGCCCGCCGCCGAAGATGGCCGCCGCTCCCTACGAAGCGGACGACTTGCACGAGTCGATCCAGGCATTGGAGGCCTTGGAAGGAAAGGCGATCACGACTTCAGAGCTGAACGCTCTGGAGGTGAAGAACGGCAAGCCGGTGCATGCGGTGCTGCGCCGCCGGGACCTGCTGCAGTTGTTCGACACCTCTCCCGATCTGTCAGGCGCGGACATCGACGTCAGCCCTTGGATCCGGGACACCGACGACACCAAGGTGTTCGTGGCCTGGCGGACCTTCCCCGGCGGGGAGCCCGAGCAGAATGCCCTGTTCCCCGCCCGGGCCGAGCTGTGCCCCGCTCCCATGGGCGATGTTCGCAAGCTCATCAAAGACGAGCGCAAGCTGTGGACCTATGACCGGGTGGAGGGCGGCTGGCGCCGTGCCGTGCAGGCCGACGTGGTCTGCGGGGCGGTGTTCCTGGCGGACGCGGCCGCCGGCGGCTACAGCGTCGAGCTGGGATGGGCGCCCAAGTCACGTGAGCCCGTCACCGAACTCGGAAGGGCGGCCACTTCCGAGCCGGATGCCATTGGCAACGACGGGCTGTCCTACGACTCTTCAAAGTGGGTCGGGCTGGCCGAGCACCTGAGCGATGTGGAACACGAGGTTGACAAGCTCTTGGACGAGCTGCGCCCTGTGCTCGGCGAGCTCGAGGACCGGTTCGTCGAGGCCGTGAAACTGGCCGGGCGTTACCACGACCTCGGCAAAGCACACCCCTTGATGCAGGAGGTGCTGCGCTCGACCTTGCGTGAAGGCGACCGGGATCCCGGTGAAGGGCCATGGGCCAAGTCGGCGCGGCGGCGCGGGGGACGCCCGGCTGGGCGATACCCGCGGCATGAGCTGGTCAGCGCCCTCATGCTGCTGCATCCCGACAGTCCTCTGCTGGAGGATCTCTCGGAAGCAGATCTGGTCACGTATTTGGTGGCGGCCCACCACGGCAAGGTCCGTCTGAGCGTCCGTTCCCTACCCAAGGAGGAAGGGAGCGTCCTGGGCGTCGCCGACGGGGATGTGATCCCTCCGGTCGGGCTGCCGAACGGCGCGGGGACGCTGCCGGAGCTGAAGCTGAGTCTGGAACCCCTCCGAATCGGCACCGACCAGACGAGCCGGTCATGGACGGAGCGGACGCTGCACCTGCGTGACCGTCCCGACCTCGGGCCGTTCCGGCTGGCGTTCCTGGAGGCGCTGGTGCGGATCGCCGACTGGCGCGTGAGCAAGTCCTACCGCGGGGAGGACGTGTGAACGTCATCGCCTTGAACGGCTGTAGGGCCGACACCCTGGCCGGCTATCTCAGCGCCCTCGGCCTGCTGCGCGTGGTCGCCCGGCAGACGGACCCCTCGGCCCGGCTGCACTGGGCGCGTGATGTCGCCGTGCTGACGACCCGCCTGACCGGTGAGGAACTGACGGCCTGGCTGACCGACGAGTACCGGCCGAGCCCGATCATCTCCCCGTGGAACGCCGGCTCCGGGTTCGCCGGCAACGGCAAGAGCCCTGCGGCCGAGCGGGTCCTGGACCTGTTCCGCAACAGCCGGGAGGAACGGTTCGCCGTGCTCCGGGAGGCGATCGCGGCGGCCGACCGGGTGGTCGCGATCGCGCGCTCCCGCGGTTGGGAGGGCGGGCCGCTCTGGGCGGAGGACCGGAAGGCCGACGTCGTGCGGCTGTGCCGCAACATGCTGCCCGACGACGCGCTGCCGTGGATCGACACGGCCGTCACGCTCACTACCGACGACCTGCAGTTCAGCCCGCTGACCGGCACGGGAGGCAACTTCGGCCGCCAGGACCTGTCGGTGACGTTCCTGCAACGCCTGGCCGAGGCGGCCGGGCCGAACGCTCGGCGCGCCCGCTCCCTCCAGTGGGCGGAGGCCGCGTTGTTCGGCCGGGAGGACGTGCCGTATCTGCGCGACACCGTCGGCCAGTACGACCCGGGCCGGGCCGGCGGCGTCCTATCGACCACCGGCAACGACGACGCCGGTTTCGCCAACCCGTGGCGGCTCGTTCTCACTCTGGAAGGTGCTTTGCTGTTCGCCTCCGCGGTCACCCGCCGCAACCAGGCCTCCGCCGAGGCCGGCTCCCTTCCCTTCCTGGCCCGGACTTCGGCCGTCGGCTACGACAGCGCCGCAGTCGGCGAGACCGTCAAGGGCGAACAGTGGATCCCCCTGTGGCCGCGCCCCGCCGGACTGGCCGAGATCGAGCACCTGATAGGCGAGGGCCGCGCGCAGTGGAACGGCAGACCCGCCCGCACCGGCTTGGAGTTCGCCCTGGCAGTGGCCTCCCTCGGGGTGGACCGCGGTCTGTCGGCGTTCCGCCGGTATGTGATCGCCACCCGGTTCGGCCAAAGCCCTCTGGCCGTCGCCGTGGATCGCCTGCCGGTGCGGCGGCGAGAGCAGGTGGGGCTGCTACGGGAGCCGTACGAGTGGATCCAGCGGCTCACCCGGATGTCCCTCCCCGCCGGTGTGGCGACCGCCGTCCGCCGGACCGAGCAGGCCATCTATGACGCCGCGGCTGGCGGGGGACCCGCCGCGCTTCAGAGATTCGTCATCGAATTCGGCCGCCTGCACGCCACGGTGAGCCGCTCGGGAACGGTGCGCGGTCAGCTCGCCCCGTTCCGGCCACGTGACCCGGGGGACTGGGTGGCGGCGCTGCCGCAGGAGGACGAGCTGTGGGTCGCAGCGGGATTCGCGACGCTGTATGACGCGACATCCTTCGAAGACGACCGGTCCCTGCGCGGCCTGCTGACCCGAGTGCAGGAACACCGCTCTCAAGGGAGACGCTCGGGGCCGGCCTGGGCGGACCGCCCGCCGACCGGCCTGGACCTCAACGCGGTGACCCTGCCCCGGGCACTCGCGCAGGCCCACCGGCTGCGTGTCATCTCGGCCGTGGCCCGACGCTCCGCCCGCTCCGCCAAGGAAAGGGACACGCAACAGGAGGCGACCCTCGACGTCGCCTATCCGTCCGGGCTCGCACTGCCCGTCCACCTGGTGGAGGCGTATGCGCTCGGCCTGCTCGACGACCACTTGATCGCCGACTACCTGGCGGGTCTGCTGGCGCTCGGCTGTCAACGGAAGACCACAGCACCATGGCAACGAGCAGCGGACCGGCCCTCGCACCCCGCGCTGGCGGCCTTGCTGCCCTTCTTCGCCACCGAACCTTTGGCGGTCCGGCACCTCACCGGTGACCAGGAAGATCCGCCCCCCACCCGGGCGGGGGTGGAGAAGGTGCGGCTGACGCCCCGACCGCAGTGGATACCGCAGCTCATCGCCTCGGGCGTCGAAGCCGTCGCTCCCGAAGTGCTGCGCCGACTGGCCATCGCGGGCTGCCCGCCCGTCCTGGAGGAAGACGACTTGGGCCGGATGCCCATCGACGGCATCCGCCTGGCCGGGGCGCTTCTGCTGCGCGTCTCGCCCTCCGCACGAGTTCACGCCCTGGTCAGGGTCAGCGCCGTGACCTCCGCCCCCAAGGAAACAGAAGGAGCCCTCCCATGATCACCCTTGACCGTCACCGTCTGCGTTTCGAGACCCGGTTGCGGCCGGCCCTGGGGTCGGTCTTCCAGCCCACCGGCTTCCCCGACATCGGCGCGGCGAAGTTCGAGCGGTTCACCGAGGACGGCGAGCTGCAGGAGGCCCTGCTGGTCGAGTCCGTCCAATCGATGGCCAACCGGCTGGAGGCCACCGCTTGGGACAGCGCCGCCAACCAGCCGGTCGAGCTGCTGGCCCCGCTGCCTTACGTCCGTGTCCACCGCAAGCAGGCCCCCGAAGAGTTCCTGACCTCCAGCCGCCTGGAAGCCCACCGTCTGGCCTCGGCCTTCATCCGCGAGAGCGAACTGGACGGCCAGAAGATGCTGAACGTCATCCAGGAGCGGCTGGGCCTGGCCAAGGACACCCCGCTCAACCGCCCGGCCATGGCCCGTGCCCTCATGGCCCTCGACCCCTTCTGCCTGCTCCACGGGGTGTTCTTCAACCAGAAGGAGTGGTACGGCCAGCCGCGATTCCCGCGCGCCGTCTCCGCCGTCATCGAGGCCTACGACGTCCGCCAGGTCGTCAGCGGCGGCCGCAAGGCCGACCTCGTCCGCCATCAGCTCGACAGGAACGAGCAGGGCGGAGGCACCAGCGAAGGCTACGGGTCCATCCCCTTCCACCGCATCGAGTGGACCGCCCGCGAGATCAAGGCCATGTTCTCCGTGGACGTGGAGCTACTGCGCTCCTACGGGCTGGGCGAGGAGGCCACCGAGCTGCTCGTGGCGATCGCGCTGTGGGAGATCCGGTCCCTGCTGTCCCGCGGGCTGAGGCTGCGCACCGCCTGTGACCTGGAGCTGGTTGACGGCATCCCCGCCGAGCTGCCCGGCGAAGACGAGTTGTCCGAGCGGATCACCGAGCTCATCGGCTCCGTCAAAGACCTGCTCGGGGACGGCCAGCCGATCACCGTGCTGTGGAAGGGCTCGAAGTGAGCGTCACCCTCGCCCTGCACTTCCCCTGGAGGCGCTATCACGCCACCCCCTGGGGACACTACGTCAACGAAGGCGTGGTCGAGGTGCCGCCTTCGCCGTGGCGCATCCTGCGGGCCCTGTACTCGGTGTGGAAGCTCCGCGTTCCCGATCTGGACGCCGACACCGTTCACGGCCTGCTGGAGCGGCTGGCCGTTCCACCCGACTACACCCTGCCGCCCTACCGCCTCTCCCACACTCGCCACTACCTGCCGGACACCAAGCACCGCACCGGAAAGACCAGTACCGATCTCGCCTTGGACGCCTTCGCCGTCCTCGGCGGGGACGCCACCATCTACGTCCACTGGTCCACCCGGCTGGAACCGGCCCAAGAACAGGCCCTGGAACGACTGGCCCGCTCCCTGCCCTACCTGGGGCGTGCGGACAGCATCTGCGACGCCTCCCTCCGGCATGACCGGCCTGCCGGAGCTGCCATGGCCGTCCCGCTGCTCGACGGCGAGGTGCCGAACGGGATGCTCCAAACCGAGGTGCTCGCCCCCGCCTTCCCCTTCGACATCGAGGCCCTGACCGTCGAAACCCGGCAGGTGCGGGCGGCCAAGCTCGTCTACCCACCCGGAAGCCGGCTCATCCAGTACGCCGTCCCACCTCCGGAGAAACCGCGCACCAAGCCGCGCCGCCGCCCTCCCCGCTCCCAGAAGGTCACCACGGTCCGCTACACCCTCAAGGGAACCCCGCAGCCCCGGGCGATCGACACCGTCGCGGTCACCGACGCCCTACGGGCCGCGGCTCTCGACACCTTCGGTGACGTGCTGCGCGGTCCCGCCGCGGGTAGCAACCTCGTCGGCAAGGACGCCGCCGGCCGACCACTCACCGGCCACCGGCACGCCCACTACCTCGCCCTCACCGAGGGCGACCGCATCACCGGACTCGCCATCTGGGCACCCGGTGGCCTCACCGACGAGGAACTCACCGCCCTCGACCGGCTCGTCGGCCGGACCGTCGGCGTCCCCGAGAGAGTCCCGGGCCCCCGCAATCTCCATGTGCGAGTCAACGCCTACGGCGACACCGAGGTGTTGCCCGAGCACCTCGTGGGCCCCTCTACCACGTGGACCTCCATCACCCCGTTCGTCCTGAGCCGCTGGAAGCCCCGCAACGCCGACCCCCAGGAGCACCTCATCAAGGAGATCCACCGGGAACTGCAGTCACGCGGGCTGCCCGCTCCCACGAGAATCACCCGGCTGCCGGGGAAACACTGGGCCTTGTACCGGCGCCATCGCTGGAGCCCGCACTACCGTAACGGCAGCACCACCAAGACCGTCGGCAGCCGCAACGAGACCCGACCCGCTTGCGCCCTCCGGCTGGAGTTCGACCAACCCGTGAGCGGCCCTCTCGCGTTGGGGCACCTCTCACACTTCGGCCTAGGACTCTTCCGTGCCTTCGATGCACACACATAAGCCGACGACGACCGCTACTGGACGACTTCGGAACCTCAAGTGCACACCAAAACTCCGGGACATTCCGAACCAGAAAAGTGGCCAGACAGGGATAAATTGCCCATGTGAAGGGGTCTCCTCACACCCTTTTGGGAGCAAACTCCCAGATCAATCGGAGTGGCAACGGCCTTCAGGTGGCCGTCCCCGTTGCAGC
>Ga0207867_1000580_pt1 | contig 36538 bp, 32 predicted proteins | sample HigsolmetaAR206D_FD_184838 | JGI IMG/M metagenome (GOLD analysis project Ga0207867, IMG submission 184838) | Ionic liquid and high solid enriched microbial communities from the Joint BioEnergy Institute, USA - AR20-6-D (SPAdes) (version 2) ...
CATCGCTCAACCTGTAGTGGCGACACCCGCCACAACCCGGACAGCGTTTCATCTCCAAATCCTCTCGGATTTGGTCCGGTTTGGCTAGGAATTACCAAATTTTTCCGCCACGCGGTGCGGAGGATGCCGCCGTCCGCACCGATTGAATAGATTCCCGATAAACTCTGTCGTCTAAGTAATAAAAGAACGTCAAAAAATATAATCGTTGTTTTCGATTAAAGTCATTGCATTTCATCATTTCACAAATGCGACGCACGTTGATATTCTGCACTCTGTCTGCTGCTCGTGGTGCAGCAATTTTATTGCTGAGGGTGCCTGATGCCGAAGACAATCCTCGCTGCTGCGCCGGCTGCACGGGCGGCCGCATCCGCGCTGACAGCGGCGGTTTCAGGCCTGACTCGCCCCGAACCGGGCGTCCGCTTCTTGCCCATTTTTCTTGCCCCTTCTCGTCAGCACAGGAGACCAGGCCCCATGATCAAAGTGCGCCTCGTGCCCGCCCTGGCCATTCTCTGCGCCATCGCCGGAGGCATCACGGCCTGCGTGACCCTGGCCGCGCCGAAGCGGGCGACGCTGGCCTCCGTCCCTTTGCCGGACAGCCTCCAGAATCTGCTGAGCGAGGCCGGCCGACCCGACCCGGCGGAGGCGCCTGCGGCGGCGCGGGACGCCGCGCTGGCCGACGGGGCAAGCCGCCCGGCCCCCCCGCCGCGTTGATCGCGGCCTTAAGTCCGCCGCGTTGATCGCGGCGTTCTCGGTCTTCCTGAGTCCGCCGCGCGCGTCCCGTCTGCGCTGGCGATTGATTCGCCTGCCCTGAACCCGGCCTGCCCCGCAGGCGCGCCCCGAGCCCGGCCAGCCATGGCCGCGACAGGGCGACGCGCCCCCGGCCCGGATTGATCTCGATCAATGCCCCGTCCGGTCCCCCCGCCGATAGCGGCTCCGTATGCGCGGGGTAGTTCGGGCAAGGGATGTCACCCAATGAGTTCTGCAATAACAATTCCAATTTATCTGCTGGTGGCGCTGGCGGCGCTGGTCGCCGCCGCCAAGGCGGTGGAGCCCGCCTATGCGGTCCATGCCTTCATCGTCATGGCCGCCTGCTTCGGGGCCATTGCGCTCACCATCCGGTCGATGAAGTTCGCGAGCGACGGCACGCTGCTCCGGCCGAAGACCGATGACGGCCGCTACCAGGACGACGTGGTCCGGGCCGGCGTCATCGCCACCGTCTTCTGGGCGGTGGTCGGCTTCGCCGCCGGGCTCTATGTCGCCCTGCAGATGGCGTTTCCAGCGCTGAACATCGGGGAATACGGCACCTTCGGCCGCCTGCGGCCTGTGCACACCTCGGCGGTGATCTTCGCCTTCTGCGGCAACGCCCTCATCGCCACTTCCTTCTACGTGGTGCAGCGCACCTGCCGCGCCCGGCTCGCCTTCGGCGGCCTCGCCTGGTTCGTGTTCTGGGGCTACCAGCTCTTCCTCATCCTGGCGGCGAGCGGGTACATCCTCGGCATCACCCAGTCGAAGGAATACGCCGAGCCCGAGTGGTACGCCGACCTGTGGCTGACGGTGGTGTGGGTGGCCTACATCGCGGTCTACCTCGGCACCATCCTGCGCCGGTCCGAGCCGCACATCTATGTGGCCAACTGGTTCTACCTCTCGTTCATGATCACCATCGCGATGCTGCACATCGTGAACAACCTGGCCATTCCGGCGGGCTGGTCGGGCAAGAGCTACGCGCTGTTCGCGGGCGTGCAGGACGCGCTGACCCAGTGGTGGTACGGCCACAACGCGGTGGGCTTCTTCCTCACCGTCAGCTTCCTCGGCATGGCCTACTACTTCGTGCCGAAGCAGGCGGAGCGGCCGGTCTACTCCTACCGCCTGTCCATCATCCACTTCTGGGCGCTCGCCTTCATGTACATCTGGGCGGGTCCGCACCACCTGCACTACACCGCGCTGCCCGACTGGGCGCAGACGCTGGGCATGGTGTTCTCCGTCATGCTGTGGGTGCCGAGCTGGGGCGGCATGGTCAACCTGCTGATGACCCTCGAGGGCGCGTGGGACAAGATCCGCACCGACCCCATCATCCGCATGATGGTGCTGGCGCTGGCCTTCTACGGCATGGCCACCTTCGAGGGGCCGATGATGTCCATCAAGACCGTCAACTCCCTCAGCCACTACACGGACTGGACCGTGGGCCACGTCCATGGCGGCGCGCTGGGCTGGAACGGCATGATCATCTTCGCGGCGGTCTACTTCCTGGTGCCGCGCCTGTGGGGCCGCGAGCGGCTGTACTCGATCCGCATGGTCAACTGGCACTTCTGGGCCGCGACCCTCGGCATCGTGCTCTACGTCTCCTCCATGTGGGTGGCGGGCATCATGCAGGGCCTGATGTGGCGCGAGTACAATGCGGACGGCTTCCTGGTCTACGGCTTCGCCGAAGTCATCGACGCCATGTGGATCTTCTACCTGATCCGCGCTCTGGGCGGCGTGCTCTACCTCGCCGGCGGCGTGATGATGGTCATCAACGTGTGGCGCACCATTTGCGGCGACCTGCGCAACGAGGAGCCGCTCGCCCGGATGCCCGAGTACGACGCCCGGAAGGACGTGCCGCTCGGCCCCACGGCCGCACAGCCCCGGCCTGCTCCGGCCGAGTGATTGGAGACACAAGACATGCGTTTCAAGAAATTCAATCACGGCACCATCGAGCGGAACGTCACGCTGCTGTTCGTGCTGTCGCTGCTGGTGGTCACGGTCGGCGGCATCGTCGAGATCGCACCGCTGTTCTACGTGCAGAACACCATCGAGAAGGTGGACGGGGTTCGCCCCTACACCCCGCTCGAACTGGCCGGGCGCGATATCTACATCCGGGAGGGCTGCTATGCCTGCCACTCCCAGATGATCCGCCCCTTCCGCGACGAGATCGAGCGCTACGGCCACTACAGCCTGGCGGCGGAGTCCATGTACGACCATCCGTTCCAGTGGGGCTCCAAGCGCACCGGGCCGGACCTTGCCCGCGTCGGCGGCCGCTACTCGGATGAGTGGCACGTCCAGCACCTGAAGGACCCGCGCTCGGTGGTGCCGGAGTCCATCATGCCGGCCTATGCCTTCCTCGCGGAGAAGGAGCTGAACACCAGGAATATCGCCGCCAGCCTGAAGGCCAACCGGGCGGCGGGCGTGCCCTATACCGACGAGGATATCGAGAAGGCGGCGGTCGACATCCGCATCCAGGCCGACCCGAACGCGGACACGGAGGATCTACTGCGCCGCTATCCCAAGGCCCAGGTGCGCGCCTTCGACGGCGACCCGACCAAACTCACCGAGATGGATGCGCTGGTGGCCTATCTCCAGATGCTCGGCACGCTGGTGGACTTCTCCACCTACGTGCAGGCCGAGGAAAACGAGCGGGGTGCGCGATGAGCTACGAAGCCTTCCGCCACTTCGCCGACAGCTGGGGTTTGCTGGGGCTGGTGATTTTCTTCGTCGCCGCCGTGGGCTGGACCTTCCGGCCGGGCGCGAAGCGCACCCACGAAACCCTGCGGCACCTGCCTCTGCGTGACGAGGACTGATTTCCATGAGCAACCCGAAACAGGATCCCAAGTTCGATGTCGACGGGGTGCCCACCACCGGGCACGAGTGGGACGGCATCCGTGAGTATGACAAGCCGTTGCCGCGCTGGTGGCTGTACCTGCTGTTCGGCACGATCGTCTGGGCGATCGGCTACTGCATCGTCTACCCGGCGATCCCGCTCTGGCAGGGGGCGACCCCCGGCACCTCCGGCTGGTCCAGCCGTGGCCAGCTGGCCGCCGAGATGAAGGCGGTGGACGCCCGGCGGGCCGACATCCTCGCCGCCATCGAGGCGACGCCGGTGGAGCAGATCCCGCAGAACGAGAAGCTGATGAGCTTCGCGATCGAGGGCGGCCGCTCGGCGTTCAAGGTCTACTGCGCCCAGTGCCACGGCTCCGGCGCGCAGGGCGGCAAGGGCTACCCCAACCTCAATGACGACGACTGGCTGTGGGGCGGCGATCTGGCCACCATCCACCAGACCATCCAGCACGGCATCCGCTTCGAGGCGGACGAGAACACCCGCCTGTCCATGATGCCCGCCTTCGGGCGCGACGGGCTGCTGGATGCGCAGCAGCTGCGCGACGTAACCGCCTACGTGCGCGTCATCTCGAAGCAGGATGCGCCCTCGGCCGCCAGCCGGCGCGGCGCCAAGGTGTTCGCGGACAACTGCGTGAGCTGCCATGGCGAGACCGGCCAGGGCGACCGCACCCAGGGCGCGCCCAACCTGACGGACGCCATCTGGCTCTACGGCGGCGACACCGAGAGCATCCTCGAGACCGTCACCAATTCCCGCTTCGGCGTCATGCCGGCGTGGGGCGGGCGGCTGGAGCCGGTCACGGTGAAGCAGCTGGCGGTTTACGTCCACAGTCTGGGCGGCGGCGAATAATGCGGCCGCACGCAGTGGCGGGCAGGAGGGCCGGCCCGCCGCAGCCATCCCGACGATCGGCCCTAGCGTAGCAGTGTCCCCCGAGTAGCAGCGTCAAGGCCTGGTTCAATGCCACAGTCCCCCGTCCCAGCCGCGCAACCCGAAGCCCGCCTCTTCAAGGGGCGGGCGAAGGTGTTTCCGCAGTCCGTTCACGGCCGGTTCCGCCGCCTGAAGTGGACCCTTCTGGCGATCGCGCTCGGGGTCTACTACCTGCTGCCGTGGCTGCGCTGGGATCGCGGCCCCTACGCGCCGGACCAGTTCCTGCTCATCGACCTGGCCAACCGGCGCTTCTATCTGGCGGCCATCGAGATCTGGCCGCAGGAATTCTATTATGTGGCGGGCCTGCTCGTCATGGCGGGCATCGGCCTGTTTCTCATCACCTCCACCGTGGGGCGGGCCTGGTGCGGCTATGCCTGCCCGCAAACCGTGTGGACGGACCTGTTCATGGCGGTCGAGCGCCTGATCGAGGGCGACCGCAACGCGCGGATGAAGCTGGACCGCGCCCCCTGGAGCGCGGAGAAGATCTTCAAGCGCGTGGCTGTGCATGGCATCTGGCTGCTGATCGCGGTGGCAACGGGCGGCTTCTTCATTCTCTACTTCGCCGATGCGCCCTCGCTGGTGCGGGACGTCATCACGGGCGAGGCACCCAGCGTCGCCTACGCCACCATCGGCGTGCTGACGGCGACCACCTACGTGTTCGGCGGTCTGCTGCGCGAACAGGTGTGCACCTACATGTGCCCGTGGCCGCGCATCCAGTCCGCCATGCTGGACGAGAATTCCCTCATCGTCACCTACAAGGCCTGGCGCGGCGAGCCGCGCACGCGCGGCCTCAAGAAGGCGGCGCAGGAAGGGGTGAAGGCGGGCGACTGCATCGACTGCAACGCCTGTGTTGCCGTGTGCCCCACCGGCATCGACATCCGCAACGGCCCGCAGCTGGAGTGCATCACCTGCGCCCTTTGCATCGACGCCTGCGACTCCATGATGGACAAGGTGGGCCGCCCGCGCGGCCTCATCGACTACACCACCGAGAAGCGCGACCGGGCAGAGGCGGCGGGCGCGGCGCTGCCGCCCAAATGGAAATCGGTCGTGCGGCCGCGCACCTTCCTCTATTTCAGCGTCTGGGCGATCATTGGCCTCGCCATGCTGACCGCGCTCCTGATGCGCGACCGGGTGGACCTCTCCGTCAGCCGCCAGCGCAACCCGCTCTACGTGCAGCTGTCGGACGGCTCGATCCGCAACGGCTACACGATCAAGCTGCTCAACATGGAGCCGCGCCCCCGCGATTTCACCCTGTCGCTCGAAGGGCTGGACGGCGCGGTGATGTGGGACAGCCACGCCACCGAAAGCGCCGCCGCCCGCACGCTGACGATCACGGTCGGCCCCGACCAGCTGGAAGCCCGCCAGATCTACGTGCGGGCAACGCCCAAGGCCCTGAGCGGCAGCGGCGCGACGATCCGCTTCGTCGCCCGCACCGCCGAAGGGCTCGCAGTTGAACAGGAAACCCGCTTCGATGGTCCCGAGAGGTGATGGCATGACCACGCGCCAACCCCGCCCGTTCACCGGACGCCAGTTCGCAACCATCCTCTGCGCGATGTTCGCGGTGGTGATGGCGGTCAATTTCACCATGGCGACGCTGGCGAGCAGAACCTTCTCCGGCGCGGTGGTGCAGAACGGCTACGTGGCCAATCAGGATTTCAACGCCTGGATCGAGCGCGGCAAACGGCAGGCGCAAATCGGCTGGGCCGCCCGCGCCGAGGTGAAGGCGGACAGCCTGTCGATTGTCGCCACCGACCGGACAGGCGCGCCGCTGACGGGCGCGACGGTGAGCGTGCACCTCATCCATCCGTTCCGCGCCGGCGAGACGCGCTGGATCTATCCCGTCGAGGCGGAGCCGGGCACCTATGTGGCGGCCCATTCCCTGACCCGCGGCCAGTGGGAGGCGAACATCCGCCTCGAACGGGAGGGCGAGGTGGTGATGCTGCGCCAGCGCCTCTTTGTCAGCCAGGAGCAGGCGTCATGACCAGCACCGCGACCACGGCCGGGGCGCTCGATCTCTGGACCACCGAACGGGACGGCCTGCGCCACATCGACCTACATGTGCCGACCATCCACTGCGCCAATTGCATCAGCCGCATCGAAGGCGCGGTGCGCAAGCTGCCGGGCGTCAGGACGGCGCGGGTGAATTTCTCCACCCGCCGCCTCTCGGTCGACTGGGAGGACGGCGCGCTCGAGGCGGCGCGCATCGTCGCAACCGTCGAGGATCTCGGCTTCGAGGTGCGGCCCTTCGCGCCCGAGGACGTGAGCGCCACGGAAGGCCGGAAGGCGACCCGCGAGCTGATCCGTTGCATGGCGGTGGCGGGCTTTGCCTCCATGAACATCATGCTGCTGTCCGTCTCCGTCTGGTCGGGGGCGGAGGCGGCGACGCGCGACCTGTTCCACGCCATCTCCGCCATTATCGCCCTGCCCACCGTCGCCTACGCGGGCCGGCCGTTCTTCCGCTCCGCCTGGAACGCGCTGCGCCACGGCCGCGCCAACATGGACGTGCCCATCGCGGTCGGCGTGCTGCTGGTGACGGCGATGAGCCTCTACGAAACCCTCAACAGCGGGCCGCACGCCTATTTCGACGGCGCGGTGTCGCTGCTGTTCTTCCTGCTCATCGGCCGCACGCTCGACAGCGTGATGCGCGACCGCGCCCGGGCGAGCGTCGCCCAGCTCCTGAAGCAGATGCCGCGCGGCGCCACCGTGCTCATGGAGGACGGCCGGACCGAATACCACCCCATCGCCGAGATCAGGCCGGGCCTGTCCATCGTGGTGGCGGCGGGCGAGCGGGTGCCGGTCGATGGCGTCGTGCTCACCGGCTCGGCCATGGTGGACCGCTCCCTCGTCACCGGCGAGAGCGTGCCCGAGACAGCGGGCGCGGGCGACAAGGTGCTGGCGGGCACCATGGCGCTCGATGCGGCGCTTACCGTGCGCGTCACCGCCGCCGGGCAGAACACCTTCATGGCCGATCTCGTCCGCCTCATGGAAGCGGCGGAGCAGGGCCGGGCCGCCTATGTGCGCCTCGCCGACCGGGTGTCGCGCTACTACGCGCCGGTGGTCCATTCGCTTGCGGCCGTCACCGGCCTTGCCTGGTGGCTGGCGGGGGGCGACTGGCACACGGCCATGCTCACCGCCGTTGCCGTGCTCATCATCACCTGCCCGTGCGCGCTGGGGCTGGCGGTGCCGGCCGTGCAGGTGCTGGCCTCGACGCTGCTCATGCGCCGGGGCGTGCTGGTGAAGGACGGCTCGGCGCTGGAGCGCATGGCGGAGGCCGACATCGCGGTTCTGGACAAGACCGGCACCATCACCCTCGGCCGACCGCAGATCGACGGCGACATCGCCCTCGCGCCGGAGGATTGCGCGCTTGCGCTTGCGCTGGCCGAGCGCAGCACCCATCCGCTCTCCCGCGGGCTCGCGGCGGAATTGCGCAAGCGGGGCGTTGCGCCCGCCGACGTGTCCGCCGTGCGGGAAGTGGCGGGGGCGGGGCTGGAAGCGGACGGCGCGGACGGCGTCATCCGCCTCGGCCGGCCGGACTGGGCGGGGGCTGGCGCGGCGCCCGTCGGTGCCAACGGGCCGGTCATCGCCTTCGCGCGGCCGGGGCGGGCGCCGGTCTCCATCCACTTTCACGACCAGCCGCGCGCGGATGCGGCGGCTGCCGTCCAGCGGCTCATGAAGATGGGGCTGGGCGTGTCGATCCTCTCCGGTGATCACGCCCACGTGGTGGACAGGGTGGTGCGCGCGGTCGGCATCGCCGACTGGCAGGCCGGGTGCAGCCCCGCCGGCAAGGTGGCGGCCATTCGCCAGCGGCAGGAGCGCGGCCACAAGGTGCTGGTGGTGGGGGATGGTCTCAATGACGGCCCGGCGCTCGCCGCAGGCCATGTCTCCATGGCGCCCTCCAGCGCCAGCGACGTGGGGCAGGCGGCGGCGGATTTCGTGTTCCTGGGCGAGGGCCTCTCGGCGGTGCCGGCGACGCTGGCCGTCGCCCGGCAGGCGCGGCGGCTGGTGCGGCAGAACATCGGCCTTGCCATTGCCTACAACGTCATTGCCGTGCCGCTCGCCATGCTCGGCATGGTCACGCCGCTCATCGCGGCGGTCGCCATGTCGGGGTCATCGATCCTCGTGATCAGCAATGCGTTGCGCCTCAACTGGCTGGTGAAAGGAGAAAACGCATGACCGGGCTTCCGCTGCTCATCATCCTTGCCCTGGCCATGGGCCTTGCCTGGCTCGGCCTGTTCATGTGGACCCTGCGCTCGCACCAGTACGACGATCCCGAGGGCGCGGCCCTGCGGATTCTGGCGCCGGACGACGACACCCCCGCGCCGCGCGCGTAGACAGAGCGGGAGGCGGGGAGTGGTCGCCATGGGCGCAGCAAAACCAGCACCGGGACAGGCGCGGCGGCGGCGGGCCATGCCGGTCGCCGAGCGCGCCACCCTGCTGCCGCCCTGCTGCCTGCCGGGGGCGGGAGGCGCCCCTGCCTCGGTGCTCGACGCGCTGGAAGCGCGCCCCACGCTCCTTGCCGCCTTCGCGGCCGTGCTCATGCTGGCGCTGGGGCCGGCGCCCGCGCAGGGCGGGATCATGACCACCCTCTGCACGGCTGACGGGGCCCGTCAGGTGCCGCTCGACGAAAATGGGCCCCGCCGCGACGACGGGGCCCCGGGGTGCGCGCATGCCTGCCTGACGAGGGACCGACGTCGCGGCTGAGCGCGCTGATTGATTTTTCTGATATTTCAACCGGGTCTGGAAAACGCGCGGCGACGGGACACGGTCCTAGACCGCGCGCGCGTGCTGGGCCTGCCCCTTGCCAAAAAATTGATCGAAGGCTGCTGCCACCGCCCGCACCAGCGGACGGGCGTCGGGCCGCACCCGGATGGTGTGCTGCCGCCGCTCGGCGATACCGTCGGTGACCAGCGTGTCGAGAACCGGTCCGGCGGTCGCCAGCAGCGCATTGGGGTCCGCGCCGAATTTCCGGCACACCGCATCCAGGTCCACCGCATAGTCGCACATCACCGTCTCGATGACGGCGGCGCGCAGCCTGTCCTCGGCGGTGAGGCGATAGCCCTTGACCGTCGCCAGCTGACCGGCCTCGATGGCCTGCAGATATTCGCGGATGACCACCGTATTCTGCACGAAGCCGCCCGGCAGGCGGCCGATGGAGGACGCGCCAAGGCCGATGAGCGTGTCGGCGCTGTCGGTGGTGTAGCCCTGGAAATTGCGGTGCAGCGTGCCGTTGCGCGCGGCCACCGCGAGGGGATCGTCCGGGCGGGCATAGTGGTCGAGCCCGACCCGCTGGTAGCCCGCATCCTCCAGCGTGGCGGCGATATATTCGGCCTGGGCGTGGCGCTGCTTGCCGTCCGGCAGCGCCTCGGTCATGAACTTGCGCTGGTGCGGCTTGAAGTTGGGCACGTGGGCGTAGCCGAACACCGCCAGCCGGTCGGGCATCAGCTCCAGCACCCGCTGGGCGGTGTCGATGCAGGAGGTGAGGGTCTGCCCCGGCAGGCCATAAAGCAGGTCCATGTTGATCGACCGGATGCCGGCGGCGCGCAGCATGCGGACAGCGTTCCGGGTCTGCTCGAAGGGCTGCACCCGGTTGATGATCCGCTGCACCTTGCCGTCGAAGCTCTGCACGCCGAGGCTGGCGCGGGTGACGCCGCCCGCGCTCAGCGCGACGGCCATGTCCTGCGTCAGGGTGCGGGGGTCGATCTCGATGGCGATTTCCGCATCGCTCGCGACCGCGAAGTGACGCCGCACGTCCTCCATCAGGGCGAGGAAATCGTCCGGCTGCATCAGGGTCGGCGTGCCGCCGCCGAAATGAATGTGGGTGACCGTGCGGCGGCCGCCCAGATGCCGGGCCACCAGCGCGACCTCCTGACGCAGCGTCGCCACATAGCGGGCGATGGGGTCGTCCCGGCCGGTGACGGTGGTGTGGCAACCGCAATACCAGCACATCGACCGGCAGAACGGCACATGGAAATAGAGCGAAAGTCTGGACTCATCCGGCACGGCCGTCAGCCAGCCCGCGTAGTCGTCGGTCGTAATCGCCGGCGTGAAATGGGGGGCAGTGGGGTAGCTGGTATAGCGGGGAAGCAAACGATCCGCGTAGCGCAACACAACATCGGGAGTCATGGGGCCTTATTCTCCTCGCCTATGACACGGTCTGGATAGGGTGGGCCTTGGTCGCTTGCCTTGATCTGGATCATGGCGCGGGCCTTTTCCGGCCAAGGGGGGCTGCGTCACTTCGAACCGTTTTCTTTTTTTTTGAATAAGAGCAGAAAAAGCCCAGGTTATGTGTTCCTGCGCCCAAGGCCTTCGGGCCGTACGGCGAATCAGTTGAGGCAGCGGTTTACCGTGTCCATCATGCACCCCCCCACCCAGTTCGATCAGCCGGCTCCCGTTCTGGAGGCGAATCATCCCTGCGGTGATTGCATCGTGCGCTGCAAAGCCATTTGCAGCGTGCTGGACAGCGACGAGCTGAAGGCGTTTCGCCGCACCGGCGCAACGATCCGTCTGGCGCCCGGTGAAACCCTGTTTTACGAGGATGACCCGGCCCGCAGCGTCTACAGCCTGACGCGCGGCATGCTCCGCCTGACGAAAATTCTCCCCGACGGCCGGCGCCAGATCGCGGATTTTCTGTTCCCCGGCGATTTTCTGGGCCTGACCCTTGAGGAAGGGCACAGCTTCTCGGCCGAGGCTGTGACGGAAGTGGAAGTCTGCCAGTTCTCGACGGCGCGCTTCCAGGCCTTCGCCACGACCCATCCGCAGCTGGAGCGGCGGCTGTTCGCCCTCGCGGCGCACGAGCTGGCGGCGACCCGCCAGCAGGTGCTGCGGCTTGGCCGCAAGTCGGCCATGGAGCGGATCGCCTCCTTCCTCATGATGCTGGCCAACCGCGACCGGGACGTCCCGGTGTCGCCGGAGGGCAGGCTGATGGTGGTTCTGCCCATGTCCCGCACAGACATCGGCGATTATCTCGGCCTGCGCATCGAGACGATCAGCCGCGAATTCAGCGCCATGAAGGCGCAGGGGCTGATCCGCCTGGTCAGCACCCAGCGGGTCGAAATTCTCGACCCCGAGCGGCTGGAGGCCATCGCGGCGGGCGAGGCGCTTCCCGAGCGCTCGCTCTGCGCGCACTGAACCGGCGTGGCGCACGGCAACGGATCACGCCGTGCGCCTCCCCGGATCCGCATCTTCTAATGCTATAATTTTACGCCTACCCTTGCCCCCGTTCGGGAGCGCGGCAGAACAACGGCCGGCAAGCGGGGAGGCGACATGCAATTTTTCCGTATCGTTTTGATGACCCTCGGCCTGGCGGCGCCCGGGATTGCGGCGCCCGGCGTTGTGGCGGCCGAAACCCCTCCCGAGACCGACCCTTACGCACCGGGGCGGGAAATTATCCGCGACCTCACCCAAATCGTGACACCGAACGGCATTCAGGAAGAATTCGTGGCGACGCTGGGCGGCGCGCGGCAGGCTGTCAGCGTGCGCGGCGCGGACCGCAACAATCCGATCCTCCTGTTCATCCACGGCGGGCCGGGCGCGGTCGAGATGCCCATCGCCTGGAGTTTTCAGCGCCCGTGGGAGGATTATTTCACCGTGGTGCAGTGGGATCAGCGCGGCGCCGGCAAATCCTACGCGCTGAACGACCCGAAGGAGATTGCCCCAACCCTGACGCCCGAGCGCTACCGCGACGATGCCATCGAACTGATCGAGCTGCTGCGCAAGCGCTACGGCAAGTGCAAGGTCTTCGTGCTCGGCCACAGCTGGGGCTCGGCGGTGGGTCTGTCGGTGGCGGCCAGCCGGCCCGACCTGCTCCATGCTTATGTGGGCATGGGCCAGTTCATGGACGTGCGGGAAAACGAGCGGGTGGGCATGGCCTGGGCGCTGGAGCGCGCCCGCGCGGCCGGCAACACGGAGGCGGTGCGGGAGATCGAGGCGCTGCGCCCCTATCCCGACTCCGGCCCCTTCACCATCGATCATGCGGACGGCTGGCGCAAATGGGCCATCCAGTACGGCTCGCTCGCGGCCTATCGCGCCAACGCCAATTTCTACCTGCGCGCGCCGCGCCTCTCGCCCGAATATACACCGGCCGACCGCAAGGCCTGGGCGGACGGCAGCGCCTTCAGCGTCGTGACCCTGTGGCCGCGTCTGGCCGACATGTCCTTCAGGACCCTCCACAAGATGGAGGTGCCGGTCATCATGTTCCTGGGGCGGCACGACTATACCACCCCGTCGTCGATCACGGCGCAGTGGATGGAGCAGCTGGACGCGCCGAAAAAGCAGACAGTGTGGTTCGAACATTCGGCCCACCTGCCGATGGTGGAGGAACCGGGCCGCGTGTTTGCCGCCCTGTTGCAGCATGTGCTGCCGCTGGCCACGCCGCAGGACCAGGGTGGGCGGGAGCCCTCCTGTTGAACCCGGCCTGTTGAACTTGGCGGCCAAGTGCTATATCCTGCCAAGTACAACATCGTGAGGCAGGCATGTCCAGAACGGCTTCCGCATCCTTTCTGTCGCGCGCAGGCGGGTCGCGCTCCGGCCAGAGCGATCTGGCCCGGCGCGCCTTCGAGCGGCTGACCGACGCGGTCTCCAAGGCCGTCTCGTCGGCGTCTCCGCATACGCTTGAGCTGATTCTGGGCGCGCGGGATCCGCTGGAGGCGCTGACGCTGGCCCGGCGCGATCTGGTGCCGCCTCCGCCCGAGCGGGCGGAAGCCATCCGGCGCGCCCAGCTCGCCGGGGTGGAGATGCGGCAGGAGCTGATCGACCGTCTGGCGGGTGTGCTCACCCGCCAGGAGGCGGCGGCGCTGCTCGGCACGACCCCGACGGCGCTCGACCGGCGGCGGGAGCGCGGCTACGTGTTCGCCGTCCCCATGGGGCGGCATTATGTCTACCCGCAGGACCAGTTCCGCCAGAACGCGGTGGTGCCCGGTCTGCGCGACGTGCTGGCCGCCATGGCCGGGGCGACGCCCTGGCTTGTGCTCGAATTTCTGACAACCCCGCTGGCGGAGTTCGGCAACCGCACGCCCTTTGCGGTTCTGGCCGAAGCCGGGGGCGACAAGGCGGTGATCGCCGCGCTGCGCCGCCGCGCCGCGCTCGAAGTGCCCGGCGCGCAGGGGTAATTCCGTCTTGGGGGTGCAGAATCAGGTCATCCGCGTCCCGGCGGGGCAGCGGCTCGCCCGGCTCCATCCGAAGCAGTACGACGCCCGTTTTTTCGGGCCGGCCGGTACGGAGCCGCGCAACCGCTATGACTCGCCCGATGGCGGCTACAAGATTTTCTACGCCGCCTTCAGCCTGCGCGGCGCGGTGGGCGAGGTGCTCGTGCGCAACCCGGCGCGGCGCTATGTGATGATGAGCGAGATCGACGCCCTGGCGTCGGCGACCTTCCGGCTGGGGCGCGACGTGGTGCTGGCCGCCCTGCACGACGAGCGCATGAGCAGCTGGGGCGTCTCGCTGACCGATCTCACCGCCAGCGACTATGCCGTCACCCAGGCGCTTGGCGCGAAAATTCATGCCGACGCGCGGCGTCTTGACGGCATTCTCTACCCGTCCCGTTTTTCCAACCAGCCCTGTATCGCGTTGTTCGAGCGGGCCGAGGCGGCGCTTGAGCCGCTGGGCGACTCCCGGCCGCTGCGGATCGAGCGCATCGAGAAAATCGTCGCCCGCTTCGGCAAGACCGTCGCCGACGACAGCCTCTGAGCCCCGCGCAGCGCGCCCGCCGCCGCACTGGCCGCCGCACCGGCCCGGCTGGAACCATACCCCCGTTCCGGCGCTGAGCCTTGAGCCGCCCCTCGGGGCGTCGGGCCTGTCGCCGAATGTGGAGCCGGGAGGCGTGAACATACTGCTCTATGTCGACGAGGATCCTGCTTTTGCCATCCGCAACGCGGTGGCGGTGGCGCTGGTCCGCGCCTGCGGCGGGCACGTGCATTGCCTGCAAGCCACGTCGCCCAATGCCCTGATTGCCTCCGGCTCCTTCGGCACCGCCAAGATGCTGGCGGAGCGGGCGGAGGAGGTGGAACACCGCAAGCGGGCGCTGGAGGCGGAGACGCGCACCCGCATGGCCGCAACCGGCATCAGCTGGGATTATCGCGCCTTTGACGGCGACGTCGGCCAGTGCGTCATCGAGCAGTCCCGGCTGGTGGATGCGATCGTGTTCAGCGCCGAGCGCCAGCTGTCCCCGCTCAACAATGTCATCCCGTCCGCCGGGGAACTGCTGCCGCGCGTGCGGGTGCCCGTTTTCGCCGTGCCCGCGCGGGCGGGGGCGTTTACCCCGGCCGGGCTGGTCATCGTCGCGTGGGACGGCAGCCCGCAATGTGCGTTCGCCCTGCACAGCGCGCTTGAGCCGCTGCGCTGCGCGTCGTCAATTCTCGTTCTGACCGTCGAAGGCGAGAAAACCGAAATCACGGCGGAGCAGGCCGCCCAATATCTGGCGCACCATGACCTGGCGTCCGCGATCGTCTCGGTGCCCGCCGCGGACCGGTCGATGAGCGCGGCGCTCATCGAGGCCGTGGAGGACCGCCGCGCCGCCTATGTGGTCATGGGGGCCTATGGCCGGGGCCGGGCGCGCGAATTGCTGCTGGGGGGCGTGACCCGGGAAATGCTCAAGAGCAGCCCGGTGCCGCTGCTGCTGGCCCACTGACGGCGCGTCCCGGATTTCCTGTGTCGCGGCCTCTCGCGGGGGGCGCTGCCGCACCCCGTCCTGCCTTGCAACCGTTCCGCAACCTGTTCGATCTGTCGGCGAAATTTACAATCGCTCTGAGGTCTTTAAGCTAAACATTTGAAAAATATCGCTGGCACAAATTTTGCTTTTATTTCGCCAATTTTCCCCCTTGCCCGGTTCATCCCGTTCTGTTGCGTGGACGTATCGTTCTGCGTCGACACTCCCATTTTCATTTTCGATCGACGGAGAAAGCCAATGCGCCATGCAAAGGTTATGCGCCTCTTGTTGTTGGGTATTGCCGGGGCTGCCATCGCTGCTGCCGGTCCTGCCTCGGCTGCCTATGTGGGTACGGTCATTGTCAGCGGGCTGAACAGCCCTCACGGCCTTGCCTTCGGTCCGGACGGCGCGCTCTACATCGCCGAGGCCGGTTACCTGGCGGATGACAGCCCGTCCGTGGTCATCGACGGCGGCACCTACCGCTACAATACCACGGGCTCCATCACCCGCTATGAAGGCGGCACGTCCACCCGCGTCGTCACCGGCCTGCCGTCGTTGTACACGCCAAGAAACGACGTGATCGGCGCGCAGGACGTTGTCTTCGACGCCAGCGGCAACGGCTATGTGGTGGTCGGCCTCGGCTCGCCCCCCGCTGTGCGCGACGCCCTCGGGCCGGAGGGGCAGGGCCTTGGCACGGTCTACCGCTTCGACAACAGCGGCACCACGACCCCGGTCGCCGATCCGGCGGGGCTCGAGGCGGTCCAGAACCCGGACGGCGGGTTGCTCGACAGCAATCCCTTCCACATGGCATCGGTGGGCAACAACCTGCTCATCACCGATGCGGGCGGCAATTCCCTGCTGTTTCTGGACGAGGGCGGCACCCTGTCGGTGCACGCGGTCTTCCCGCAGCGGGACATCGGCGGGCCCGGACCCAGCGACTCCGTGCCGACCGGCGTGGTGGTCGGGCCTGACGGAAACTATTATGTGGCGGAGCTGACCGGCTTCCCCTTCACCGAAGGCGAGGCGCGCATCTATCGGGTGACGCCGACGGGCGAGGTGACGGTGGCGTTCGACGGCTTCACCACCATCGTCGACCTGGCCTTTGACGATCTGGGCAATCTCTACGTGCTGCAACTGGACAGCAACGGCCTGGCCGTCGAGGGCGGCGTCGGCTCGATCATCCGCGTCGGGACGGACGGCGGACGCCAGACCGTCTTCAGCGACCTGTTCTTCCCCAGCGGGCTGAAGATCGGGCCTGACGGCGCGCTCTATGTCATCAACATGAGCATCCTTGCCGGGGGTGGACAGGTGCTGAGGATCGTCGAGGTGCCGGAGCCGGCGGCCATTGCGATCCTGGGTCTGGGGCTCGGCGGCATCGCGCTGGCGCGACGCCGCAGATCCGCACCCGCCGCCGCGGCTGACGATCAGGCGTAGCGGGAAATCCCGAGGTCCGCGGTTTCGATGGGCGGCGTTCGGCCGGAGATGAGATCGGCCAGAACGCTGCCCGAACCGCAGGCCATGGTCCACCCCAGGGTGCCGTGGCCGGTGTTGAGGTAGAGGTTGGGCAGGGCGGTCGCGCCCACGACCGGCGTGCCGTCCGGCGTCATCGGCCGCAGGCCCGTCCAGTAGGTGGCGGCAGCCAGATCGCCCGCGCCGGGGAACAGGCTGTCCACCGACATCTCCAGCGTCTTGCGGCGCCGCTCGGGCAGATCGTGGGTGAAGCCGGAGATTTCGGCCATGCCGCCCACGCGGATGCGGTCGCCCAGCCGGGTGATGGCGATCTTGAAGCTCTCGTCCAATAGTGTCGATTCGGGCGCGCGGCTGGCGTCCCGGATCGGCGCGGTGATGGAATATCCCTTCACCGGGTAGACCGGCAGGCGCAGGCCCAGCGGCTTGACCAGAAACGGCGAATAGCTGCCCAGCGCCACCACGTAGGCGTCCGCCTTCACCACGCCGCGGCTGGTCTCCACCGCCTCGACCCTGCCGCCGGACGTCACCAGCCGGTGAATGTGCGTGTCGTACTGGAAGGTGACGCCCCGCTCCGCCGCCAGTGCGGCAAGTGCATTGGTGAACTTGAAGCAGTCCCCGGTTTCGTCATTGGGCAGGCGCAGGCCGCCGACGAACGGGTCGCGCGCATGGGCAAGGCCCGGCTCGACGGCGATGCAGCCCGCGCGGTCCAGCACCTCGAACGGCACGCCGCCCTGGCGCAGCACTTCCACGTCCTTGCCGATGCCATCCAGCTGCGCCTCGGTGCGGAACAGCTGGAGCGTGCCCTGCATGCGCTGGTCATACTGGATGCCGGTCTCCGCCCGCAGCGCCATCAGCTGGTCGCGGCTGTATTCGGCAAGGCGCACCATCCGCGCCTTGTTGACCGCATAGCGGGCCGAGGTGCAGTTGCGCAGCATGGCGAACAGCCAGGTGTACATGGCCGGGTCGGCAGCCGGGCGGAGGATGAGTGGCGCATGCTCCATCATCAGCCATTTGATCGCCTTGAGCGGAATGCCGGGCGCGGCCCAGGGCGCGGAATAGCCGGGAGAGACCTGACCGGCGTTGGCGAAGCTGGTCTCGCTGGCCGGGCCGGGCTGGCGGTCGATCACCGTGACCGTGTGCCCCGCCTTCGCCAGATACCAGGCGGTGGTGACGCCAATGACGCCGCTGCCGAGAATTGCAACATGCATTGTGGGATGTCCTGCAATCGGATCCAGATCGGATTATTCGGTGATCCACACCCGGGCGTAGCGCCGGCCCAGGCTGGTCAGGATTTCGTAGGGGATGGTCCCCGCATCCGCCGCCACAACCTCCAGCGGCTGGTGCGGGCCGATCAGCTCCACCATGTCGCCGTAGTGCAGCGTGCCGTCCGACAGGGCCGAGACGTCGAGCGTCATGCTGTCCATGGAGACGCGGCCGGCGATCGGCAGGCGGGTGTCGCCGAACCAGGCCGCGCCCTTGTTGCTGAGGTGCCGGGGCCAGCCGTCCGCATAGCCGACGCCGATGGTGGCGATGCGGGCGGGTTTGTCCGGCGCGTAGGTGAGGCCGTAGCCGACGCCCTGACCGGCCGGAATGGTACGCACCTGAATGATGCGCGCCTCCAGCCGCACCACCGGCTGGATCGGGGACGGGTGGCCCGGATGGGGCGCAGCGCCGTACAGCGCGATGCCCGGGCGCACCAGATCGAAGTGAAAGCCGGGGGTGAGGAAGCAACCGCCCGAATTGGCGAGGGAGCGCGGAACGGGGGGCAGCCGCGCCGTCAGCGCCTCGAACCGGGCGAGCTGGTCCGGGTTGGCGCCGTTCTCCGGCTCGTCGCCGCAGGCGAGGTGGCTCATCACCAGCTGGAGGTCGAGATCCCGCGCCATGTCGATTTCGGCGAGGAGCGTGTCGATATCCTCCGGCGCGAGGCCAAGGCGGGACATGCCGCTGTCCACCTGCAACACCGCCGGAAGCCGCCGGCCCAGCGCCTTGCCGCAGGCGACCCAGGCGCGAACCTGCTCAAGCCCGTTCAGCACCGGGATCGCGCCCAGCGCCGCACAGGCGCTCTCGCCGCCAGGCAGAAGGCCGTTGAGAATGAACAGGCGGGCATCCGCAGGCAGCAGGGGGCGCAGCGCCGCGGCCTCGGACAGGTGCGCCACGAAAAAGTCCCGGCACCCTTCGGCGGCCAGGGCCGGGGCAACCCGCGCCGCCCCCAGGCCATAGGCGTCCGCCTTCACCACCGCCGCCGCCCGCGCCGGGGCCACGTGCCGGGCGATGGTGCGATAATTGGCGCACAGGGCCCGCAGGTCGATGGTCAGACGGGCGGCCGCACCTTCGTTACTGATGTCCTGCATGATCCAGACTCAACTTGACCGGAGACGCCAGAGAATAAATGAAAATTCTTAGAATAGCCTGCCAAACGACGCTATAGGATGCGAATTCTGCGACCGGAATCGCAGATCATGCGAACCTTGCGGAAGACTGTGCGATGAAGCTGGACGCGATCGACCGGAAGATTCTGGGCCTCCTGCGGGGCAATGCGCGCATGCCCAACAGCGAGCTGGCAGCGGCGGTGGGGCTGTCCGCCTCGGCCTGCCTCCGGCGGGTGCGGCTGATGGAGCAGGCCGGGGTCATTCTGGGCTATACGGCGCTTGTGTCCGCGCCGGAGGAGCCCACCACCCTGACCGCCATCGTGCGGATCACGCTGGAGAAGCAGACCGAGGATTATCTCAACCGTTTCGAGGCGGCCGTGCGGCGGCATCCCGAGATCGTCGAGTGTTTCCTGATGACCGGCGACGAGGACTATATTCTGCGCACCGTGGCGGAAAGCCCGGCCGCCTATGAGGTGATCCACAAGGAAATCCTCTCCCGCCTGCCGGGCGTCAAACGCATCAACTCCAGCCTTGCCATCCGCAGCGTGCTGTCGAGCTGAGGGGAGGAACGGCCCGGCCCGGCTGCTCGAACCGCTGATACAATTTGCGACACATTCGAAGCTTGGCCGGGAAAATCCTGCGACAGATTCCGGGGACTCTTCCCTCATCGCCGATGCGTTGAACGGCGTGAGAGGAGAGTTCCCATGAAGAGGTTTGTCATTGCCGCCGTTGCCGTTTCCCTGCTGGCCACCTCGGCGCCGGTCATGGCCGCGCCCGGCCCGGACCATCGCCCCGGCCGGCCCGCCCATGTGGAGCGGCATGACAACCGGGGACGCGGCCCCGTCGTGGTGAAGGAGAGGGTGGTTTACAAGCCCGCGCCGGCGCCCCACAGGGCGCATGGCCCGGTCTGGCACAAGGGCGACCGCTTCGATCACCGCCGCGCGCCCCGCTATGTGGTCATCGACAATCTGCGCCATTACCATCTGCACGAGGCGCCCCGCGGCTATCGCTGGGTCCGCTCCGGCAACGACGCGGTTCTCGTCGGCATCGCCAGCGGCATTGTCGCCGCCGTTGTGACCAGCATTCTGATCAACTAAGGAGAGAAGGCTCCGGCAGACAACCGCCGGAGCCTTTTTCTGTTGCCAGTCGCAAGGACGGTGCATGACCAAGGAGCCCCATATCCTCATCGTCGATGACGAGCGGGATATCCGCGAGCCTCTGGCCACCTATCTTTCGCGCAACGGGCTACGGGTCTCCCGGGCCGAGAATGCGGCCGTCGCCCGCCAGGTGCTCGCGGCCCACGCCATCGACCTGGTGCTGCTCGACATCATGATGCCGGGCGAGGACGGGCTGGCGCTGACCAGCTTCATCCGCGCCACCTCCGCGACGCCGGTGATCCTGCTCACCGCCAAGACGGAGGAGACCGACCGCATCGTCGGCCTCGAGATCGGCGCGGACGACTATGTGACCAAGCCCTTCTCGCCGCGCGAGCTGCTGGCCCGCATCAAGGCGGTGCTGCGGCGCACGGCGGGCAATGGCGGCGCGCCGGTCCACGCGCCCGATGCGGAGGGCTATGCGTTCGGCCCGTGGGTGCTCAAGACGGGCGAGCGCGAACTGGTGGGCGCCGATGGCGTTGCCGTGCCGCTTTCGACGGGCGAGTACAATCTGCTGCTGGCCTTCGTCACCCACCCGAAGCGGGTGCTGACCCGTGACCAGCTGCTCGACCTCACCCAGGGGCGGGAGCTGGCCGCGTTCGAGCGCAGCATCGACAATCACATCAGCCGGTTGCGCCGCAAGATCGAGGAAGACCCGAAAGACCCCAGGTTCATCAAGACCGTCTGGGGCGGCGGCTATACCCTCGCGGTGGACGTGCGGCGCCTATGAAGCGATTCCTGCCCCAGAGCCTCGCCGGACAGATGGCGCTCCTCATCGGGGGCGCCTTGCTCATTGCCCAGCTGTTCAATTTCGGCCTCATTCTCAATGAGCGGCAGAAGCTGGGCCTCGCGCGCAACGAGGGGCCGGCGATCACCCGGTTTGCCGGCACGGTGGCGGACTATGTGCAGGCCGCGCCCGAATTCCGGCGGCTGGTGCTGGAGGACGCCTCCCGACGGGGCGCCCGGTTCACGGTCGATCCGCTGCCCCGCGTCGGGCCGGAGGCCGAGCGCCGCGCCTCGGCGGAGGAGCGGCTGCGGCGGGAGTTGACGGCCGTCGAGGTGCCGGTCGCGGACGTGCGGGCGGCGGTCCGCCGGATTGCCCGGCGCGGCTCCGGTCCCGGCCCGGAATTCCAGATCGAGGTGCTGTTCCTGTCGGCCCGGCTGGAGGACGGCGCGTGGCTGAACGCCCGCGTCTTCCTGCCGCCGCGCGACCCGCTGCTCACCGTGCGTCTGGTGCTGGCGACCGTCGTTCTTTACCTCATCGTGCTGGGGGCGGCGCTGTTCATCGCCCGCCGGCTCTCCCGGCCCCTGCAAGACCTGACCCGGGCCGCCGAGCAGTTCGGCGGCCGGACCGCGCCCGCGCCGGTCGCCCCGCGCGGGCCGCAGGATCTGCGCCGGGCGATCGAGGCGTTCAATGCCATGAACCATCGCGTCCTCGCGCTGCTGGACGAAAAGGACCGGATGCTCGGCGCCATCGGCCATGATCTGCGAACGCCGCTTGCCTCCATGCGGATTCGCCTCGAATCCATGGAGCCGGAGGAAGACCGCGCCCGGATGATCGCCAGCATCGAGGAAATGACCGCGATGCTGGAGGACATTCTCGTGCTGGCCCGCTCGGGCCGGGCGCGGGAGCAGGCGCGCGACATGGATGTGACGGCGCTGTGCGATGCCCTGTGCGAGGACTATGCGGAGCTTGGCCATGACGTGGCCCTGCTGGACTCGGCGCGGGTGGTGGCGCCGGTGCAGGCGACTCTCCTCCGCCGCGCCGTCCGCAACCTCATCGACAATGCGCTGAAATATGCCGGGGCGGCGCAGGTTCAGGTGCGCCGCGCGGGCGGGGCGGTGGAAATCGCCGTGCTCGACTCCGGCCCCGGATTGCCGCCGGACGAGCTGGACCGGGTGCTGGAGCCTTTCTACCGGGTCGAGGCCTCGCGCAACCGGGAGACCGGCGGCAGCGGCCTCGGGCTGGCCATCGCCAAGGCGATTGCCGAAAGCCATGGCGGCTCGCTCCATCTGGCAAACCGGGCGGAAGGCGGCCTCGCCGCGACCCTGCGCCTGCCCGCCGACCGCTGACGCCGCGCCCGCGTTTGCGACAATTTGCGACAATTTCGGGCGCGTCCTGACAAACTCTCGCGACACCCCCGGGCGATAACCGATCCTGACGACGCCCCCCGTAGCGTCCCAACACGGAAGGATCACATCATGAAGAAGACCATCCTCGCTGCCAGCCTTTCTGCCTTCACCCTGATTGCCGCCGGGAGCGCCTTCGCCCAGCAGGGCGACGCCCGTCCGGACCCGAAGGCCGACTTCAAGCGCACCGAACTGGTCGCCCGCATGGAAGCCGCCTTTGCCAAGCTCGACACCAATGGCGACGGCAAGGTGACGGCGGAGGAGCGCAAGGCGCTGCGGGATGCGCGCATTGCGGAGCGCTTCAAGCGCCTCGACGCGGATGGCAACGGCGCGGTCACCCTTGAGGAGATGCAGGCGTCGCACGACAAGCGCCCGGATGCCGCCAGGATGAAGGACGGCGAGCGCAAGTTCCGCCCCGCCAAGGCGCACCGCCATGGCTTCGGCGCCCGCGGCGGTATGCTGGGCAAGATGGACGCCAACAAGGATGGCGTTATCACCAAGGAGGAGTTCATGGCGCCCGCCCTTGCCCGCTTCGACAAGATGGACACGGACCGCGACGGCGTGCTGACCGCCGCCGAGCGTCAGGCGGCGCGGGAGGCCATGAAGGTCGAGCGGCCCCAGCGCGTGCGGAAGTAAGGCGAGCCCCCCACAGCCCTTGTGTCGCGTTGCGTTGTTGCATTGCAGGTAGCGTTGCCGGGTTGTTGCGTCGCGTCCCTTGAATTCAGTGCATGTCTGGGAAGGGCGAGGTTCCGAAAGGGCCTCGCCCTTTCCCGTTTTCATCCTGTGCGGCGGGCGCCCAGTTCCTTGCGGACCAGCACGGCGCTCGGGTCGCCGGGAATGTCGATCATGGTGAACGCCATGTCCCGCTCCACCGCCAGCGCGCCCCGGTTGGCCCGGCTCTCGATGGATTCGATCACGTCGAGGCCGCGCGCTTCCGCCTGCTCGGCAACGAAGGCCAGCAGCTCCCGCCCGATGCCGAGATCGCGATGGTCGGAGCGCACGGAAATCGCCACCTCCCCGCGCTTGCCTTCCGTATCGGTCGCCAGCATGGCGGTCGCGACGGGCAGGCGGGTGTCCGCCGTGAAGGCGATGTAGGTTTCGGCCGATTGATGGTCCACGTGCGTCATCCGGCGGATTTCCTCCGGCTGGACCTTGCTCAGGCTGGTGAGAAAACGGAAGCGCAGCTCCTCCGGGTTCACGTTGTGGAACAGGTCTTCCAGAATGGGCGCGTCGTCCGGGCGGGCGGTTCGGATCAGCAGCTGGATGTCCTTCCAGGTGGTGCGTGTCCAGTGGGTGTCACTCATGGCTCAGACCTTTCCTGATTGGCAGCGCGAGACGGCTGTGCTGAACAACGCACTGCAGGGCCGGATCGTTCGGATGCGGCACATTCGGCAGCGCCAGGGGGCTGGCCCGGCCGCCCGGACGGCGGTAAGGGAGCCCGCAGACACAGGCACATGGCTCAGGTGGTGACAGCAATGACGAACGAGAAGCGGGTGGCGGACGCCATGGCACAGGCACCGGTGGTGGCCATCCTGCGGGGTGTGCGCCCCGCGGAGGTGGCGGCCGTGGCCGAGGCGCTGGTGGCGGAAGGCGTGAGGCTGATCGAGGTGCCGCTCAATTCGCCCGAGCCGCTGGAGAGCATCCGCCTGCTGGCCCGGCATGTGGGCAGCGCGGCGGTCGTTGGCGCGGGCACGGTGCTGGAGCCGGCCGATGTGGACCGCGTGGCCGATGCGGGCGGGCAGATCATCGTCACGCCCAACACCAATGCCGCCGTCATCTCGCGGGCGCTGGAGCGGGGCCTCGTGCCCATGCCGGGCTTCCTCACCCCGACCGAAGCCTTTGCGGCGCTGGCGGCGGGCGCGCGGTACATCAAGCTGTTCCCGGCCGGCTTGCTGGGTCTTGGCTACTACAAGGCCATCAAGGCCGTGCTGCCGGCGTCAGCCGGGGTGCTGGCGGTGGGCGGTGTCGGCCCCGCCAACGCGCGGGAGTGGATGGACGCGGGCGTCGCCGGCCTTGGCATCGGCACGGATCTGTTCCGCCCCGGCGACACGCCGGAGGTGGTGCGGGCCAAGGCCCGGGCCATCATGGCCGCGGTGCAGGGATAGCACGGGGCGGACAGCAGCGCTGCCCGGGCGGCGCTGTCACGCGAGGGCGCGGAAGGCGGCGCGCAACCCGGCGCGGACCGTCTCCGCCCCGGAGAGGGCCTGGGCCTCAAGGCCGAAAGCGGCAAGGCCCCGGCCATAGAGCACCGCCAGCGGCTCCGCGCAAATGAGGCGGATGGGGACGTTCTCGCGCTCCGGGCCGAGCGCGCCGAGGGCGCTGCGGATGTCCGCCCCGATCAACAGGCCGCTCAGGTAGCTGGCGGCCTCCGCTTTCGGCAGATCGCCTGTCACCTGCCGCGCGCGCACGGAAAAGACGAGGGACTCGACCCCCGCATCCGGGTTGCGGCGCACGGCTTCGATGCCGGCATCGAAGGCGGGCCCCGGCGTCACCGGGGCCGGGTCGCCGCCCAGCAGCACGGTATGGCGGGAGATCGCCTGGTACAGCTCGCCGGTCAGGGCCGTGTGAAAGTTGGTGACGACGCCATCGTCCACCACCACCCATTTGTTGTGCGTGCCGGGCAGGGCGGCGACGAAGCGGCGCTCGCCGGTGAGGGCGGCCGCGCCGAACACCTGGGTTTCCTCGCCGCGCATCACATCGGTGAGGCCAAAGCCGTTGCGGACGCGCAGGCCCGGGAGAATGGCGACCGCGCGGCCCTGCGCCTCAAGGCGCACGGCCTTGCCGCCGATGCGCTCCAGCGGGCAGGGGCAGTCCTGATAGCCCGCATCCACCCAGCCGATGGTCGAGCCGACCATGCCGCACAGCACGGCCGGCAGGGCCGGGCTCCACCCTTCAACCGCCGCCGCGAAAGCCGCTGCCACCGCCTCCGGCCCCTCCAGCTGGCTGACGCCGGGCGCGCTGCGGGCCTCACAGATGCTGCCGTCGGCCGCGCATAACCACAGGCGGGCGTGGGTGGTGCCCCAGTCCCCGGCGATGAAGGCAGGCGTGCTCACGATATCGTCTCTCTTGCAGGTGGGCGGCAAACGGGATTTCATGTCCGGGGTGCGGTTTAGAACCACTGTCCGGCGCCGGACAAGGACCGATTTGCGGCCCTGCCCGGGGCGAATCCCCGAAGCGGCGAGAGTGGGTTGACCATAATGTAATACAGTATACACTCAGACAAATGAGTTTGGATACAGACCGGCCCTGCCAAGGCCGGTCTGATTTTGCATAGGGGGGGTCAGCATGAAGCACACGCATTGGGTACGCACCGGCATTGCGGCCGTTCTGGTTGCGGCGGCCATGGGTGGGGCCATGCCTGTGATGGCAGCCTCCGCCGGGCAAGAGGTGAGCGCGGCCGACAGCCAGCTTCGCCTGAGCACGCAGGATTTCGATCTGGTGCTCGACCGGTCCTCCCACACGCTGGTCTCCCTGTCCCCCAGGAGCGCCGCGGGATTTGACTTCGTGCCGTCGGGCCGGCTGGCGGAGCGGCAGGGCGACGGCTTCTATCACATCGGCGACATCGACCTGCGCCTGCGCTTTGCCGGGGAGGACGCCTGGCGGGACTTCTCGACCGCCCATCAGCGCCGACCGGTCGCGCCGCTGGCGGCGGGCGGTGCGGTGCTGGCGGCGGCCGACCTCACCCCGGCGCTGCCCGGCGACATGCCCCTCAGGATCGAGCGCCGCTGGGTTGCGGACAAGGGCCAGCTGGTGCTGCGGTTCCGCATTTCCAACCCGACCGGCCGCGCGGTGGAGATCGGCGGCCTGGGGCTGGCGATGGTGTTCGACAACATCCTCTCCGGCCGCTCGCTTGAAAAGGCGCATGAGCAGGCGAGCTTCGCCGATCCCTACATCGGCCGCGACGCCGGCTACATTCAGGTCACCCGCCTGAACGGCAAGGGCCCGACCCTGCTGGTGCTGCCTGAGAAGGGCACCCCCTTCGAGGCCTACAAGCCGATTCTCGACGAGCGGGACGAGACCGGCCGCCCGAAGCTGTTCCATGACGGCACCAGGCGCGGGCAGACCTTCGAGGGCTTCTACGACTGGATGGTGGCGAGCAAGGGCTTTGCCGAGAAGGAGTGGGCCGGGGCCGAGCAGTGGAACCCGCCGACCAGCCTGCGGCTGGCCCCGGGCGAGACGCGGGAGATCGGCGTCCGCTTCGCGCTGTCGCCCGCCATCCGCGACATCGAGCAGACCCTCGCGGCCAATGACCGCCCGGTTGCGGTGGGCATCCCCGGCTATGTGGTGCCGATGGACATGCCGGCCGATCTGTTCCTGAAGGCGCCGCAGAAGGTGAAATCCGTCTCGGCCTACCCCGCCGGTTCGCTGAAGGTCACCCGGTCCGGCGCGGTCAAGGGCTGGGCCCGCTACAAGGTGGAAGGCCGCAGCTGGGGCCGGGCGCGCCTCGATATCACCTATGCCGACAACTCGGTGCAGTCGGTGCACTATTTCGTCACCAAGCCGACGGCGGAGGCGGTGGCCGACATGGGCCGCTTCCTCACCACCCGGCAGTGGTTCGACGATCCGAATGATCCGTTCAAGCGCGGCCCCTCGATCCTGAGCTACGACGACGAGACCGGCGACCTGGTGTTGCAGGACGGGCGCGTCTGGATCGCAGGGCTCAGCGACGAGGGCGGCGCCGGCGCATGGCTTGCGGCCATCATGAAGCAGCTGGGCGCGCCGGAGGAAGGCGAGGTCGCCAAGTTCGAGCGCTTCGTCACCGAAACCCTCGACGGCCACCTGCAGGCCAACCAGGGCCCGGAGGCCTTCGGTGTCCGCAAGAGCCTGTTCTTCCACGACCGCGAGGCTCTGCCGGATTTCCCGTACGACCCGAACATCGACTGGAGCACCTGGGCGTCCTGGGACAAGAAGAAGTCCCATTCGTTCGCGCGCTCGTTCAACTATGTGCACGTGGCGGCCGCCCAGTGGGTGCTCTATCGCCTGGCCCGTTACCACGAGGGGCTGGTGAAGGCGCACGACTGGCGCTGGTACCTGAACCGCGCCTACGAGACCTCCATCGCCATGGTCCGTCACGACCCGTACTATTCCAAGTTCGGGCAGATGGAGGGCGACGTCTACATCGACATCCTCAATGACCTGAAGCGCGAGGGATTCAACGCGGAAGCGCGGGCGCTGGAGGCGGTGATGCGCGGGCGCGCCCAGCACTGGGCCGAGGACGCCTATCCCTTCGGCAGCGAGATGCCGTGGGATTCGACCGGCCAGCCCGAAGTCTATGCCTGGATGCGCTACTTCGGCCACGACGAGAAGGCGGAGCAGACCCGGGAAGTCATCCTCGGCTATGATCCGACGATCCCGCACTGGGGGTACAACGGCAACGCGCGCCGGTACTGGGACTTCCTCTACGGCGGCAAGATCCGGCAGATCGAGCGCCAGCTCCATCACTATGGCTCGTCCAACAACGCGATTCCGCTGTTCGACGCCTTCCGCCGCAACCCGGAGGACACCTATCTCCTGCGGGTCGCCTACGGCGGCCTCCTCGGCTCGATCACCAACATCGACCAGAAGGGCTTCGGCTCGGCGGCCTTCCACGCCAATCCGGACCTGCTGAAGTTCGACCCCTACACCGGCGACTACGGCACCAGCTTTTTCGCCCATGCCTATACGACCGCCGCCTATCTGGTGAAGGATGCCACCTTCGGCTGGCTGGGCTATGGCGGCCTCGTTGACCAGAGCGGCGCGACGGTTGCCATCACGCCGAAGGACAGCTTCCGCAATCGCCTGTTCATCGCGCCGGCGGGGCTGTGGCTGACGCTGGATGCGGGCAAGTTCCAGCGGGCGGAGTATGACGCCGCCAGCGGGCGGGTGCGCGTGTTCCTCGATTCGGCGACTCGCCACGCCCCCAAGGCCTACCTCAACGTGCAGACGACGGTGGCGGGCAAGCCTGCCTACCGGCCGGCGAGCTACGACGCGGAGGTGCGGGGCAGCTATGTCTATGACCTGTCGACCAGGCCGACGGTTGTCGAGCTGACGCCGGTTGCGGCGGAGGCGGCCAACTGAGGCGGAGGGTCGGCCACAATTTTTATTTGCCCCTGGAGGGCTGCCGGGCCGACTGACGCTTGATCGGTCGCGCCCGGCAGTCTATCCCCCGCACGGGGCCAGGGAGGCTGGCTCCGGCGCCTCGTCCGCCTGCCGTCCTTCAGGACTAATATAGGCCTAATATACTCTGATTAATTAAGAATCACTCCGGCCCAAAACCCCGGGAAGCCGGGCCAGGCGGCCTGCCGTGCGGCCGCGACACACCATTTTTTTCCGGAAATTGCCGCCAACTGTGGCAGACAAGCCTCACTCTGACCGCTCCAGAGGCGCTTGGATCAAAAATCGTATAATTTATCTGGAACATATTGTCTGATTTGTTCTATGGGGAGCCATTCGCGTACACGCACGCGAGTCAGGGAGGAATCATGAATAAAAGCTCTATTCGTCTACGCTGCCTGGCTGGCAGCGCGCTGGTGGCGGTCGTCGCGCCGCTGGCGATTCCCGCTGCAATGGCGCAGGTGGGGGATGATGCCGCGATCTCCATGGATCAGATCGTGGTGACGGGTACGCGCATCCGTCGTCCGAATCTGGAGAGCAACAGCCCGCTCACCGTGGTCAACGACGCGGAGATCAAGTACCAGGGCGCGACCGGCGTCGAGTCCGTGCTGAACCGCATGCCGCAGTTCACGCCGGACGCCAACGAGAACGTGTCGAACGGCGCTGACGGTACCGCCCAGATCAACCTGCGCGACCTCGGCTCCAACCGCGTGCTCGTCCTCCTCGACGGTCAGCGCGTCATGCCGGCCCAGGCGATGGACGTGAACTTCATTCCGGCCAGCCTGGTTGAGCGCATCGACGTCGTGACCGGCGGCGCGTCCGCGGTTTACGGTTCGGACGCCATCTCGGGCGTCGTGAACTTCATCACCCGCAAGAAGCTGGACGGCATCCGCGTCGACGCCCAGTACAGCTTCCACCAGCACGAGAACGACAACAAGTTCCTGCGGAACCTGGTGCGTTCGCACGGTTACGAGACCGCCCCGGGCTCGGTGACCGACGGCAGCAAGTACGACATCTCGATCGCTGCCGGCACCAACTTCGCCGACGGCAAGGGCAACGTCACCATGTACGCCGGCTACCGCAAGGTTCGCCCGGTGCTCCAGAAGTCCCGCGACTACTCGGCCTGCGCCCTTGATCCGGCCGGTGCCAACCGCGAGACCGTGGCGTGCGGTGGTTCGAGCAACAACCCGTGGGGTCTCATCACCGTTCTGGATGACCCGATCACCGGCGGCGCTGTTACCTGGAACAACGTGAAGTCGGGCGACAAGACCTGGGTTCCGTACGACAGCTCGTTCCTGTTCAACTACGCGCCGGAAAACTACATCCAGCGTTCGGACGTCCGCTACACCGCCGGTGCGTTCGCTCACTATGAACTGACGCCGTCGACCGAGCTGTACGGCAGCTTCATGTTCATGGACGACCACACCTGGTCGCAGGCGGCCTACTCGGGTCTGTGGCAGGGCGACAACTACGCCATCAACTGCAACAACCCGCTGATGAGCTCGCAGCAGGCCAACCTGCTCTGCGGCGCCGCTGCCGGTACGGATGACGTCCGCAGCGTGTTCGTCGGCTTCCGTCCGGACGGCGAGGGTGCCGCGCCGCGTCGTGACTCGCTGCGCCACACCAACTACCGCTTCACCGGCGGCGTGCGCGGCGACATCACCGACAGCATCTCCTACGATGTCGGCGTCGTCCACACGACCGTGATCTTCGACGAGAGCTACAAGAACGACATCGACCCGGCCAAGGCGCGCAACGCCCTGCTCGTGGTCGACGTTGACGGCGTGCCGACCTGTATGTCGGTCGTCAACGGCACCGACCCCAAGTGCGTGCCGCTCGACCTGTTCGGCTACAACCGGACCACCGCCGAGGCTCTGAACTACATCTACGCGCCGACCTTCACCCACGGCGTGCAGAAGATGACCGTCGCCAACGCGACGATCAGCGGCGATCTGGGCAACTACGGCCTGATCAGCCCGTGGGCCTCCAACGGCGTCGGCTTCGCGATCGGCTTCGAACACCGCCGCGAAACCCTCCGCTTCGAGGCGGACGCCCTGGCTCAGGCCAAGGGCACCCTGGAGTCGCAGGGCGAGATCAAGGTCAACGAGTTCTACGCCGAAATCGGCCTGCCGATCCTCGAGAACATGCCGTTCGCCCGCTCGCTGAGCATCAACGGCGGTTTCCGTTACTCGGAGTACACCAACGACAGCCGGACCGGCACGGTCACCAAGTACAGCGCGTCCACCTACAAGGGCGAACTGGACTACGCGCCGTCGCGTGACGTGCGCTTCCGCGCCAGCTACAACCACGCCATCCGCGCCCCGAACATCAACGAGCTGTTCGCGTCGCAGGGCCTGGGCAACGTGCAGGCGACCGACCCGTGCGCCGGTTCCTCGCCGGTTGCCAGCCTGGAGCAGTGCCGCCTGACCGGCGTCACGCCGGAGCGCTACGGCAAGATTCCGGAATGCCCGGCCGCGATGTGCGTCGCCCAGAGCGGCGGCAACCCGCTGCTGAAGCCGGAAGAGGCCGACACCTACACCTTCGGTGTGGTGCTGACCCCGACGTTCGTGCCGAACCTGTCGCTGTCGCTCGACTACTACAACATCAAGGTCGACGGCTACATCAGCTCGGTTGATCCGTACCTGACGATCAACCAGTGCGTCGAGACGGGCAACCCGTACTTCTGCAGCCTCTTCCACCGCGATCCGAAGTCGGGCGTGCTGTTCGGCACCGATGGCTACGTGATTGGCACCACGCTCAACACCGGCTACCTCAAGACCTCCGGTATCGACGTGAGCGCCAACTACCGCTTCGAGCTGGAAGATGTCGGCTTCAAGAACGCGGGCCGCGTGAACATCGACCTGGTCGGCACCTACCTCGACAAGTCGGTCACCAAGCAGCTGCCGGGCCTCGGCACGTTTGATTGCGCCGGCCTGTTCGGCCCGACCTGCGGCCAGCCGACCCCGCACTGGCGCCACAATCTCCGCACCACCTGGGAGATGCCGTGGTCCAATGCGACCCTGTCGCTCAACTGGCGCTACTTCGGCGGCACCAAGCTGTCCGTCAATCAGGACAACGAGTACCTGAAGGGCACGCCGCACGAGTTCAACCGCAAGCTCAAGGCCTACAACTACTTTGACCTGAGCGGCACGGTTGAGGTGTGGCAGGGCATGGTGATGCGGGCAGGTATCAACAACCTGTTCGACAAGGCTCCGCCGGCCATCGCCCAGAACCTGCTGTCGTCGTTCGGCAACGGCAACACCTACCCGGGCGTCTACGATCCGCTCGGCCGGACCATCTTCATCGGTCTGACCGCCGAGTTCTAAGAACGGCCTGATCGACCGGCCCGCCTCGTGCGGGCCGGTCACCTTCTTCGCAGTCCTGTCTCCCCGCCGCTTCGGGCGGCCGAGCAATTTCGGCTTGCACTGCCGGAGTGGCTCTGTAATTGTCTGAGTAAATAACACGACCGGGCGTTCAGCCCGCGTGCTCGGCAAAGGGGACGGTACATGATTGCGAAACTTCGAATGTCACGACGGACCTTTGTGGCGGCTGCGGCCGCGACAACCCTGGCAGCCTGCGGCGGCCGGGGCTCTTCCACATCTGCCGGCGACAAGGCCGGCGAGGGGTCTGCGGCGGGCGGCTTCGCGCCCCTGAACCCGCTGGTCAAGCAGCGCGCCGACGCGCAGATCTTCCGCCACACCGACGGCAACTATTACATGACGGCCTCCGTGCCGGAGTACGACCGGCTCATCCTGCGCCGTGCGCCCACGCTCGCCGGGCTGAGCACGGCCGAGGAGGTGGTGATCTGGCGCCGCCCGACGGAAGGCAAGATGGGCGGCCACATCTGGGCGCCGGAGCTGCACGAGATCGACGGCCGCTGGTACATGTACTTCGCGGCGGGCAACGCGGGTCAGCGCCCCGGCGACGTGTTCGAAATCCGCACCTACGTGCTGCAGGGCCCCTCGGGCGATGTGTTCAAGGGCGAGTGGTCGGTGCTGGGTCAGCTTGAGACCCCTTGGGACAGCTTCAACCTGGACTCCACCGTGTTCGTGCACAACGGCGTCCGCTACATCTGCTGGGCGCAGCGCGAGCCGGGCATCGACACCAACAGCAACCTCTACCTCGCGCCGCTGAAGACGCCGACCACGCTGGGTGCCGCGCCGGTGCGCCTCACCGTGCCGACGCTGCCGTGGGAAATCCAGGGCTTCAAGGTGGCCGAGGCACCGGCCTTCCTCGCGCGCAACGGCAAGGTGTTCCTGACCTACTCCGCCAGCGCCACCGACTCGCGCTACTGCCTCGGCCTGCTGACGGCGGACGAGGATGCGGACCTGATGTCGGCCGAGTCCTGGACCAAGTCGCCGGAGCCGGTGTTCGTCACCTCCGAGCTGACCGGAGTGTATGGGCCGGGCCACAACAGCTTCACCGTGGACGAGCAGGGCCGCGACGTGCTGATCTACCACGGCCGCGACTACAAGGACATCGTGGGCGACCCGCTCTACGATCCCAACCGCCACACCCGTATGCAGCGCCTCTACTACCGGCCGGACGGCACGCCGGACTTCGGCATTCCGGTCGGCAACGGCGAGGTGCCGGACCGCTTCACGCCAGCGAGCCAGCCGGGCGTCTACCTGCGCCACGAGGACGGCAAGGTGCTGGCGGGCGAGGGCCCGCTGCCGGACACCCAGTTCCGCCAGAAGCCGGGCCTTGCCGGCGAGGGCACCGTCTCCCTCGAGCCGGTGACGGCGCCGGGCCGGTTCCTGCGCCGCCTGGAAACCGGCGAGGTGGTGATTGCGGAGAACGACGGCACGGCGACGTTCGCCGAGCAGGCCAGCTTCCGCCGCACCGCCGGGCTGACGGAGGCGAGCGGCGTCTCCTTCGCCGCCGTGGAGCTTGCCAACGCCTATCTGCGCGTGGTGGACGGCCGCCTTCAGGTGGGAGCGCCCGCCAGCGACGCCGAACGGGCAGCGGCCACCTTCCTCATCAGCTGACCGCACGGCCGGCATGAAATCGCGAGAGCCGGAAATCCGCTGGGTTTCCGGCTTTTTGCGTTCCGAAGGCCGGGTGGCGGTCTCCGCTGCGGGCCGGTGCGAGGCGCTTTTCCGCACCATTCCGGCGATTGGGACTTGCGTTGGCAAGGTCCATCTGTAATTGTCTGAGTAATGAGCGGCGGTGCCACGGCCAGACGGTCAGCCTATAGGGTGCGGCAAGAAGGCTTGTGGCGGACGTTCCACAGGATTAACTCATAGTTTTCAACGCATAACATAACGAGGGCATCATGTCCCAGGATCGTAACAACGCCTCAAAGCCTCTGCGCTCGCGCGCCTGGTTCGATGACCCGTCCAATGCGGACATGACCGCGCTCTATCTCGAGCGCTACATGAACTTCGGTCTGTCGCTGGAGGAGCTGCAATCCGGCAAGCCGATCATCGGCATCGCACAGACGGGCAGCGATCTCAGCCCCTGCAACCGGCACCACATCGTGCTGGCGGAGCGGGTTCGCGCGGGCATCATCGAAGCAGGCGGCATCCCGCTCGAATTCCCCGTGCACCCGATTCAGGAAACCGGCAAGCGCCCGACGGCAGGCCTTGATCGCAACCTGGCCTATATGGGCCTGGTCGAGGTTCTCTACGGCTACCCGCTGGACGGCGTGGTGCTGACCATCGGCTGCGACAAGACGACTCCGGCGTGCCTCATGGCGGCGGCGACGGTCAACATTCCGGCCATTGCCCTCTCCGTCGGCCCCATGCTGAACGGCTGGTACAAGGGCAAGCGCACCGGCTCGGGCACCATCGTGTGGAAGGCCCGCGAACTGCTGGCCGCGGGCGAGATCGACTATCAGGGCTTCATCAAGCTGGTGGCGTCCTCGGCGCCGTCCACCGGCTACTGCAACACCATGGGCACGGCGACGACCATGAACTCGCTGGCCGAGGTGCTGGGCATGTCGCTGCCGGGCTCGGCCGCCATTCCGGCGCCGCTGCGCGACCGTCAGGAAGTGGCCTATCGCACCGGCCTCCAGATCGTCGAGATGGTGCGGGCGGACCGCAAACCCTCCGACATCATGACCCGCGAGTCCTTCCTCAACGCCATCCGCGCCAACGCGGCGATCGGCGGCTCCACCAACGCGCCGATCCACCTGGCCGCACTGGCCCGCCACCTGGGCGTCGAGCTGAGCATCGACGACTGGCAGACCTATGGCCGCGATATTCCGCTGCTGGTCAACCTGCAGCCGGCCGGTGAATATCTGGGCGAGGACTTCTATCGCGCGGGCGGCGTGCCTGCGGTGATGAACCAGCTGATGCGCCAGGGCCTGGTGTTCGAGAATGCCCTTACCGTGAACGGCCGCACCATCGGCGAGAACTACCGCGACGCCACGATCGAGGACGAGGACGTGATCCATCCGTTCGAGCGCCCGCTGAAGCAGGCGGCCGGCTTCTCCGTGCTGCGCGGCAACCTGTTCGACAGCGCCATCATGAAGCTGAGCGTGATCTCCGACGAATTCCGTCAGCGCTACCTCAGCAACCCGGACGATCCCGACGCTTTCGAGGGCCCGGTGGTGGTGTTCGACGGTCCCGAGGACTACCACAAGCGCATTGACGATCCGGCGCTGGGCATCGACGAGAACACCATTCTCGTCATGCGCGGCGCGGGCCCGATCGGCTACCCCGGCGCCGCCGAGGTGGTGAACATGCGCCCGCCGGTGTATCTCATCACCAAGGGCGTCCACTCGCTGCCGTGCGTCGGCGACGGCCGCCAGTCCGGCACGTCCGGCTCGCCGTCCATTCTCAACGCCTCGCCGGAAGCGGCGGCCAACGGCGGTCTTGCGCTGCTGCGCACCGGCGACCGGGTGCGCATCGACCTGCGCAAGGGTACGGCCAACGTGCTCCTCAGCGACGAGGAACTGGCCGAGCGCCGCCGCGAGCTGGAGGCGAGGGGCGGTTACGCCTACCCCGAAAGCCAGACGCCGTGGCAGGAGATCCAGCGCATGACCGTCGGCCAGATGGAGACCGGCGCCGTGCTCGAGCCCGCCGTGAAGTACCAGCGGATCGCCCAGAAGCACGGCGTTCCGCGGCATAACCACTGATCGGCCAGCCTGAGAGGGGAGCGGGCTTCATGGCGGATTACCGCATCATCCAGCGCGAGACGCGGGACCAGTTGGGCGAAGGCCTCTACTGGTCCTCGCGGGACAACGCGGTCTACTGGACGGACATCATCGGCAAGGCGGTGCACCGGCTCTCGCTGGAGAACGGCAGCATCGCCAGCTGGTCCATGCCCGAGATGGTGGGCTGGGTCATCGAGCGGGAAAACAAGCCCGGCTTCATCGCCGGGTTCCAGAGCGGTTTTGTCGCGCTGGAACTGGAGCCGCTTTCCATCCGCCCGATCCACAACCCCCATCCCCACCTGCCGGGCAACCGGATGAACGATGCCAAGGCCGACCGGCATGGCCGCATCTGGGCAGGCTCCATGCACGTGAACGCGGACCGGCCGAGCGGGGCCTTCCACCGCCTCGACCCGGACTTGACCGTGCACACCATGGATGAGGGCTACACGGTCGCCAACGGCCCGGCACTCTCGCCGGACCAGACGTGGATTTACCACACCGACACAGGCCTCGGGCGCATCTACCGCTTCGCGCTCCATGACGACGGGAGCCTGGGCGAGCGCAGCGTCTTCATCGAATTCGAGGACGACTGGGGCCGCCCGGACGGCATGACCGTGGACAGCGAGGGCTTCCTGTGGGTGGCCCACTGGGGCGGGGGCCGCGTCAGCCGCTTCTCGCCCGAGGGCAAGCTGGAGCGCTCCATCCACCTGCCGGCCTCGCAGATCACCAACGTGGTGTTCGCGGGCGACAACCTCGACCGCATGTTCATCACCTCCGCCGCCCACGGGCGGGAGGAGGAGCCCCACGCCGGCTGCCTGTTCGAGGTGGACCCGGGCGTGCGCGGTCTGCCGTGCGGGCGCTTCAAGGGCTGAGAGCGCGCAAACCCTTTCCTGAAACGCGAAAGAGCGGCCGGGTGGTTTTCTCCCGACCGCTCTTTTCTTTTGGCGTCTGCGGTCCTTCAGAGCCTGGAGGTCATCTCCGGCACGGCCTGGAAGAGGTCGGCGACGAGGCCGAAGTCGGCCACCTGGAAGATGGGGGCCTCCTCATCCTTGTTGATGGCGACGA
>Ga0207867_1000602_pt1 | contig 35790 bp, 47 predicted proteins | sample HigsolmetaAR206D_FD_184838 | JGI IMG/M metagenome (GOLD analysis project Ga0207867, IMG submission 184838) | Ionic liquid and high solid enriched microbial communities from the Joint BioEnergy Institute, USA - AR20-6-D (SPAdes) (version 2) ...
GTCCTCGCAGTAGTCGCGCGGCTCCTTGCGGACGCGCGAGACGTGGTTCCTGATGGCGAGCTGGCGCTCGGTTTCCTCGTACTGTGCGGCGCGGTCGAAATCGTCCATGGTTCCCCCCGTTTACGCACCCACCGAGGCCTGCGCCTTGGTCATGATCGCGTCGAAGGTCTGGCCGGTGAGCAGCTCGCGCGCGGCCTGGACGAAGGCGCGCTCCAGCGCTGCGGCGTGGGCCTGGCGCTGCTCGCGCTTCACCGCGGCGATCTTGCGGTTGAGCTGCTGCAGGTCGAGGCGGGTGAATCGCAGGCGCGTGATGGCGCGGCGATACCAGTCCGGGTCGGCGTATTCGCCGGTCTGGATGCGGTGCGCGCGCACGGCGGCGAGCTTGGCCTCGAGCACGGCGATGCTGTGCTCCAGCTCGTCGCGGCGTGCTTCCATTTCAGCGAGGGTGGGCTGCTCGGTACTCATCGGTTTTCCCCATGGTTCTTGGATGGTGCCGGGTTGTGTCGGATGACGGTGACGGATTCGACGGAGAATCCGTGAAGTTCCCAGTCGGTGCCGCCGATGATGCGGGCCGCGGCGACCGCCTGGTCGTGCGATGCGCGCGCGGTCTCCATGCGGCCATCGGGGCCGAACACGGCGTAGGCGATGATCGGCTTCATGCCGTGCCGCCCTCGATGGCCGCGGCCGCGAGATAGAGGGCGCGGAGATTGTCGCGGTCGAGGCCGGCGCGCTGCAGCAGCGCGTCCACCAGGGTGGCGATCGTCTCGCGCGGCAGGACCACGGAGCCGGTGGTGATGCCGTCGTCGTGCGGCGTCAGCTGGTTGAGCAGCTTCGTCAAGCGCTCGGACTCCGCACTGCACGCGGTGAGGCCGCCCTTGATGGGCGCAGCCACGGGCGCGGCCTCCCGCTCCTGCGCCGCTTCGGCGGCCGGCGCGGAACCGGCGGCCGGCGCCGCGGGCTCCTTCTGCGCGGCCGCGGCCTCGAGGAGGCGAGTCCACTTCGGAGGGCGCCCGCCCCTCTTCGGCTTCCAGCCCGGGGTCAGCATGTAGCGCCCGTCGTCGAGGCGCTCGACGCCGGTGCCACTGGACACCATCGCGGCCAGGCGCTTGTAGACCTCGTCGCGCTCATCCTTGGTCTCGCAGCCCATGGCGTTGCAGACCTCGCGGCCGGTCATGGGCTCGCCGGAGTTGCCGAGCACGCGGCGGATATCGTCGTTCAGGTTCATGGTTCAGGGTTTCGTGGGGTGGTGGATTGCGGGGTCCGGTTGACGGTCTCCATCAGCATGTTGACCGCCCATTCCAGCTCGCGGAGTTCAGTGCAGGCCTCGCGCAGCAGCTGCGCGGCGTCGTGGTCGCCCTCGCCGAGGAGATGCTCCTGGATGCGGTCGGCCAGCGCGCGCGCCCGGCTCGGCGGCGTTGCGGTATCGGTCGCCATGGCCGTCACAAGGCGATGGGCTGGCCGTCGCGCAGCTGCGCGACCACGCGCTCGACGAGGTTCTGGTAGGCCATCTCGATGGCGGTGTGCCTGATCCTGCACGCCGCCTCGGTGAGGTGCTCGAGCACGACAGTCTTGATCTTCGGACCACAGATGCCGTCGAGCGCGGACGCGATGATCCTGGCGGCCTCGGGGTCGGATGCCTTCATGGCCTCGTCGACCATGTTGGTGGCGCGGTCGCGCAGGCTCACATCCAGAGCGGTCAGCAGGCCGTACTTGTCGGCAACGCCGGCGAGTGAGTCCTGCGGCGTGGGCGTAGGCTGGCGCTGGTTGGTCTGCATGTCGGGGATGTCGTTGGGGCGTGCCGTGCCCCGGTGCGCCAATTTTCGCGCACGCGCGCGCATCAACGCAATGTGAAGGCCTGCGTCCGTTCAGATGCCGTTTAATAAAACGGCGGCCAGGTCGCCCCGGCCGCCGCCGCTGCTCACGCTCGCGCGTACTTCGACGTGCTGTCCGTCGTGCGCCTGGCCTCGTAGGCTTCCACCTCCTCGACCGGGTAGAGGATGCGGCCGCCGATCTTGGTGAACTTCGGGCCGAGGCCCAGGCTCCGCCAGTTCGACAGCGTGCGGACCGCGATGCGGCGCTCCCAGCGCTCGTGGAGGTCCTCCGGGGTCAAGTACTTTTTCTCGGCGTTGTCGTTCGCGGGCTTCTGCATAGCGCGCTCACGTTAGAACAGGTCGTTGTCCGATGCAGCAGCCGGCGCGTCGTCGACGTCCTCCGCCTGCTCCTCGGCAGGCGGCGGCACGTTGTCGTTGGCCGGCGCGGGCGCCGCGGTGGCCGCGGTGGCCACGGCCACGTTCAGGTCATCCACCGCCGCGTTGGCGGGCCTGGTGCGCGTCTCGACGCGCGTGGGCGTCACGTCGATCACGTCGTTGACCTCATCGACGGTGTGCATGCCCATCAGCACGTCCGGCGCGTAGAGCCGGCCGAAGAACGCCGCGGCGCGGTAGCGCAGCATGAGGTCCTCCATGGTGCGCCACTTGCTGTCGGCCTTGGTGTACCAGCCCTCGTGCACGGCCATCTCGATGGTGACCGGCGGGCCTTCGAGCACCTCGCCCGTCGCCTTGTCGTAGGCCCAGGCGACGCACGACTTGTCGCGGATCTTGACGGTGCCCTGCTTCTTCTGGCGCTGACCCTTCGGGCCGTCCCAGTACTCGTAGGTCACGGTCTTCTCGCCGACGTCCTCGACCCTGAACCGCAGCGGCGAGAACCGGCCGCAGGCGTTGAGCGCGGCGATGATGAATGTGGACGACCACGACGGCCGGCCCTGGATCACGTGCAGGTTCTGCATCACCATCAGCGGCGAGGCGCCGATGCGCTGCGCGGCCTCGAGCGCGACCAGGCAGTTGGCGATGTTGCCCTTGTAGGCCTCGGGGATCACGTCGGACGAGGCCAGCGCCTTGGCGATGCGCTGCGCGGTCTCGAACTGGGACGCGCCGCTGAACACGGCCAGCGCTTGCGCCTGCGGCGCGGCCGCGGTGGTGGGTAGCAGATCGGTGGTGTTGGTTTCGGTACTCATAACTGGGGTGAGTCTCGATTAGGCCGCAGCGCGGCGTGCCCATGCCGGGCGGGTGATGGTCTCGATGCCGGGCCAGATGCCGGTGCGCTTGCACTCGGCGTAGCGGTCCAGGTCGGCGCGGAACGCGTCCCTGCCGGCGAGCTTTTCCTCCGGAGTCAGCGCGAAGCACCGCACCGGATACTTGCCGGCGCTGCGCGTGGTGCTGACGACGAGGAAAACGAACGCGAACGGCTCGGCGCCGAAGTGCTGGGTGTAGCCCTCGGTGTAGAAGGCGTCCTGCACGTGGTAGCGGTATTCCTCGATCGAGGCGCTGAATCGGTCGATGTCGCCGGTGGTCTTGACGTCGAGCAGGATGCGCATGCCGTTGGGCAGGCGCACCAGCTTGTCGGGCCTGCAGCGGCACAGCTCGCCCGTCTCCGGGTCGGTCCAGTAGATGCTCGGCTCGACGTCGCCGTCGGCCTCGAGCAGCGTGCGCGCGAACGGGTGCGCCATCGCGCTGTCGCGCATGAGGTGGACCTTCCGCCACTCGTCGGCGGTCAGCACAGTGCGCGCGCCGATCTCCCGCGCCCACCTCTCGCGCAGGCGTTCCATCAGGGGCGCGTCGGGATCGGCGGCGAGCAGCTTCTCGGTCAGCGTGCCCTTGGTGTCCTTCGCGCCGTAGCCGATGCCGTGCTCGTCCATGTACGCCTTGATCTGGTCGACGGTGACCAGCGCGTTGTCGGGCGGCACGAAGTCGGCGGTGTATTCCGCTGCGAACCGCTCGGGCTCGAGCGCGCGCGCGTGGAAGGCATCGCCGATGTCGACGGATGCTCGGGCCTCATCATCTCGCGGCGCGTTCAGCTCCCACTGCAGCAGCGCGGGTGCGCGGTGCACCCAGTCGAGCTGGCTTTTCGATACTCCTGGGCCGGTGTGGTAGGCCTCGTTGGTGATCCCAAGGAAGTAGCCGGGGCCGCTTGGTGGCCCGGCCTGTTCGGTCGTGGTCATACAGTCCTCTGTTGTTCACGGGGTGCCCCGATGATTCCGGGGCGTGGCAATTCTGGCGCGCGTGTTCATCGCACGCAACAGACGGTCCATGTAATCGCGTGCGCACCCGTGAATATTCAGGGCTTCAAGAGGCCTTCCGAAGGGCTGCTCTGTTTTGTCGCATAGGCCGCCCGGACTACTTGCGCGCTCCGGCATTACTGCGCGAACATTTGCAAATCTACGCGCATCCCCGCCAATTAGGAGCCCCCATGCCCCAGAAGAACCCGGGCCTCGCCCTCTATGACCTCGCCGGCCAGCTCGGCGTCGGCATCGGGGAAGCCTGCGATCGCGCCGGCATCGCGCGCTCGACGCCGCCCCGGTGGAAGCAGGGCTCGGTGCCCAGGCCGCAGCAGGTCGCCAAGCTGCGCCGCGCGATCCTGGCCATCGCGGCCAGCCGCGGCGACGGCGCGTCCGCGCCCACGCCCACGGCCGCCGAGCAGGTCCTTGCCGACGTCGAGACCATCAAGGCGGCGGCGCTGCGGATCGAAGCCATCCTCCGCCGCTCTGCATGAAGCTGACGCTCCGCCCCTATCAGGAGCGCGGCCGCGACGAGATCCGCGCGCAGTACCGCGCCGGCCTGAAGCGGCCGCTGTACGTGCTGCCCACCGGCGGGGGCAAGACTGTGCTCTACGCGGCGATCGCCGATGGCGCCGCGCAGCGCGGGAACCGCGTCCTGATCCTCGAACACCGGAAGGAGCTGATCCGCCAGGCCTCGCTGGCCGTCGGCAGCATCGGGGTCAGGCACCAGATCATCGCGCCGAAGGACAAGATCGCCGGCATCCGCCGCGCGCATGTCGAGCGCCTGGGCTGGCCCATGATCGATCCGGGCGCGCACGTGGCCGTGGCCTCCGTGCAGACGCTCGGCGTGCGCATGGAGTGGCTGGCCGCGTTCGACCCGAACCTGATCGTGATCGACGAGGCGCACCACGCCGTGGCCGGCACCTGGGCGCGCATCATCGAGGCCTGCCCGCGCGCGCGCCTGCTCGGCGTGACCGCGACGCCGTGCCGGACCAACGGACAGGGCCTCGGCGACGTGTTCGATGTGATGGTGCTCGGGCCGTCGCCGAAGGAGCTGATCGCCGACGGCTACCTGGTGCCGCCGCGCGTCGTGGTTCCGCCGCAGCGCGTGGACCTTTCCGGTGTCGCGCACCGGCGCGACGGCGACCTGGACACCGAGCAGCAGGCCGCGCTGCTGATGAGCTCGCGCGAGATCATCGGCGACGCCATCGAGCACTACGAGCGCCTGGCGCCGGGCCGGCCGGCCATCGTGTTCGCCGCGAACCTGAAGCACGCCGAGCAGGTCGCCGCCGAGTTCCGCGCCGCGGGCTGGCGATTCGAGGTCATCCACGGTGGCATGGACGACGGCGAGCGCGACCGGCTGATCTACGGCCTGGCCGACGGCTCGATCCACGGCCTGGTGAACAAGGACCTGATCAGCGAGGGCACCGATATCCCGGTGGCCGAGGTCGCCATCCTGCTGCGCCTCACCGAGTCCCTCGCCTGGTTCCTGCAGGCCTGCGGCCGGGTGCTGCGCCCGGTGTACGCCGACGGTTTCGACTTGAGCACGCGCGAGGGCCGGCTCGACGCCATCGCGGCCTCGGGCAAGCCCTACGGCCTGATCATCGACCACGTCGGCAACTGCGGCCGCCTGGTCGGCGGCGAGTTCGTGCCGAAGCACGGCATGCCGCACGCCGACCGGGGCTGGACGCTGCAGGGCCGCCGGCGCCGGCGGCGCGCCGCGAACGACAACGAGCCGACCGTCGAGATCCGGCAGTGCCCGCAGTGCTACGCCGTGCACGACCCGGCGCCGGCCTGCCCGTCCTGCGGCTTCAGGTACAAGCCGCGCGTGGCGGCGCCGCCGAGGCAGGTGGACGGCCAGCTCGTCGAGGTGCCGGACGAGGCTGCGGCGCAGTCTGCAGCGCGCGCCGCGCGCCTGGCCCAAGGCAAGGCGCGCACGCTCGACGCGCTGGTCGCCCAAGGCATGAGCGAGGGCCGCGCGCGGCACATCATCCATGCGCGCGAGGAGAAGGCGCGCCTGCAGGAGCAGGTGCGCGACCTGCTGCGGCGCTGGTACGCCGCCGCCGGCCGGCCGGCGCCGGCAGCGCGCGCGGTGTTCGAGACATTCGGATTCCAGTCCACGGACGTGCGGACGATGAAGCCGAAGGCGCTGCGCGCGGCGGTGGAGCGTGTGACCGAGGAGCTGTTGCGCCTGCAGCTCGGCGCGCCGGCGAACGACAACAGCGGCCAGGCCAAGGCGTCGGCGTAGGCGCCTGGTGTTGCCCATGCCTGGAAAAACGAAGGCCCCGGGAGGCGGGTCCGGGGCCATCGGCCGGTTACGCTTCCGGCGCCGGTTTTACGGCCGATCAGGCGGCCTCAGGCAAGCCGCCCGGGAGGGGTTTGGCTGCGGGGCCCTTCCCCCCGCGTGGTTGTCGGCCTCCCAGCCGCTCGGCCCGGTATCGCCCAGGCTGGCGTGCTGCGCGGAGCCGTTCGGTCCGCCTGCGTGCGAATCTTCCAGCGTCCATGGGCCCGCCGTCAACTACCGCTCGTCGGCCGGCGCTTGGTCAGGCGGGCCTCATCCTTGAGCAGCAGCCCGCTGACCACCGCAGTGGCGGTGTCGCCGGTGATGCGCTCCAGGCGCTCAAGCGCGCGCGCGGCGTCGGGCAACAGCAGCAACTCAACCCGGCGTCCACCTTCGGCAATCACGCGCTTCCTGCGCTCGGCCGCGTTGCGCCGGCGCGCGATCGTCTGCCGGCTGGGTCCGCTGGTAGTCGTGCTCTTCTTCGTCGTCATGTCATCCTCAGATCCGGGTTGAGTTCCTCGATCGGCGCGGTGGCGATCCGGGGCCTCGGCGGCGGCCGGAACTCGGCGACCTGGCCGCCCACGGTGCGCCTGGACTGGTCGAACGTGGCGAGGCGCACGGCCTCGTCGCGCCAGTCCGGGTGCCAGGGCTCGGGCGCGGTGATCGCGCGCGCGGGCAGCACGTTGCGTAGTGCTCGCTCGAACATAGCAGTCTCCTCAGTCGGCGCAGTAGCGCGGGATCTCGGGGCCGGCGCGGCACTCCTCCGGCTGCGTGGCGTACAGCGTGGCGGCGGCCACAATCACGGCCAGCACGGCCAGCGCGCGCAGCAGCCACGACGGGCTGCCGTCGGCGTCGGCGGGGTGCCAGCACTGCATGGTCTCGGGCGGGGTCTCGTTGGTCATAGGCTCCTCGTCTGTGGCAGGGGGCCCCGGCTTGCGCCGGGGCCGTGGCGGTCAGGCGGCCGTGCAGGTCTCGGCCAGCTCCCGGAGGAGGCCGTCGTAGTCCCCGGTCGCCCAGACCAGGGCGGCGTACAACGCCGGCGCGCTGTAGGGCCGCGGCTCGGGCTGGATGGCGCCGGGCTCCGTGGTGGTCGCGTGGATCATCCAGCAGTGCTCGCCCCAGTACACGACCACCCGCCGCTGGGGGTCGGGGCCGAAGGAGGCCTCGGCGCCCTCGTAGGGCTCGCCCGGGCCGCCGCCGACGATTTCGAGGGTGGCATCGTTGAGGTCCATCGCGTCGAGCGCGACGGCCAGCCGGTTGAACGCCTTGGTCTGCCAGTTGGTCATGGGTGGTCCCTCCGTTGTTGGCGTGGGACCAGTGTATCCGGATATACCTAGGGGAGAACCCGGCCCGGCGGAACGCACCGTTCCACGGATGGCGCGAATCAGCCGCCGGGCGGCGGCCCGCCGGGACGCGCCCGTGTTACCGTCCCCACTACCGTCCCCAACCCGTTTTTTCTGGTCAGGAGGGAGCCGCTAAGTTATTGATTTGTTTGGTGAGCCCGCCGGGAATCGAACCCGGGACCCTCTGATTAAAAGTCGGCCAATGGCGCAACATTCCGCGCCCCGGCTTTTCCCGATTTAGCCCGCAAGTCATTGAGACTGCGGGGCTTTCGGGACGGTAGTCCTGATGGAACGGTGCCTTGGCGCGACGCCGTAACCGTCCCCATAACCGTCCCCAAACCGCAATGTTGAACCCACGCACGATCGAGTCCGCAATCCGGTCCGCCGCCGGCGAGACCCTCCTGATCGACGGCACCGGCGAGCGCGGCGCCGGCCGCCTGGCCCTGCGCATCCGCCCCGGCCGCGGCGACGCCGCCCGAGCCGAGTGGCTGGTCCAGTGGTGGCGCGACGGCCGCCGGCAGTACGCCGTGATCGGCAGATATCCCACCATCTCGCTGCGGCAGGCCCGCGACCTGTTCGCCACCGAGTGGCGCCCCGAGATTGAGGCCGGCCGCGATCCGCGCCGCACCCGGGAACTGGCCGCGGCCACCGGCACCGTGGCCCAGCTGTTCCGCGGCTACGTCGACGCCATGAAGGCCCAGGGCCTGCGGTCCTGGCCGCAGGTCGAGGCCGCGCTGATCACCGGCCGCTGGTCGGCGCAGCGCGCGCTGGGCGCCAACACGCTGGCATCCGAGGTCACCCCCGAAATGGTCACCGCCTACCTTGCCCGGGCGTTCAACCGCGGCGCCCGGTCCGGGGCCGACCACTACCGCGCCTACTTGCACGCGGCGTTCAACTGGGGCGCCAGCGCGGCCTACGACTACACCACCCGGGGCGTCCGGCGCGGCGGCCTCGAGCGGCCGGCCGTGGCGTTCGGGATCAAGGTCAATCCGGTGGCCATCATCCCCCGCGACACCGAGGCCAGCCAGCCGCGGGACCGCCACCTGTCGGCGGCCGAGCTGGGGCGGCTCTGGCACGATCTCGACGGGGCCGGCTTCGGCCTGATCACCGCGCCGGCGATCCGCCTGCTGCTCTGCACCGGCCAGCGCGTGCAGGACGTGCTGCGCGCCGAGGGCGCGGACTTCGACCTGGCCGAGGCGCTGTGGGTCATCCCGGCCGCGAAGCGGAAGCGCCCGGAACTCGGCGACCACGTCGTGCCGCTGACGCCGGAGGCCCTCGAGGTGGCGCGGCTGCTGGTGGCGATCCGTGGCAGCGGCCTGCTGTTCCCGCATGGCCGTCGCGCCGATGTGCCGGTGCCGCACCAGACCGTCAACCGGGCACTGGTCCGCTGGGCGGAAGTGCACGGCATCGAACGCGTGCAGGCGCGCGACCTGCGCCGCACCTGGAAAACGCTGGCCGGCGAGGCCGGGCTGTCGAAAGAGATCCGCGACCGCATCCAGGGCCACGCGCTGCGCGACGTGTCGAGCATGCACTACGACCGCTACGGCTACCTACGCGAGAAGCGCGAGGCGATGCGGGTCTGGGGCGAGTGGATGGCGCGGGAAATCAGACGAGCGGCGGAAATCAGCCGACGAGCGGCATAGCCAAGCACGCTATTTCACGATAATTCCAGGCGCATAATCCGGGCCCATCGTGGGCGGCCGTTACGGAGGACGGTCATGCCGGGCCAGGAGATAGCCATCGGGTCCATGGGGAGCCTGACGCCGCGCGAGGCGGAGGCCGTGCTCTGGGTCGCCATGGGCAAGACGTCGTGGGAGGCCGGCCGCATCCTCGGCATCAGCGAGGCGACGATGAACGCGCACGTCGCGCGCGCTGCCGAGAAGCTGCAGGCCTCGAACCGCGCGCACATGGTCGCGCGTGCGTTCGTGCGCGGCGTCCTCGTGCCGGCGGTGCAGCGCGGCACGGCGCTGGTCGTGGCGCTGGCCCTGGCGCTGGGCGACCACGGCGACGCGCTGATGCGGCGCCCGCAGCGGCCACCGCGCGGCGCGAACCAGGAGCGCGTCGTTGCGGCCGCCGCCGGCGTGGACTAGCGGATCGTCCCGGCGCGCCGGTGCTCCTCGAGGCAGCGGTGCTCCTCGGCGCGGAGCCGGCGCTCCTCGGTGGCGATGCCGATCCAGGCGATGGCGAAGGCCGGTCCGTCGCGCAGCCAGTCCTCCGGCCAGTCCGGGCCGTCAGGGGTCGCGCCCTGCTCGCACCTGATCACCGGCGGCGCGGGCACGTGCGACGGCCGCGCGTCCCTCGTCGCGCACGAGGTCAGGCAGGCCAGCAGGGCAATCGGCAGGAACGTCGATCGTGCGGGTGACATAGCGGACTCGCTCGACGGCCGCGGCCGTCTCGGTGCGGACCTCGGTGGCGGCCTCGGAGGCGCGCGCTGCGGCCTTGTCGTTGACCGCCGCAGCGGCCGCGTCGCGCTTGGCCTCAGCCTCCCGGGCCTTGCGGTCGGCCTCGGCCTGCGCGGCCTCCCAGCGCGCGCGCTCGGCCGCGACGCCGGCGTTGTAGCGGTGGCCGCCCCACCACCAGAACGCGGCCACCAGCGCGGCCGCGGCCCAGACCTGCCAGGGCAGGCGGCGGAGCAGCGCCCACAGGCCGTTGAGCAGGGCGATCACAGCGCCCCCCTGTCGGCATTGATCAGCACCTCGGCCACCGCGCGCGCGGCCAGCCACTTCCGCGCGTCGTAGGCGGCCAGGTCGGCTGGGTTGGTGATGAACAGCAGCTCCAGGATGACGCCGCCGGCCTCGGCGAACGCCAGGCGGCTGTGCTGGCCGGCGTTGTCCAGCTTGGCGCCGCGGTTGCGGATGCCGAGCTGGCCGGCCACGGCCTCGCACAGCTTGGCGCCGAGGGCCTGGCTCGCGGGCTTGGACAGCGTCTCCACGCCGGTGGCGGTCGGGCCCGCCGCGTTGCAGTGGAACTCGACGGCCACGTGGTGGCTGCGCGCCATGGCCGCGGCCTTGCTCAGCGGCAGGTTCTCGCTGCCCTCGCCGTCCGCGTCGAACAGCACGCCGTCGCGGCGCAGGTAGAACGCCACCATGTTGCGGAACTCGACGGCGATGTCGGCCTCGCGCCGGCCGTTCGCCACGGCGCCCGGGTCGGTGCCGCCATGCCCTGCGGAGATGAAGATCGACATGTCGCCCCCACTTACGAGACGGACCGCCTGCGCTGCCGCGCCGCCTCGGCGTGCGCCTGGACGGCGTAGACGACGCCGACGCCCCAGACCAGCAGCACGCCGTCCCACGGCGGCGTCCAGCCGCTCGCCGCGCGCGCTGCGCCGAATGCGGCGCCGGCCAGCACCGCCAGCCTGGCGAGGCCCCGGAGATGGCACCACGCTCCGCACGGCTTCGGGGACCAGGCCAGTACGGCCAGAGTCGAGATACAGGCCAGCAGGCATCCGATCAGGAACACGGTGCTGTGCATGGCTCAGCCCTCCGGTGCCCGTCGCTCTGCCGTCTCGCGGCGCAGGCGGCGGTAGATCGGCTTGCCGAACACGCCGAACAGGCCGGCCCACACGAACTGCGGGACCGCGCTCAGGTTCAGGCCGAACAGCGGCGGCGAGTTGCGCAGCACGGCCTCGGCGATGAACGACAGGATCAGCGCGAGGAACGCGACGGCGCCGATCGCCATCAGGGTGCGCCCGAACTCCTCGGGCCGCTCCTCGTTGTCCAGGTAGAGGCCGGCGGCGGCGCCCACCACCGCGGCGGCCAGAGAGAGCCACACCATTCCGCTGGCCAGGAACGCGGCAGATGCCATTCCGCCAGCGGTCTGCACGGCCTCGGCCTTCACCAGTCCCCCTTCGCGGTCTTCAGTTTCGCGGTCAACGGCCAGCCCTCTTTTCGGGGCCGGGGGGCGCGGCCAGCGCCCCCCGGCTTCAGCCCTTACGGGCACCCCCACGTGCCGCAATTTTACCGGCGCGCTTCGATTGGGCGCTATGACCGCTATTTCCCGAGCGCTCACAGTTTCACCATCGCGTTGAGGAAAACGGTCGGCTGCATGTTGTTGTGCGGCTGGTCGCCGCCGGTGCTGCCGGTATCGCCGGTGGTGACGGCGAACGGGACGATCGCGTCGAAGCGCGAAGCACCCTGACCGCCCGGGCCGCCGGAACCACCGCCGCGGCCGATGTTGTCGAGGTTGCCGCCGAGCGTGCCAGGGCCGTGCGTGTGCGCCGGCATCTCGGCCTCGGTGAGCACGTGCGTCTCGGCGCCGAGGTACTGGCCCAGGTCGCGCGAGCTGAGGCCGTCGCCGGCGCCGGCCACGGCCAGCGCTCGGCCGAGCATGCGGGTCAGCGCGATGGTCTTGCCGGCCGCCCAGTCGGCATCCGCCGATGCGCCGCGGCCACCGCTCACCGGCGCGAAGCCGTCGGCGACGTTGTTCCAGATCAGCTTGAACAGGGCCTCGGTGTCGTCGTCGGCGCGCGCCGTGGCGCCGCTGCCGGCCGGGCCGATGGTGCCGTCGTTGCACATCACCCAGCCCGCGGGCGCGACCGTGGCGAGCGTGAGCTTCACGTCGCCGGTCTTGAATCCGATCTCCTGGTTCGCGGCGATCAGCGCGAGGATGGCGGCGTGGAGCTGGGTGTTGTCCGGCTTGCTGAGCGGAATCCCCGCCGCCTCGATGACGTGCGCGATCTCCTCCTGGACCGCGTTGAGCCAGGCGCCGGTGACCGTGGTGGCCGGGACGCCGAGTACCGGGTCGCCTTCGGTGAACAGGTTGCCGGACGTCGCGCCCGGCCCGTCGATGCGGTGCATATCCTCTGCCTCGGTTCGGGGCCAATTCCCCGAGGCAGAGGTTCCGGATCTGGGCCGCCGCGCTGTATTCGCAGCGCTCAGTATTGACAGACGCGCGGACCCGTGATCCGCGCGCCCCTACTCACTGCAGCACGGGCCCGTCGGAGCTTCCGACGGCGGCCACCGCGGTCACCTGGATCACGCCGCTGGACTGCACCGATCCGCCCACCGGCCGGATCTCCACCAGCACGCTGAACTGGGCGTAGGTCTCGCCGAGCACGTACCGGCTCACGGTCAGGGTGAAGTCGCGCGGCAGGGACAGCGGCACCCAGTCGGCGGCCTCGTTGTGGATCACGCCGCCCGGGCCGGCCGTCCTGGTCGGCGTCATCCTGACCTCGTAGCCAGCGCCGATGCCGGACGTCTGCGGGTCGTACCAGAGGCCGCTACGCGGGATGCCGGTCCCGACATCGGGGGACGCCTCCCAGACGCCATCGGGCCGGATCGTGAACCTGGCGACCGCCTCCACCGCGATCTGGCCAGAGGCCGCCGCCATGATGGAGCTGTAGCCCGGCGATGCGATGATGCCGGACGGCGGCGGAGGCGTCGGCCCGCCGCCACCACCGAGCACGCGCCCATGCAGGAGGCCCGGGATCACGACGCGGCCTCCAGCATGCCGCCCAGGCGCCAGGTGTTCGCGGCCGTCTTCACCAGGACCGCGATGGCATGCTGGCCGAGGGTGGCAGCGTTGAACGCGTTAGGCTTCAGCAGCGTCACGCCGGGGCCGGCCACGAAGTTGACCTTGCCGGCGCCGGCCTGCACCACCTCGATGGCGGTGCCCAGCGGCGCGTTGTAGCCCGAGTCAGGGTTGACCGTGTAGTTGACGCCCGACGCGCTCGAGACCTGCACGATGTTCTCGGCATGCCCGGCCTGCGTGCCGGACGCGCCGGTCACGTTGACGACCTGCCTGCGCACCTGGTTGGCGTTGAACACGCCCTGGTAGACCTTCTGTGCGATCTGCTGCAGCGCGGCCTCGACATCGCCGCCGATGAAGTAGTCGCCAGCGTCAGCGATGGTAACGCCGGCCGCGGTCACCGCGACGCCGCCGCCGGTGATCAGCGCGATGATCGCCTGCTTGAGCTGGGTGTTGTCCGCCTTCTGCGGCGTGATGCCGGCCTCGTCCAGGACCGCGAGGATTTCCTCCTGCACGGCATTCAGCCAGTCGGCCGTGACCTCGGTTGCGATCAGGCCGATGCTCGGGTTGCCCTCGGTGAACTTGCCGTCCGGGGTTGCGCCTTCACCATCGATGCGGTGCATAACTGTTGTCCTCGATTGGTATCTCTCGCCGTCAGGCGGAAGTGGAGTCCGTGATGAGGCCGAGGGCCGCGAGCGCGGATGAATAGGCCTCGGGAGAATGGGTGCGTGGCATCAGGTCAGCTGCTCAGTTGCGTGACGCTGTCCAGCGCGGCGTTCGGTCAGTAGCCAATGTTCAACCGCCTTTGCTCTCCAGCGCGGCAAGTCGGTCACACAGGTCGCCAATGACCGCGAGCAGCGGAATGACGATGCGGTCGTACTGGATGCCGTCAGGCTTGCCGTCCAGGTAGTTCACGAGCGGTGGCGCCACACGATCGACCTCTTCGGCGATGACGCCGTAGAACACCTTGGTCGGGTCGTCCGCTTCCGCCTTGGAGGTGTATGTCACCGGGCGAAGGCTGTTAACGATCCGGTATGCCTCGGACAAGTCGAAGTCCGTCACATTGTCCTTGTATCGGATCGACGAAGTGGACCGCAGCAGCTTGTTGCCGCTCCCCGAGTCAAGATGCGCATTCGCCGCCGCGGCCGTGGTGCCGATCATCGGGAACGTGTGCTCGCCGGTCTGGGACACACCATGTGCGACATTGCCCGACGCAATCGGTCCGGACGCGAAGGACACCCCGACCTTCAAGTTATAGCCGCCCTCCGATCCGATGATGTGGGTCTTCCCCTGCTGCGCGGTGTAACCGACACCGGTTTGGTTGTCCTCGTATACCAAAATCGGATTGGGCGCAGACGCCGGCTCACGCAAGATAGCCGTCGCATAGGACGGAATTTCGCCGGTGGTGGCGTGCGAGATGTTGCGGGAAAACAGCGCTTTGCGGAAACGGGCCATCTCCTGCACGCCGAGGTCGGAGACGTAATAGCACCGGCACCCGTCGTCGATGGTCGGGTACAACGTGCCATTCATGTTGTCGGCCATGTAGAAGCTATTGCGCGTCAGGTTGAACGCATAGCCGCTCGCCTGGCCCTGGATCTTGATACCGCCAGCCCCGCCGAACGACGGGTTGAAGAAATGATTGCTGTCGCTCGCGCCGGCGCCGATGATGCGCAAGCCGGTGCCCCCCGCCACCACGATGCACCCCGGGCTGAAAAACATATTGTTGTCGGCATCCACGAGTCGGAACCCGTCGCCGTCCGAGACCTGGCCGCCGCAGTAGTGGAACTCGTTGAAGGAGGTGTTCGCGCCCGCCGCGCCCGGCGCATCCGACGTGAGCACGAACCCGTGCGCACCGGGAGGCGACTCGAACAGGCGGAACGTGCAGTTCTCGAACCGGCACTTCTGCGTGTCGGTCGCTTCGGCAAGGGTGCCCGCCACGTAATTCGTGATGAGGTACGCCTGCTGGGTCGGGGCGTGGACGTACACGTTGACGAACCGGCCGCTGTGGATGCTCCTGACCTCAAGGCCGGTGGCCGCCCGCGCGCGGCATTGGAGTTCCATGTTCACCAGGCCGGAGCCGAACCGCTTGGCGTTGCCGACGCCGGCCGGGGTGTAAATCTTCACCATCGGCACGTCGGCGATCGGGCCATAGTATGCGAGCGCGGTGTAGTTATCCGGCACGCCGCCATCGTGGTGGATCGAGCCGCCTGCGCCGATCAGGCGAATGTTCGACCCGGTGATCTCGATGGTACTGTCGATCCGGTAGGTGCCCGAGTCGAAGTAGATGTCGGCACCGCCCCGCGACTGGGCTTCGGCGATGGCCGCCATGATCGCGCCGGACTGGTCGCTGCTGACGGTAGGAGTCGCCCCGAAATCGGCGACATGGATGCGCTCCCGCAGCTTGTCCTGCACGGTGCGCTCGACCGCGCCGGAACCCGCCTGCATGAACCCTACCACGGATTCCGGCAGCTTCCCGTTCGCGTCCAGGATGGCCAGGCCGTTCGCCTCCCCGGTCCTGATCCTGCGGGGCTGGCTGGCCTGCTCGGCGTACAGATCGCAGCCCGTCGGGTTGGTTACGTAGTCGAATTCAGACAACTTCTTGCCAGCTTCGATAGCGGCCATGGGTTACTCCACGAACAGCCCGAGCCCGTCGGGCAGCAGGAAGGCGGTCTCATCGGGCAGGAGCAGCACCTCCTCGCCACCGCCATAGGCGAAGATCACGTGCGTGTGCGCCGGCTTGTACTTCCTGATCCGGCATTCCAGCTTCTCGTTGCCCCACGTGGCCAGCGGCTCTCCTGCGGCGCCCTGGCCTGCGCGGAATCGCATCACCGTCACCGCCGGCGCGCGCACGCGCCACGTGAACACCCATTCCCCGTTTGTGAGGGAGTCGCCGGCCAGAGAGAGCCCGGCCTTGAACGGGCGGAACTCCTCGATGGTGACCTCGTAGCCGAGGGACGCGGCCAGCTCGATGAAGTATGCCACCGACTGGCCGCCGAGGCTCACCAGCTTCGAGACCAGGTCGTTGCGACGGCCCTGCTGGGTCTCGGCCAGCGTGTCAGAGCAGCTGTCCGGCAGGCCGGCCACGCGCTCCCAGTCGGGCAGCAGTTCGGCGGCGGTATTGGGCACCGCCTCGGTCGTGAGGCGGTCGGCGCGCGCGTCCAGGCGCGCCAGCTCCTGCGCCATGGCGTCGAGCAGGGCGTCCAGCGTGGTGCCGCGCTCGCGCGGGAACGCGCGGCCAGGCGGCAGCAGCGCCTTGAGCTGTTCCCGGTACTGGTCTGCCGTGTACGCCATACGTCAGGGAATGGGCTGCCAGGTGATCGTGCCGGGGACCGCGATCTCGCCGGTGCCGTGCACGACGTTTCCGGTCGGCGAGACGATCACGTGGTCGTACTCGCCGGCCGCGGTACTCACGGCCTCGCGCAGGTGGCTGATCAGGATGGTGCCGCCGGGCACGGCCTCGCGGCGCAGCAGGTCGCGGATCTCGGCCTCAACCGCCGCCTTCACCGCGTCGGTGTTCGGCTCGATCTTGATGGTCATGTTCAGCGGCACAGCGATCGGCGCGACCACGTACACATCGGCGGTCACCGGGCGCAGCGCGTCGATGTAGTCCTGGACGGACTGGACCTCGCCGGCGTCCGGGATCGGGTTCTCGTCGTCATCGCGCACGAACCGCACCGTCACGGTGCCGAGACCCATCTCGTGCGGGTAGACCCAGGCCCGGGTGACACCCGGGACCTCGAGCGCCCAGTTCACGTAGTCGAAGTCCGCGCCGCCGTGCGGCGGCTCCTGGATGCGGGCCAGCAGGCGCGCGCGCAGGCTGTCGTCGTCCTCCTGGTCGCTGCCGTTGACGATGCCGCCGGCGGCCACCGTGGCGGTGACCTGGACGCCGGCGATCGGCTGCTGCAGCTGCAGCGCCGCGCCCGCCGGGGTGTTGCCAGCCGCGCCGGCGGCCGAGGCCTGCACGCTCATGGTCAGCGTGCTGGTCAGCAGCTTGCCGGCCTCGGTGGTCTGGAACAGCGCGCCATCCTGCCGCTGCAGCACCGCGCCGGCCGGGATCGTGGAGCCCGGCGTGCCGGTGAAGATGACCTTGCCGGACGCGAACTCGGCGGCCTTGCGGCGGACGTCCCAGACGCTGGCCCAGCGGTCCAGGTATTCGGCATCGGCGGTGTCGATGATGACCTGGCGCGCGATGTAGTCGAGCCGGCCGTGCAGCTCGTGCGACGCGCCGGCAAGGGCGCGGCCCAGGGTGCCCAGCACGGACCGGCGCAGCACGGCGCCGTCGACGCCGACGACGCGGCTGGACAGGTCGGCGAGGACGCGGTCGATGATCTCGGTCAGGGTCGGGCGCGGATACGCCATCAGGCTGCCCTCTTGGCGGCCTGCGCCGCCCATTCGTAGTCGTAGCGGTAGGTCAGGCGCGGCGCGTCAGGCCGGTCGATGTCGATCCGGATGAGCATGACGCCCGGCGCGCCGTATTCGGTGGTCACGGTGACGGCGCTGGCGACGCGGTCCTCGACCATCCAGGCCAGCGCCTGCTCGGCGTACTGGCGCGCGCGGGCCAGCGTCTCGCTGGTCTGCTTCTCGCGCTGCAGCAGCCAGAGCAGCGACCCGGTCTGGTCGCCCTCCACCGCCGGCGCGTAGTCGCCCCACCAGCCGCGCAGGTCGGACTTGTTCTCGCCGGCGCGGATCTGGTCCGGCGTCGCGCGCCGGTCGGTGAACAGCGAGACCAGCACCGCGCTTTCCAGACCGTCGTCGCGCGCCAGGTCCTGGCCCGCTAGGACCAGGTCGCCGCCACCGTAGTCGGTGAAGGTGAGCGCGATGTCGGCCATCAGTTCGGGGTTCCGGTGTTGCCGCTTCCGGGCTGCACGCCGCTGTGCGTGTGCGTGTCGTCGATCCGCTTCCCGTTCGCCGTCACCGAGCCGTTGAACTCGGTGTCGCCGTTGACGGTGATATCGCCGTTGATCGTCGCCGCGTCGGCGTCGATTGTAACCGTGGTGCAGGTGATGCGCACAGTCTGGGCCTCGACGTGGACCTCCTGTTGGCCCACGACATGCACCTTGTCGCGCAGCAGCTTCACCGCATTTCCCAGATCGTCATAAAGCGCGACCTCGCCGGGCTGCAGCTGCAGCCGGTAGCGCCGGTCATCCACCACCACGGCCACGGCCTGCTCGCGCACGCCGCCGCCGCACACGATGATCGCGTCGCAGCCCGGGTGCGGGTGCGAGGTGAAGCCGTAGTTCTGGGCCCGCTCGACGCCGTCGCGCAGCTCGCCGGCGAGGATCTCCACCTGCAGGCGCTGGCGCGCCTCGGAATCGTCGACCAGTCGCACGACTGCGCGCGCCACGGCCATGGCGATGCGGCGGTGCACCTGTTCCAGAGCGGCGCGCAGGCCGCGCTCGTTGAGGCTACCCACTCTTGGCTCCGATGCGGTCCATCCAGGCCTTCACGTCGTCACTGACGGTCTCGTCCCAGGGCTGGCCGCTTCCCTTCTTCTTCTTCGACTTCCGCTCGTCCGGCGGCTCCACCTCGTAGGCCGAGGGGCTCACCACATCGAGCTTGGTGAGCGTGCCGCCGGGGCCCTTGGTGTAGGTCACCTGGCGGATCAGCATGTCGCCGTCCATGCCGAGCCAGCCCGAGCGGATGCGGACCAGCGTGTTCGGCTCCCACAGCGCCCCGCCTGGCGTCTGGCGCCAGCCCTGCACAGTGATCGTGGCCTGGGCCGACCGGCCGAGCCTGGTGTTGGCCTCCCAGGTCGCCCGCTCCTTCGCGCTGGCGTTGCTGGCCTCGGCGCTGGTGATCAGCATCAGCGGCCGGTAGCGCGTCACCGTGGGGTCGCGCACCGTGGCCGAGGCGTGCGCCTCGGTCTCGCCGTCGGTGTCCGAGCTGTACCGGCTCTGGCCCTTGACGATGTAGACCGAGTAGCGCTCCGACCAGTCCAGCGTGCCGGAGGCCTCGATGATGTTCTCGCCCTGCACCAGCTCGACCGTCGCCCGGCGCACGCCGGTCCGGGTCAGCAGGATGCCGCCGCGGCCGTCCGGCATGACCAGCACCTTGCGCATGCGCGCGTGCCGCTCGATCGCCTCGATGACCGTCTCGCCGTGCTGCAGCTTGACCAGCGGCAGCGCCCCGCCCACGTCCACCTCGGCCCGGGCCATGATGCCGAACGGCTGGGCCAGCTTCTGGGCGAGCTGCAGCAGGGTGATGCCCTTCCACTCGTCAGGGCTGTGCACGGCCGAGCAGTCCACCAGGTCGCCGGACTTGTCCCGGCCCTGGACCTCGATGCTGTGGTCGCTGGGGCTGAACGCCGGGCGCACCAGGTCGACGTATCCGCTGATCACGGTCTCGCCGTCGATGCGCAGCTCGCACTCATCGCCGGGCTGGATGAACCATGGCGCCGAGTTGGGTGTCCAGCGGTCCGAGACCGAGAGCTGGAACGTGCCGGCCGCGGCGTCCATCGCCCTGGTCGCGGCGGCATCCTTCCAGCCCGCGTAGAGCTTGCCGCCGACCAGCAGCTCCACCTCACTCATAGGCGACCACCTGCAGCGGCTCGCCGCCCTGGATGAATCCGGGGTGGCGGGACCGGTTGCGGATCGCTATCTCCTCGGCGCGGGCGGCCGTGCCGTAGAGCTGGTGCGAGATCACCAGAGAGGGCAGCGTCGCCGGCGGCGTCACCTCGGCGATGCGCGGCAGGCGCAGCTCCGGCGACGGCACGCCGCGCACCACCGCCGCGCGCAGGCCGGTCATGGCCTGGAACTCGTCCATGCTGGTGGTCGGGTCCTCCATCTCGGCGTCGAGCGCGTCGGTGATCTCGTCGCGCGCCGCGATGGCCTCCTCGCGCGTCAGGTAGCGGTCCGTGTCGTCCACGTCGCCGGCGCCGCTGTTCTCGGCCCGGATCACCGCGGCCTTGGCCTGCTCGACCAGCGCGGTCCGGCGGATCAGCGCGGACAGCGCGTCCTCGTTGGCCTGCTGCTGCTGCCGGTTCAGGGTGCCCGTCGGGCCGCTGTACCTGGCCTCGTGGCCGGCCCGCACGGACCGGAGCACCCGGTCGGCCCGGAGGCCGAACACGTCGCGCATCCCGGCGATGATCAGCTGCACCTCGTCGGCCATGTCGCCCGGGCTCGACACCAGCTGCAGGGCGTTCGTCGCCAGGTCGCGGACGCGGCTGAAGAATGCGGCCACGGCCTGCGCCTCGCCCACCGGGTTGAACGGCAGGTTCGAGACCTGGTTCGAGAAGGCGCGCAGCTTGGCCGCCGCGTGGTCCAGCACGAAGGACGGATAGCCGTGGGTCAGGAACCGGGCCAGGAAGCCGCCGCGCGCGGCGTCCCGCAGGATGTTGCCAGCGGCCGTGACCTCCCGGACGTGGTCCACGGTGTCGCTGGGGAAGCGCGCCTGGCCGGCCTCCACGAATGTCAGCTGCAGCCGGCAGATGCGGCCCTCGGCGCTGGTCTCGCGCACGCGCAGGCCGGTGACCTCGACCTGCATGTTGCCCAGGTACGGGTGCACCAGCTCGCCGGGCCCGGCTGCCTCGCACGCCGCGATCAGGCGGTCGCGCTGCGCCGGATAGTCGTCGCCGATCAGGTAGGCCTCGATCGTGAACTCGCGCGCGCTCCTGCCCAGGTCCTCGGTGTACGGCTCGTCGCGCTGCGCGAACTCGTGCGTGACCTTCCGCCGGCCGAACGCCGCGTCGTGGCCATCGACCTTGAACTCGATGCCCCGGAACGAGGCGGTGCGCAGGCTGTCACGCCAGCTCATGGGGCGAGCACTCCGTAGCTGTAGCCCTGGTTCAGCTCGAAGTTGGGCCGCCCGCGCTCCTCGGTGCGGACGCGGGCGCCGGGCGGCAGGTTGTTCAGGTCCACCTCAACGCGCACGGCGCCCTGTTGCGAGGCAACCGAGCTGCCGATGGCGCTGGCGCCGGCTTTGCCGCCGTTGCCGTAGCTGGCGACCGCGTCCCAGCCGAGCAGCTTCTGGGCCCAGTCGGGCACCCAGCTGCCAAAGGTGTCCTTCAGCTTCTGCGCCCACGGGGCCAGGGCCTTGAGGATGTTAGGCACCAAGTCCCTGAACGCCCTGGTGATCAGGTTCAGGGGGTTCAGGAGGTTCCAGGCGTTGATGATGCCCTTGATGAACCCACCCTCGAAGCCGGCGAGGAGCTCGTCCCAGATGCCGCCGATGAAGTCGGCGACGACGCTGAACACGTTCTTGACCGTGTCCCACCAGGTCGAGAAGAAGTCCGTGATCGGCTCCCAGTTCCTGTAGATCAGCATGACCGCGCCGGCGATCGCCGCGATGGCAGCGAGGACCCAGCCGACAGGCGTGGTCATGATCGCGGTGCCCAGCGCGTAGAACGCGGTGGCCGTCGCGTACAGCGACGGGACCAGCGCGACGGTCAGGGCGGCCGCCACGCCGAAGATGATGACGTTGGCCGTGCCGAACGTATCGCACAGCCAGTCCACCGCATCGACCAGCGGCTGGATCTTGCCTCGGACCTCGTCCCAGTTGTCGGCCAGCCGCTTGCCGGCGTCCCAGAGCTTGTTGAACTGCTCGACCATCCAGCCGCCGATGCTCTCGGCCAGGGCCTCCAGCTCGCCGGACTCGGCCATGGCGTCGATGCGCTGCAGCAGCGCGGACAGGCGCTTCCGCAGCTCCTCGAACGGACCGCTCTCCATGATCATGCGCTTGAACCGCGTCCACTGGTCGGACAGGTTCGAGACCATGCCCTCCCAGGTGCCGGAGAGCTTGTCCATCGCGCCGGCGTAGCGGTCGTTCCAGATCGCCAGCAGCGTGGCCTGGATCATGGCGCGGTTCGAGGCCTGGGCGGCCTTCCGCATGGTCTGGCCGTCCTTGGTGTACTCGTAGACGATCTTGTCGCCGTCCTTGCGCGCCCGGATGCCGAACTCCTTGAGGCGCTCGTTCTCGCCGGTCAGCGCGTCAGCGATGGCCTCGACGGCCTGCATCACCGGCTTGCCCATGGCCGCGGCGGTGTCGCCGAGCACGGTCAGCGTGCCGTTGGTCGGGTCGATGCCGTAGGCCTTCAGTTTGACGAAGGCCTCCATGACCTCGTCCAGCTCGTAGGGGGTCTTGGCCGCGAAGTCGGACACCCAGTCCATGGCCTTGCGGGCCCCCTCCTGGGAGCCCTCGATGGTGCCGAGGATGGTCTCGTAGCGCTCGAACTGCGCCGCGGTTCCGATCAGGCTGCGCATGGCCAGGCCGGCCAGGCCGGCGGCCGCGGCCACAGCGCCGCCGATCATGGCCCCCACCTTCGCCGCGCGCGCGGCCAGGTCGCCGAGCGCGTTGCCCACGCGGCCGACGGCCGCCCTCATCGCGGGCAGGCCGAGCTTGTCGCTCATCCTGGCGAAACTGCCGCGGAGCTTCCGGTCGAACGCCAGGACGCGGCCCTGGACCGCGCGCAGGGGGGCGGTCACCCGGTCGATCGCCCGGATGACTACGCTCAGCGGAAACTCTTTCGCTGCCACTCAGCCCACTCCTCAGCGCGATTGAACCAGAACTGCAGGGTGTCGGCGTCGAGCTCGTCCAGCTCGCTCGGCGGCCAGTGAAACGTGCCGGCTAGCAGCGTCAGGCATTCCCGCCAGTCGCTTGGCCACCGGCTAGCCGTTCCCCCACGATGCCGCAGACCTCCACCAGGTCCTCGGCGTGCATCTCGTCGAGCAGGACCGAGGACTCGCCCATGACCTTGGCGGCCAGGTCCATGATGACGCCCATGGTGTAGGACTTCGGGTCAGCGGGCAGCGTGCGCATGTGCTTGCCCTTCACCTTCCCGATCTTGACCTCGGTGTGGGTCTCGCTGCCGATGGTGACCGGGTGCTTCAGCTTGTACGTGATGTGCTCGCTCATGGGTTACGCGATCTCCTCGCCGCTCATGCCCTCGAAGCGGACGGCGATGTTGCCCTCCTCGGTGTTGCCGGTGCCCTCGCCGGCGAACCAGGCCTGGCGCAGCACGATGATCTTGCCGTTGGCCAGGCGCAGGTAGACGGTCGCGTCGGTCGTGTTGACCAGCGCTTCGAGGTTCAGGTTCGCGTTGTCGGTGATCTCGCCCTCGATGAAGGGGACCTGTGGGGTCTCCTTGTAGCCGTGGACGGCGTCGGCGCCGACCACGGCCTCACGCATCGGCCGGCCGAGGTTGTAGGTGAAGTTGCCCTTGGCGCTCAGGATCGCACCGTCGACCTTCAGCTCGATGATGCCGCCGACTCGGTTTGCCATGTTCGTGGTCTCCTAGCTTCGCGTCCGGTCAGAGCCGGAACTGGATCTTGGTCGCCAGCACCCGCAGGCCGTTGATCACGTCCGGCGGCATCAGCACGTCCAGACGGTTCGGGTCGGTCGGGCTGCGCTCGACGATGAGGTCCGCCTTGAACTGCTCGAAGTTCTCGACCAGGCCCAGCTCCTCCCACTCGCGGAACTTGGCGACCGCCTCGGCCTTGATCAGGTTCGGCGTGGCCACGGACTGGCCCGGCGCGAACCGGGTGCCGTCGTTGGCCAGCTTGTGCCGCGGGTACTTCCGGCGGATGTAATCGCGCCAGTCGTGGCGGATGGTCATCAGGGTGAACAGCGTCTCCACGTCCAGGAACGCGATGTCAGGCGCGCCGGCCGCGTTGCTCTTGTAGGTGGTGACCATGCGCTCCATGCGCATCACGCCGCCGGCGTCCACGTAGGTGGTGGCGATGCCGTCGTAGAGCAGCAGGTTGCGCTCCTCGAGGGTGAAGCGGTCGGCCTCGGCCGGCGGCAGGCAGTAGTTGTAGGCCAGCGTCTGCAGCGGGCGCGCCGGGTCGATGCTCGCGTAGTAGGCCGCCAGCGCCGCGGTCTCGGCCGCCTTCACGTAGGGCGGCATCGGCTCGTAGGCCGCGGCCACGATGGTCAGGTGCGGCGAGTTGCGGCTGTCGCCCAGGGTGCCCAGCGCGCCGTGCGAGCCGCGCGCCGCGGCGAAGGCGTGGCCCTCGATCTCGCGCATCGGGCCGAAGCGGCTGGCCAGCTCGGCCTCCAGCTTGGCCAGGTTCACGGCGTCGGTGTACGGCATGCCGATCACCTGGAACCACTCGTCGCCCAGGGCCGCCAGCGCGGCGCTGATATCCGGGTTGCCGGTGCCGCCGGTCATTGCGGTGATGGTCGCAGTCAGGCCCGCCGGCATCTGCTCGCCGTAGTAGCCGACGCGCACGTCGATGCCGTTGCCGGCCTCGCCCTTGTTGCGCGCGGTCAGGTTCAACTTCGAGGAGTCCACGCTGTCCACCTCGGCGGTGACCGGCAGGGTGGTGTCGGCGTTGATCGCCGTGGCCAGGGCGGTGGCCAGCGCGGCCGTGGTGTCGGTCGAGGCCACCGGGATCTGCACGGCCTTGCCGGCGATGTAGACGCTCACCGTGCCGGCCTTGGTCGGCGCGCCGCCGAGGGTAATGGCGCCGGTCGCGGCCACGCCGCTGCCGTTGTCCTCGAGCGGCATGCACCACAGCTCGTTCGTGGTGTTCGAGGCCAGGGCCGCCTCGGCCATGGCCGCCAGCATGGAGCCGGCGCCGAACAGCTGGCGCGCCTGCTGGACGCTGGTCACGCGCACCGCGGTCAGCGCGGCGGCGGTGCCCGAGGTGAGCTTCTGGCCAAGGAGCAGGATGCGGAACGCGAGCAGCTGCACGCCGCGCACGGCCTGGCTGCTGTCGATCTCGGTGTAGACGCCCGGGACGCGCAGATTGCCGGGGATCTTGTCGAAGCTGATTGCCATGGTCGGTTACTCCCGGTTGCCCTTGGTGTTGGCGCGGCCCTCGCCGCCCTTCGGCGCTGCGGCCTTCTGCTCGGCGCCCACGATCACGTCGCCAGCGGCGATGCGACGCTCCCAGTAGCTGGTCAGGGTCACCGTCTCGCCGGCCTCGGCCAGTCGGCGGCCGTCGGGATGGCGCACCTTCAGCCCCTCGGCCGGCCGCAGAAACAGCTGGTTGCTCATTGGTTGAGTCCCTCGATGTCGGTTTGCGCGCGGTCGCGCGGGTCGTCCTGCGCGCCACCGAGGCTGTACTCGGTGTGCACGTGGTCCAGGTCGTCCAGCGATTGGGTGTCCTCGGCCGGCGCGTAGGTGAAGTGCCTGGCCTCGAACGTAATGATAACCGCAGCGAGCAGCTTTGCGCCGTCGCCGCCGATGGTGTTGGTGGAGCCGGTGAGCTGCAGGTCGTCCACCGTGCCGCCCAGGGTGTCGTCCACCAGCAGGGCGTCGAGGACCTCCTGCTCGAACTCGTCCAGATCGTCGTCGATCTCGGTGCCGGCCGTGACCTCCAGCGCGGCCTCCACGGTCAGCTCGGTCTCGTGCTTGTACCGGCGCGGGGACTCGTCGAACACCTCGGACCTGGTGCTCCGCGTGTAGACGATGATCGCCGGAAGCTCCTTGGCCCCGCCTGGCAGCGCGCTCGGCGCCTGCTGCAGCGGGTTCGGCCGATTGCTGAACACCTTGGCGCCGGCGCGGGTCTTGCCGACCAGCGCGTTGACGGCGGCCTGGCGCAGCAGCTTGGTCGCATTCATGCCTCGTGCAGGCGCAGCGTTACCGTGCCCTGCCCATCAAACATGGGGTCAACCACGCGGTAGGTCTTGCCGCGGATCACGCAGGTGTCGCCGGCGTTCGGCGTGGCCTGCATGTCCGCCAGCGCGAACGAGACGCGCGGCGCGTGGCTGGTGATGGTGACGCCGGTGTCCAGGTCCACCGCCTCGGTGGTGGCCTCGAAGATGCCGTCCAGGGTGTAGGTCGGGCCGCCGGCGTGCGAGTAGGTGACCTGCGCGACGCCGTCGGCGTCCAGTCCCTCGCCGAACACGCGCACGCACGTCCGCATCGCGCGGGTGACGGTCTCCTCCCATTTGGTCTGAGGCGACGGCATCGTTCCCCCTGGGGCCGGGCGCCGCGATGGCGCCCGGCCGTCCCATTACTTCTTGCCCTTCTCGGTGACCTTCGGGCCGTCGCCCTTGACCTCGACCTTGACCTCGCCAGCGCTGGGCTTCGGCGCGGCATTGGCCACGCGCTCGGCCAGGCCGCACTTGATCAGGGCCCCGGCCACGGCGTCCGGCAGGTCGTGCTCGCCGGGGGCGAACACCTGCTCCTCCGCCTCGGGCTTGTCCCGGTGGCGGACCTCCGCGAACGTGATCACGCGCATGGCTTAGGCCCCCGCATCAACGTTGGCGAACAGGGTGGCGTCCGGCCGGTACGGCACGATCAGCGGCGCGCTCTGCATCAGCAGGATGCGGCGGCTCGGGTCCGGCACGGTCCAGCTCTTGGAGAAGAACTCCAGCGGCTGGATGCCGGCCTCCTCGTCGCGGATCGCGCCGTGGTGCTGCACGCCGTCCACGTCCGGGCTGGCCAGGATCACCGAGTTGTCCGGCAGGATCTTCTGCTCGGTGCCGTTCTCGTCGACGTACCAGTCCTGGTAGACCCAGAACCGCAGCTCGCCGATGGCGCCCTTGTAGGACAAGCCCAGGCGCGCGAACTGCTCGAACGACACGGACGAGCCGCTGGTGCTCACCGGGCGGGTGTCCAGGTACTTCTCGACCGTGGAGTCCGCACGGAACTTGCGCCAGGCCAGCGGGTCCATGATCACGTCGCGGATCACGGCGCCGCTGTTCTGCAGCACGCGCGAGGTCCAGTCCTCCAGGTCCTCCAGCGGCTTGATGTTGCTCTGGCCCCAGCGGCTCGAGCCGGTCAGCGCGACGGTGTGCTGCGCGTTGCGGCCGAAGTCGACCACCACGGTCGGGTAGCCCTCGCCCGAGATGGTGCACTTGCCGGTGCGCAGGACCTCGGCGGCCATGACCTCCTTGCGGCGGGTCAGCATCTCCAGCTGGTCGGCCAGCGAGCGCGCCAGGTTCGCCTGGTGGCGATCCATGGGCGACTGGCTGCCGCCGATCGTCTCGCCGGCGGCGCGCTTCAGCGCCTTGTTCGGGTCGTGGACGCGCTTGTCCTTGATGTAGGCCGGCGAGAAGGTCTTGGTGACGTAGCCCTCGTCCTCGACCAGCTTGCCCTCGCGCAGCGGCGAGACGAACGGCGCGATGCGGCGCTTCTTGTTCTCGACGTCGAACTTGATCTCCTCGGTGTCCGAGGTCTCGATCTCGCTGAAGAACAGCGAGAGCAGCGCGGTCTGCGGCCGCTTCAGGCTCTGGACCAGGCGGTTCAGTACTGCGGTGTCGTAGATGTTCATCGTTTCGTTCCCCTGGCCCTATCAGGCCTCGATCGGCGTGTGCAGGTAGATGTTCAGCGCGCGCAGCGGCTCCTTGATGTCGCCGATGGTGACGCCGGCGCCGAGGATCAGCTTCTCCTCGTTGAAGTCGCCGCTGATGTAGACGACGCCCTCGGCGTCGGCGGCGGTCGCGTCGACGTCCTCGGCGAGGATCGCGCTGGGGGCCTCGCTGCCGTCGCTGGAGGCGGCCGCGGTCAGCTTGTACTTGCCGCTGGCGGTGACGACGCCGAGCACGGCGCCGCGCTGCAGGTTCTGGCCGCTCAGGATGGTCACCTTGCGGGTGCGGATCGGGAAGTCGCCGGCGATCAGGCTGTCGGGCACGAAGGTGCCCTCGGTGGCGAAGCCGGCGCGCGTGGTTGCGACGTTGGTCATGGTCGTGTCCTCGGGATCAGGCCAGGCCCATGGCCTTGGCGGTGTTGATCAGCTGCGCGGCCGGGTCCTTGCCGGCATCGCTGTCGGCGTCGGCGCCGACGTTCGGGTTGCCCTCGCGGCGCATCACCGCGTCGAGCTGGTTGAAGGCGGTCGCCTTCGCGGCCTTCGGCGCCTTGGCCAGCATCGCCACCGCGGCGTCGGCGGCCATGTCGGTCTCGAACGCCAGGTGGTTGGCCAGCTCGGCGCGGTCGGTGGCCTCCTCGCTGGCCAGGATCGTGCGGATGCGCTCGCGCTCCGCCTGGCGGCCCTCGTCCACGCCGCCGGCGCGGATCTCGGCCGCGGCCTCGGGGTACTGCGCGACCACCTGCGAGGCGGTCAGGTTCACCGGCTTGGGATCGGCAGCCGGCGCGCCGTTGCTGTTGTCCATCTGGACCTCCTGGTTCTTGCCGCCGGCGGCGGCGATAGCCCCTACCGTCCCGCGCGCGCGGCCCTGCAGCTCCTCGATGACTCCCTCGAAGCTGCCGAGCCGGTCCGCGAGGCCGGCATTCACTGCGGCCTGGCCGACGAACACGCCGCCCCGGCCGAAGTCGCTGAGCACCGTCTCGCGGCTCACGCCGCGGTTCCGTGCCACCTTGTCGATGAAAACGTCCGCCAGGCTGTCGACGAGGGCCTGGAGCTTCCCCCGGCCGTCGTCCGTGGCCGGGTCCAGCCGCTTGTCCGGGGACTGGCTGCTGACGATATCGTACCGCTTCCGGCCGGCCTTGGCCTCGGCCTCGCGGCTATCCATGAACGACCAGACCGCGCCGATGCTGCCCAGGATCGCGGTCTCGTCGGCGACGACCTCGTCGGCCGCCGAGGCGATCCAGTACGCCGCGCTGCTCGCCTGGCCGCCCACGTAGGCGACGATCGGCTTCTGGCCGCGCGCCGCGTAGATCATGTCGGCGAACTCGGAGACGCCGTTGGCCTCGCCGCCCGGGCTGTCGACGTTCAGCACGATGGCGTGGATGCGCGGGTCGTTGACCGCGCGGTTGAAGTCGCGCGCCAGCAGGTCGTAGCTGGTCGCACCGCTGATCTCGGTGAACAGGTTCGCGTAGCGGAACAGCGGGCCGGAGATGTGCAGCACGGCCACGCCGTCGCGGTTCTCGACGTCGTAGGTGTTCTCCAGCGGCCGGCCGAGCTTGGCAGCCACGGCCTGCGGGCTCTCGTTCTCGCGCGCGGCGATGTCGAGGATGGTCTCCATCGCCTCGCGGGTGATCGCCCAGGGCTGGCTCTTGATGCGGGAAAGCGCGCGGATCATGCGGGCTGCTCCTCGGGGACGCGGCCGCGCGCCGGCGGCTCGTCGTCCTCGTCCTCGTTGATGGTGACGGACTCGGTGCGGGTCTGGGTGTCGGGCGCCGCGGCGCCAGGCAGGCCCAATGAGCGCGCGAAGGCCTCCTCGCGGGCGCGTTGCTCGAGCACCTCCTCCCAGTCGAGACCCTGCTCGGCGGCCTCGCGTTCCAGCGTCGAGACGTTGTTGCGGATGCGCTCGCCGCTGGCCTGGGCCTCCTTCATCGGGTCCACCCAGCCGCGGCCGTCGCCGATCCAGCGGCAGGCGCAGTACGCCGCCTTGTTCTCGTAGAAGTCCGGCGCCTCGACCTCGCCGCGCGCGACGGCCTCCTCGAGCCACAGCTCGTAGACCGGGTTCGCCCAGTACGTGGCGAACCAGTTCCGACGCGCGTTGAAGTAGCGCCAGGCCTCCAGCAGGGCCGCCCGCGCGCTGCTGTAGGTCGTCTTGGAGAAGTCCTTCATCAGCAGCTCGTAGGGGATGTTGAGCCCCGTGCTGATGTAGCGAAGGACCGCCTCCACGAACGCCTCGAACGCGTTGTTCGGGCGGGTCGGCGTGAACGGCTTCAGGCTGTCGCCAGGGTGCAGCGGGATGACCGAGGCGCCCTCGAGCTTCACGTCCCACGACGAGCGGGACTGCATGAACTTGTCCGCGCCGCCGAACAGGTCGGCGATCTCGTCGGCCTTCAGCGGCGTCTCGATGAACGCCGCGATCATGCTGTTGACCACCACCGTCTGCAGCTCGACGCGCTGGTAGTGGTCCAGCATCTTGAAGGCGCCCATGACGCCGGCGAGGATCGCCTTGCCGCGCGTCTGGCCCGGGCGGAGCTGCTCGTAGAGGTGGATGACCCGCAGGCGGCCGTGCGAGGTGCGCGCGGCCACGCGCTCGTAGGTCGGGTCGCCGCCCACCCAGAATTCGCCAGGGTGGGTCTTGCGGATGTGGTACGCGATGGCCTCGCCGAGGTCGTTGATCTCGACGCCATCGCGCATGTAGCGGCCGTTCATCGTGCCCGGCGGCGTGCCGAGCCGCGCCGGGTCGATCAGCTGGAAGCAGGTCGCCCACTTCGCGCCGGGGCGCTCCGGCAGCCAGTGCGCCAGGGCCAGCGCGTCGCCGGACAGGAATGCCGTGCGCAGCATGACCACCGACTGCCCGGCGAAGTTCAGCCTGCGCGCCGCGTCGAACTCCAGCGAGTTGGCGAAGGTGCGCCACTTCGCCTCGACCACGCGGGCCCAGGCGTCGGCCCAGTCCTTGGAGCGGCCCAGCGCGCGGTAGTCCGGCTTGGCGTTCAGGCGCAGGCCGGAGCCGACGATATTGTCGGTCAGCGTGCGGATCGCGCCGCCGGCGATGCCGTTGTTGCGCTCCAGGTCGTAGGCGCGCGCGGCGATGGTGTCGCGCTCGCCCTGCAGCTCGGTATCGGCGGACTCCAGCGGCGGCAGCCAGGCGCGCAGCTCGCGCGCCGTGCGCGACGCCGCGAAGTGCGAGGTGTCCTGCGCACGGATCGGATTGCCGAACTGGTCGAGGATGGCGACGCTGCCCATACGCTCAGAACACAAACCGGATGGGCTTGCGACGCGCCGGCGCGCGGCCGTCGCACAGGGCGACCTGGTTCTCGAGGTCCGCGATGTAGTCGCGTAGCTTGTCGATGTCGGCCGCCTTGTAGGTCACGGACTTCCCCGTTCCGAAGGAGACGCTGACCTCCGCGGTGCCGGTCATCAGCTTGTGGAGGGCCAGTTGCGCCTCGGCCAGCCACAGCTTCTTGGTCGCGCAGTCGATGCTCACAGGAACGGGTCGTCCAGCCGGCTCACCTTGGGTTTGGGGATGACAGGTATGGGGCGAGCCCCGGTGTCCTCCGGGACGCCAAGCTCGGCTTCCTCAGCGGCCCAGCGCTCCTCGGTCCAGCGGTCGATGCCGTCCAGGGCCGACGCAGCACGCGCATACGTCCGGCAGTCCAGCGGCTCGTTCCGCTCGAAGACCTTCTCCCACTGGTAGCGGCGGAAACCCTTGACGAGCCGCGGCACGATCTCCTCGGCCGTCAGCCCTTTGAAGTATTGTTCGTCGTACTGGGGGAAATGGCAATAGCCCCAGGGCAAGTCCTCGCCGCTTTCGTCGGCGGGTTTCTCCTGCTTGAGCCACCCGTACAGCTCCGTTTTTACCAGCGAGACACCGACAGGCCACAGTTTTACACTGCGGCTCTTTCGTTTTCCCGCCACCGTGACTTCCACCGGCTTGGGCTGGCCGATGATCATCTGGTAGCTGTCCCGGCCGTCCACCGCGATCACCCGGTTGGCGGCATGCCGCATCACCCACTGGTAGACCGTGTTGGTGTTGTAGCCGGTGTCGATCGCCAGGCGCCGGATGCGGGCCTGGCCGCCACCCTCGGTGTCGAACACCTCGTTCAGCATGTCGTCGAGCTGCCGGTAGGGGCTGTTCGGGCCGTCGAGCTGCGAGGTGTCGCCGGGGAACACCCGGTAGTCCACCGACCAGCTCTGCAGCCGGCGGCCGTAGGCCACGATCTCGACCTCGATGCGGTCCTTCTGCACGTCGACGCCGGCGTAGAGCACAACACCGCCGCGCGGCACCACGCCGATCCGGTACGGCTCGCGCCGGTCGTAGAGACGCTTCCAGTCCGGCGCGTCGCCCTCGCCCTTGTAGGGCTCGCCGAGCACCGTGTTGATGAAGGTCTTCCGCTCCTCGATGTTCTTGTGCGAGGCCAGCCACTCGCGCGCCAGCTGCTCCCACGTCGCGTTCGGGCTGTAGCTGTAGGCCGCCCAGATGTGGAAGCTGGCGTGCCTGGGCTCCGGGTTCGGGTTGGTCGGCACCCACCCGATGCCGGGTTCGCCCTCGCGCTGGCGACGGTCCGCCTCCTCGACCATCCAGCGCTGCCAGCGGTACTCGATCTTGCAGCCGTTGTGCACGCACACGAAGTGCGCGGTCTCCGGCCGGTTCTTGTCCCAGAGCAGGTTCCCCCACTTCAGCACCTGGGGCTGCCCGCAGTGCGGGCACGGCACGAAGTAGTAGCGCATGTCGCCGGCCTCGAACCGGCGCTTGATGCGGCTGGTCGCGTCCAGCGTCGGCGTCGAGCCGGCGAGGATCTTCCGGTTCCAGAAGTACTCGGTGCGCTTGATGCCCAGCTTCAGCTGGTCGCCTTCCTCGCCGGCCGTCGGCGCGTAGCCGTCCACCTCGTCGAAGGCGATGAACCGGATCGACACGCGGCGGAACCCGCGCGGGCTGTCCGCGCCCACCATGCGCAGCTGGCCGCCGGGAAACAGCTTGTGCAGGATCGTGTTGCCGGACTCGCGCTTGCCCGGCTCCGGGAACAGCTCGGCGAGCACCGGCGTGTCGCGGATCATCGGGCCGATCTCGTCTTTCGAGTAGCCCTCCGCGTCGCCGATGGTCGGCTGCACCACCATAATCGGGCACGGGTCGTAGTGCGCGTGGTAGCCGATCGCGTGGTTGATGATCTTCGTCCAGCCGACGCGCGCCGACTTCATCACCGTGACCGCCTCGATGTGGCGGTCGGTGATCGCGTCCATGATGCCGCGCTGGTACGCAATCGTGCGCCAGCGGCCGACCTCGGCCGAGGACTCGGCCGACAGTACGGCGTAGCGGTCCGCCCACTCGGACAGGGTCAGCCGCGGCGGCGGCCGCCAGGCCAGCTGGACCTCGGCGATCAGCGCATCAGCGTCCAAGCGCCAGCTCCTCCAATGCCTCGGCGATCAGGTCCTCGAGCGCCTCGATGTCGGCCACGGTCAGCGTCGGGATGCGCGCCTTCGCCTTGCTCGGAATGCCCATCAGCTTGGTCTTGGCCGCGGTCACCATGCCGATGAACCGCGCCTTGACCTGGTCGGCGTTGACCAGCTTGCCGGCCTTCTCCTCGTACTCGAGCTTGGCCATGCGGGCCTTGTAGGCCTCGGTGATGGCCTTGCTCTCCGCGATGCTGGGCACCTTAGCGCCGGCACTGATCGGCGCGCCGTTCACCGGCGCCGGCGTGGCGTCGCCGCCGGCCTCGTCGTCCTGCGGCGGCGCCTCCCCGCGACGCTGCGCCCAGCCGCGGCGCGCGCCGGCAGCCAGCACGTCCTTGTCGCGGACCTGGTTCGGGTCGCGGTTCCGCAGCCAGTGCTCGGCCGCGCGCTCCGGGTCGATGATGCAGGGCTGCTTGCGACCCGACGACAGGGTCTTCTCGCCCAGGCAGTCGGCCGGGATCTTCCCTGTGGCGATCGCCTTCCTGACTGCCTCGCCAGTGACGTTGAACCGGCGCCCGAACTCGCGGTAGCTGATCCCCTCAGCTGCCATACATCAGGTCAGGCGCGCTTGCGCGCCATGTAGTCCGGATCGTTCGCCGCCACGAACGGCTGGCCAGCCTGGAAGAACGGCACCGCGGGCTGCAGCGCAGGGGCCGGCGCGACGGTGCGCGGCGCGGCACGGCGCGCGGCGACCTCGGCGAAGGTCTCGCCGGTCTCATCGAGACGGGCCTGCCGGCCGGTGAGCGCCTGCCACCGGGTCACGATGACGTCGGCGTAGCGCGGGTCCAGCTCGACCAGGCGAGCGCGGCGCCCGGTCTGCTCGCACGCGATCAGGGTGGACCCCGACCCGCCGAACAGGTCCAGCACCACCGCGCCCGGCTCGCTGCTGTTCTCGATCGGGTAGCGGATCAGCTCCACCGGCTTCATCGTCGGGTGCTCGGCGTTCCGCTTCGGCCGCGCGAACTCCCAGACCGTGGTCTGCTTCCGGTCGCCCGCCCAGGTGTGCGCGGCACCCGGCTTCCAGCCGTAGAGGCAGTTGTGGGTGACGATCCCGTCGGCGATGTAGTGCTTGTCCTTCTCGACGTCGAGCGAGTAGACCGGGCCATCGTGCGGACGGCGTTCAACCGCGTCGATTGGCTCCCAGTCGAATGTTTTTAGACCGTCCCACTTCGCATAAGGGATGGGGACGCTCATGATCTCCGGGATCAGGTTGCATGCCTGCACCTGCACTGTGACCCTGGTGCTGCACTTTTGCGACAGGTTGTCTCGCGTCAGGAATGGGAAGCGCCGACGGCGCCCGTGAGCCTCCAGCAGATCGTTGGCGTTTCGCTCCATCTTTTCGAGGTCGAGCGATGAATAGATCCGCTCGATGTGCTCTTTGGTCCTGCAGTTGCCCTCAGCTGCTCCGCGCTCAGTCGTCCAGTGTGTTCGCGGAATCCCGTATCCGACGGACAGGATTTGCTCCATGCAGAGCGCGTCGAGGCGGTTGGTGTGTGTGGTGATGATCCAGGCTTCGTCTGCACGCTCGGTTTTGAACCGGTTTTTCAATCCGAAACCGCGTGCGTCGTAGGTCTTGGTGATGCCGACGCGCCACCACTTCCCGCGGCGCATGAGATACGTGCACCAGACCGCGCGGGAACTGTCGTGGAATCGAACCGTGAACTTGTGCGAATCCGTCGCCCATGTGATCCGGTCGCCAACTCGAACGCCGTAAAGGTCGCCACGGTAGTGCCGGGTTGCCACCTTCACCGCGCGGCCATCGCGCATGCCCGTGATCGTTCCAGAGTACGGGTCATAGCTGACGACGCGGTCGCCATCTTTCAGCGACTCGATCGGCATCTCGCCATTCGGGGTGCGGACCATAGTCCCGGCAGGCTGGCACGGCTCGTGCTGCCAGTGGTAGTCCTGCCGGCCGAGCACGAAGGTGTCCTTCACCCAGATGCAGCACTGCTTGAGCAGCCAGCCCGCGTCCTGCAGCGCGCGCCGGAAGTTCACGCCCTCGCTGTCGGCGTGGAACACGTAGATCGGCGCGCCGGGCCGCGACACCGCGAACATCGTGGCGTAGGCGTCGCGCAGGAACTGGTAGAACTCGTCGTCGTCCATCGCATCGTTGGCGATGGTCAGGGCCTCGGCGGTCTTGCCCTTGTAGTCGACGTTGTACGGCGGGTCCGTCACGACCAGGTCGGCAAGCTCGCCGGCCATCATCGCCTCGACCGCGACCAGGTCCAGGCTGTCGCCGCACAGCAGGCGGTGCTTGCCCAGCCGCCAGACGTCGCCGCGCTCGCTCGTCGCCGCCGGCGGCGGCTCCGGCACGGCGTCCGGGTCGGTCTCGGTCGGCTCGCCGCCGTCGGCCTCCTCCTCGAGGTCCGGCAGCAGCGCCGCCAGCTCCTCGTCGGTGAACCCGAGCGTGGACAGGTCGAACTCCTCGTCGCGCAGCGCCGCCAGCTCGGCCGCCAGCACGGCCTCGTCGAACCGGCTGTTGTCGGTGTGCTTGTTGTCCGCGATCACGTATGCCCGGAACTGGGCCTCCGTGAGGTGGTCCACCGCCACCACCGGGACGCGGTCCATGCCCAGGCGCCGGGCGGCAAGCAGGCGGCCGTGGCCGGCGGCGATCCGGTTGCGCTGGGTGTCCACCACGATCGGAGCCAGGAAGCCGAACTCGGCGATGCTGGCCGCGATGCCGTCGACCTGGTCGGGGTCGTGGACCCGGCTGTTGCGCTCGTATGGCACCAGGTCCTCGACGGGCCACAGCTCGAATCGGTCAGCGATGCGGATGGTCGTCACGTCGTTCCGGCGTGGGGGGGGCTGGCGCGGATTCTACGCAGTTGACAACTGGCCGGGCAACGAGGGGCGCCGCAGTTTCGCGTGCGCCGGCGTGAGGTCCCGCGTCGTTCCGCGACTGGAACGCCGTAGGCCGCCGCGCGCGCCCGGATTGTTCCATCTATGCGCGCAGTGGCGCCTACCCGTTTTCCAGCGTTCCACTAGCGAGGCAGGGCAGTCGCCGTCCCC